>Ga0209587_1000062_pt1 | contig 51245 bp, 45 predicted proteins | sample NGEPerD_2_FD_184512 | JGI IMG/M metagenome (GOLD analysis project Ga0209587, IMG submission 184512) | Arctic peat soil microbial communities from the Barrow Environmental Observatory site, Barrow, Alaska, USA - NGEE PermafrostL1-D... | ecosystem: Environmental > Terrestrial > Soil > Wetlands >...
GGCGATGATACAACCCATCAATTGGTAATCGGATATTTTGAAATGCTTGGTACGACTATATCGTGTTATTGAAACCTTCTTCTCATCTTCTTATTTGAGAAAGAGCCATTTACTATAACATAGTCGAAAGGAATTGTCCTGCATTATTTTTTCAAATCTCGCTCACATGAGGCGGTGAGTAGTTACCTTCGATTACTCTTAATAAACGAGCTTGAATCTTAAGCTCTATCTCTCCAATTTCATCAAGAAAGAGAGTCCCTCCATGAGCAAGTTCAAAGTACCCTGCCCGTCCTTTTTTTCTTGCACCTGTGAAAGCACCCTCGGCATAGCCGAAAAGCTTGCTTTCTAATAAATATTCTGGCAAGACAGCACAGTTAACAGCCACAAAGGGTCCTTGCACACGATTGCTCTCATTGTGAATACTTTGGGCGAGGACTTCTTTACCTACACCAGTTTCTCCTAAAATAAGGACTGTGGAATTCACTTTAGCAAATTCGAGAGTTATTGCTTTGCAATGGGTAATCTCTTTAGATTCTCCAATACATCACTCAGATTATATTTAGCGATATGGCCTTTCAAATGTAGTTTCTTATATCGTCCAAACAGGCAAAATGCGCTTGTGATAGATATCTAATTTGCAAGAAACATGCCAAAGGTTAAACCTAAAGAAACCCCCGAATTTCAGGGAGTTCTTGAGGTTTAACTATACAAAATTTATTTAGAATGCAACAACTGCAATAAATGCAACATTGCGTGCAACGCTTTCTAATGCCAGTAATTTTTTTAACGATTCTCAATTCTCTTTAAGCGTCGCCAAAGCGTGGAACGATTAATCCCCAAAATATCACAGGCAGTAGTTTGGTTGCCATGACACTGGTCTAAAACCTCCAAAACCTCAGCATCTGAAGGCCTTCTGGGGAAATTCCCCATTCTTTTAATGGCAGAAATCTCCTTGGTTTTCGTGCTCGAAGATAAAAATGTACGAATGGCGGTTCCATCCAAGGCACCCTCTTCATGCAAAACGGACAATTGCTCTATAAAATTATACAGTTCCCGAACATTCCCCGGCCAATTGTGTTTTAACAGCGGAATAAATGCCCCTTCTCTAACTCTAATATTCGGTGCCAGTTGCTCTAAAAATTCCTCAGCCAAGAGAATCACATCTTGACCTCTCTCGCATAGAGGCAGAATCTCTAATCTCAGAACATTAATCCGATAGTACAAATCCTGGCGAAAACGCCCATCATTAACAGCACCCCACAAATCAACATTTGTAGCCGCTATGACTCGAATATCAACTGGAATAACACCGTCATCACCCAGGCGGACAACTTCCTTTTCCTGAATAACCCTTAAAATCTTTGCCTGTACCGATAAACTCATATCACCGATTTCGTCGAGAAAAATAGTACCTCTATGGGCTAGTTCAAACAACCCCATTTTCCCGCCTTTACGCGCATTCGTAAAGCTTCCCTCCACATATCCGAATAATTCGCTCTCTAGAATGGATTCTGGGAAAGATGCACAATTAACCGCGACAAAAGGTCCATGGGCACGTGGGCTTTCACTATGAATACTCTGAGCAAACATTTCTTTGCCAACTCCAGTTTGCCCTGTGATCAGAACAGTAGCATTAGATTTGCTAACTCGCTTAGCTTTTTGAATACTCGCCAACAAGGCTTGACTTTCCCCAACGATATGTTTAAAGGAGAATTTTGTCACCAAACCCCGGTGGTGTAGTTTTTTCCTTAGTTTTATTTCCATATCCTGAATTTCTTTAATAGGTTTGAAGGTGAAAACTTCGCCGTTCAAATTGCCATGATTTTCGATCCGTTCAAGATTCAAAATATATTGTTGATTGAGAATGGTAATTAATTCATCATTGCGACGTTTTCCCGAAAGAATTGTCTCGATATTTTGTCCTAACATTTCCTGTGCAGACAATCTAAGGTATTTTTCAGCCGCAGGATTGCTGTGTGTCACCCGATGTTCACTATCGGTTGCTAAAATCCCCTCGGATAAATTGTTTAAAATCATATAAAGCCTTTGCTGAGATATAGTTTCCCTCCGACGGAGTATCGCTAATTCTTCCGCTTGGGATAAGGCCTCGTAAATAGCCCTCTTGCCTGAGGAAATCAATATGCCTCGTATCCCCAAACTCGAGGCCAAATCGGTTGAGATCGTATCCCCTACGATGATTTCTAAGCCCTTTCCTATTTCCTCTATTAGCCGCTCCGAAAAAACAGCAGAGTCTTCAATGGGGATTTCCGTAATTTCAAGGCTCAGAAACTTGCCAATGGATGAGGCTTGATAAATCGTATTGGGATATCCAACAACGCCAACTTTGTCGCTGAAAGAAGATGCAGTGTGCAACGCCTCCAATAAGTCAATCGTCGAAACATTAATTTGAACGCAAGGAATCTCCGTAATCTCTTCCTTAATCCGCAAAAATGTTCCACCTCGACTGATTATTGCTTCAGCACCAACTTTGAGCGCGCGTTTAGCAAGTTCAACCCCTTGGCTTTTCAAATTGCCTATCATGACATCACAATTAAATTTATTTTCATTAATAACGTCTTTTGCGTCATTAGCAATATCTTCATTGGGAGCGACAAGCCATAGTTTAGGCCTCATATTATCGGGTCCTCCAACTATTTATTAATTTCTCATCCTATATCATAACTATATCATAGGGAGTCAATCATATAAATATGAACAATTCTACTCTACAAAAAAATATAGAGCTGCCTTTTAAAGCAGCTCTATTATAAAACTGCATCATTTGCAACGTTGCGCGCAACACCTTTAACTATTCTCAGTTTCTTTGCCTATGCTCTACTTTTCAGTTATCACATAAATAATATTGTTGGAAACGATATTATACTCGCCATTTTTTTGGGCGATTCTGGAAATGTGTCTTATCTGAATATTACATTCGTTACAGTACCCAAAAGCAAAATATTTTTTTGTTTTGGTGAATTCTCCATTTTTTTGAATTATCATATCACATTGCGGACATCTAATAGTAGCTTTATCTATTAATTGTTTTAGCGCTTCTATCTTTAATTCATTTTCTTCTTGCACCTTTTCCCAATTTATAATTGAATCACTTGAAAAATCGTAAACCTTTCTGAAAATATCAACCGTATAGAATGCGTCACTCAAGGCATCGTGAAAGGGAGTACTGACTTCAATCTCTAGGCCCTCCACCGCGCTTTCTAAACTTGGTTGTTTTGATAAGTTCTCATGCCTCATGTGAATTTGTTGAATATTAATGAATTTAGCAAAGGATAACTCGTCAAAACCAAAAAACAGGCAATTATCTCTTAAGGCTAAAATATCATCGTGCCCCCAAGAACATAAGACAGAATCATCTCCAACCCATGTATGGAAGCTCTTAATTGCTTTTACAAAAGGGGTTCCTTGGACAACCTTGCTCGTATTTATATTAGTTTTTCTCTTTACATAGGGATTCATTCTTCGGTAAATTACAGGCTTTATGATTAGATCAAAACTACTAATAGTCTCTAGTTCCTCATTTAATTTGACCGCTCCGATCTGGATAATCTCGTTTTTTAGTTCCGGATTGGCAGAGTCACACTCTTTAAATTTAAAGAACATATTAAATTCCAAATCAAACACAATATAGTTCATAAAATGTGCCTCCTATATCCTGCATTTATTATAATCCCTCCTCCAACTAAACGCACGTGAATCTACTGATTTAAAAAAAGTGGTTATGATTTTGCAAATATATACAAAATCATAACCACTTTGTAGTCGCGAGATTACCAAAAGCTTAACTGTTGATAAGCACTAATCTTGTAATATTGGTTAAGTAAGCAATCTAATTGCTGACTCACCTCAACAACTTCGCTATCAATGAGGTTGCGAGTATGACCGAATTTATTAAGTTTTTTACGTAGTCCCTCAATTCTTTTCAAAAGTTTCTTTTCCACATGGATTCCTCCTGAAATGTCATTCTCAAGATGAATCATATTGCTTTTTTGGTGAAATTGCAAGAATAATTTATCCACAATTAGGTAATTATTTGTCGAAATATCGTATTGATCGCTTATAAACTTGTGTCTTCAATATTCGATAATCATCTAGCTTTCTGGAGTACCCTTAAGAGGCAATCTAATGAAAAACGTTGTGCCCTCTTTTCCCGTTTCGATGTTTACCGTACCTCCATGGCGCTGCACAATATTATACGATACCGCCAAACCTAAGCCAGTTCCATTATTTTTAGTTGTTAGAAATGGTTTACCAATGTTTTCTAGAACTTCCGGTGGTATCCCGGATCCCTGATCACAAACAGCGATGACCGCTTGGTCATTTTCAAGGTAAGTTTTAAACGTAATAACTCCGCCAGCTGACATAGCTTCAAATCCGTTCCGAGCTAAGTTTAGAATGACTTGACGAATTTCATGTTCATTCATTTCGAAGTTAGGAATTTCCTCAAGTTCAACTATAATAAAATGCTCATTTTTTAAAGCGTCTGCTTGTAGCATAGGTAAAAGCTTATTAAGAACTGAATTGAGGTTTTGTAGGTTAAGCTCGATAGGGGTGTTTCGGCTAAGAGATAAGAATTCTGTGATGATTGAGTTTGCTCTGTCTAATTCTTCGATCATTAACTCGAAATAGTTTCTGTAATTTAAGATATTCGGCTTGGTTCCTAACAATTGAAGGAAACCGCGTACTGTTGTCATGGGGTTTCTTATTTCATGGGCTATGCTCGCGGCCATCTGACCTAAAAGATTTAATCCATCAAGCCTTTTCATCTCTGCTTCCATCTGTTTACGCTCGGTTATGTCACGGGCGATACCCATGATCCCAATAATCTGACCTTGATCACCTCTAATCGGTGAAAGACTGAGCGATAGATCAATTGATTTACCATCTTTCCTCAGGCGCCGGACATCTCGCGTCAGTACTTCTTCCCCTGATTTTATCCGTTTATAATCTTCTAGCATTCCCTGAGGAATCCCTAAGAGAGTTATTTCTTTCCCTAACACCTCTTTAGCAGTATAGCCATATATCCTTTGTGCCGCTAAATTAAAGCTGATTATCTTAAAATCCAGATCAATTGTACTGATAGAATCGGTAGAGTTTTGCACCACGGCTTCATAGGTTCGGAGTTGTTGAGAATGTGCCTTTGCTGCCGTAAGCACGGGAGTTAATTCTGGCAAAATTCGAGTATCAATCTGTACACCGTCATCTTCAAGTATTGATCCAGCAAAAGAACTTAATTGTAATCTGAGTTTTCTTATAATGAGCCCAGTTACCTTATACGGAATGAGAAATATAAACGCTAAAAACCCTAAAACCCCTATCGAATATTTGAACGCACTCTGATAAATATCATCAGTTTTAATGAATGCAAATATATGACCGATCATGCTATTGTCCACACTAAATGGTAAAGTGACAGAAATTAATCCTTTTCGCTTCCACCCCACTGAGGTGTTAGTTTCAACAAGTTCTAATTCGCCACTTTCATAGGATAGAAAGCAAGGGTCACTTTCAGTTATGGGTTGGAGCATAGAGGGATTAAAACCAGGGGACTTCGCCACAATAGAATCAAACCTTTTATCATAATATCCAATGTTATATTTGGGATACTTTTGGGAAGTCTCGTCGAACAGCGGTTGAATAATTGCATTAAGGGCTAATACTTTTTCTTTACCTGACGTATTATCGAGATCTGCTTGCCCAATATCATCTAGATGTAAATTTCTCAGAGCGACATCTAAACTTACCGTTAATGATATTACTTCAAAACGTCGTTCGTTAATTTTATATTCTAACAAACTATAGTAAAAGCCTGCTGATAGTAACAAGGTTAGGCAAACAAAAATAACAGCTATTACTCTATAAGTAGTTTTTACTGTGTGCAAACTTAACTTATTCCGGATGTCCAAGGCCCGCCCCCCTAATGAGACTTCATGGGTATACCTTCAACACAAAGAAGAATATCCCTCTTTAAACATATTATCCAATAAATTCACATTCGCTAATTTATGATAATAAGTTATAAAACTCTACATTAGTCGTTCCACGCTGACCCGATTGCGGCCTTCATGCTTTGAACGATATAACGCCCGGTCAGCAGCCAAAATCAAATCATCCGGTGTCTCAACTTGTTCCGAGAGTCTGGTTACCACTCCCAGGCTCACTGTGACATAATCAGCACAGAGAGAATTAACGTGCGCAATGCCGACCCCCTCAATACTAGACCGCAATTCCTCCGCTATAATGGCTGCTCCTACCTCGTCAGTGTTGGGTAAGACCACAGCAAATTCTTCCCCTCCATATCGTGCCGGAAAATCTCCGGGCCGCTTCAGAGTCTTTTTGAGTGTAGCTGCTACCGTCTTTAGGCAATCATCCCCTTTAATGTGACCATATGTATCATTAAAGGCTTTAAAGAAATCAAGGTCGAGCATAATTAAAGAAAGCGGAGTGTCTTCCCGTTTGGCGCGCCTACTCTCTTGAAGCAATTCCTGATCAAAATGCCGGCGATTAGCTATCCCTGTCAAGCCATCTAAAAACGAAAGATTTTGCAGCCTTTCATTTGCCGCTTGCAATTGGCGCGTGACCTCAAGCAACTCTGTTTCTCGGGCTTTCCGACGAGCAGTTTCATGTTTCAATCTCAAAGCTGAGCGCACCCTTGCCAGCAACTCTACCCTCTCAAGAGGTTTCTTGATGAAGTCCATAGCACCGGCGGAAAAGGCCAGCTGCAGATTATCTTTTTCCGTTGTAGCCGTCACCATTATAACAGGTACATCAGCCAGCCATTCTCTCTTCTTAACATTCCGGCAGGCCTCAATCCCATCGACCTCCGGCATAATGATATCCATCAAAATTAAATCAATCTCGACGATCCCTCGATCTGAATAACCATCGACTAACTGATAGAGTTCTTTTGCCGACTTCAGCGTGATAACGTCTGAATAACCCGCAGTAAGCAGAAAGGCTTTAATCACTTCTAAGCTAAAAATTGTATCATCCACGATGACTATGGCCATTTGCCGTTGTTCCCCCTCTATTTGACCTAAACTTAAGCTTTGTTATCCAGCGTGAGTTTACCAAACGATTAATTACTTTCTTATCGGCAAAAAGATTATGAAAAACCACTCATATAATAGAATCTTCTTGAAATTCTTTAAAACAACTTCGACAAATAAAGAATTATTCCTCCTACACGTCAAACATATTAACATAATAACAACATAACTAAAGTTTCGAGCAGAATCAGTTCCGATAATAGCAATTAAAACAGCGGTCTAGATATCCCCCAAAAAGGAGAATTCTAAACCGCTGTCCAGTTGAGGACATCCGCGTTCAGCGAAGGCCTAAGATAGGAAAAATGGAGTACATCACTTAGGATGTACTCCACTGCGCAAATAGAAATTCCCATACGATGGGTGTCCCAGTGATAGTCGTTGTTGTTATTGATGCTAAAGTATCAACTTATGGAGCTACAACTGTGCTTGCATCCAAAGTGACTGCGGTCTGTGCCAACAGCCTACCATTAATTGATGCACCCGTTCTCAAGGCGATATTTGTCTTACCTAGTATTTGCCAGAGCACCTTATACTGATCCACCACCACGTCGACATAATAACAACACTGACTTTAGCCCTTAGCCAGCTCCAGCAGACGCTCCTTTACATTTCCCTGGTAGACTCCGCCATGATAGCAGATCACAGTTTCAACATCATATTGAGTGAACTTTTCCAGTGACTTCTTAGCCGTATCCATATCAGGAGTAAATTCTGCATTAGGTCCAACCAATTGCCCATCTACAACATTAAGAGCATCTCCAGTAATAAGAGTTTTATATTGGTTAAGATACAGGCCAATGTGTCCAGGAGTATGGCCTGGTGTAAAAATTACCGTGATCCCGCCACAATATGACAATACTTCACCATCATCTACCGTTTTATCAACCTTTGATTTTAGCGATTCTAAGAATTTTGCTTCTGCTTCCTTACGTTTTTCTGCAGGAAGCGCTCCAAACATTCCCGCCAAGCGTTCTGGTTTCATCTTCAGCAATGGCTTATCGCCTTCGATGAATGACTTCTCCTCTTGGTGGGCGATGACTTCAATTTTCTGATCTGAGACCTTCAATATTTCCTGCAAACCGCCAATATGGTCAAAATCCTGGTGGGTAATAATAACTTTACTTAGCTTAGTGAACCACTCTCCATTAAAATGGAGAGCATCTTAAGGATTCTAAGCAACGAACCGAGATCCATTAAACCTATACATCCAAGGACGGCCCAAGCCCACTACTGGTCGATCTTGTGATTGCTCACAAAACGTATCCAGGTACTTTTTAGCAATATTTCTTGCCCCGTTAAGATCGGCATTCACTACAGTCCCGCAATCGTTGCAGATATAGAGCCCACGATGTTTGCGATTTGCCTTCCGTGCATTATCCTTAGACGATATTTCCTTGCACACAGAGCAAGTCTGGGACGTATATTCTTCCGTCACACTCACAACTGAAATTCCAACGAGAGCTGCCTTATATCGAATCAACTCCGCCATTTTCCGGAACGGCCACTTGTGAAACCGTTGGTTTGTTTTAACACCAAAGTTCTTTGCTTCACGGATACCCGTCAGATCACCAATCACAATCGTATCCACACCATGAGCTATAGCCATATTGATCACTTCGCGCGACATCGTATGAAGTAAATGGTGAACTTGCTTTCGCCGCTTCTCATAAAGTGTCGTAACCTTCTTACTCTGCTTTGGATATTTATCACCCATAGCCGATTGTTGAGCATCCGACAAACTATCGTAATAGCTGATCTTCTTATCGAAGTACCGATTCACAGACAATAATTGCCTGCCCGAGAGAATAAAATTCGCCTCGTCGTACATGACTCCACTTAAATTTTGGTGGTTGTGGGTTCTCTATACCTTTAGTCTTTTTAAGCTTGTAAAAAGACTTCCATGCACCATCTAACGTGTGCAATAACTCCTGTGCCGACTGAGAAGGTAAGTTATTATACCAAAACTGATCTTTGAGTCGCTTCTTTTGGTCATACCAATTCGGATAGACAACCCCCGATTCTTTAGTCCAATTCTTCCGTTCATAATTCGCGACATTCCAGAGTTTCCAAGTAGCATAAGCTAAGTGCCCGAGAACGAGTGCGACATTTCCAGTAACGTTAATAACGCATGATTTAGCCAGTTTCAATCCTAGTCACCTCCCTTCGCCTGGCGTTCGAGATAGAGTTTGATGGCCTCTTCTGAAACTGATCCAATCGTTTCAATGTAATAACTTGGATTCCACAAATGCCCCTTCCAAAGTTTCTTTGTAATCTCAGGGAATTTCAGAAATAGCCTGCGTCCTGAAATTCCTTTAAGCATCTTGGCAATGTAAGAAGGTGCAATCTTTGGATGCGCTGAGACAAAGACCTGCACATGATCTTGTTCACCCACTTCACACGCTGCAACCACAAATTCCTTATCTTGGGCAATGTCTTGGATCACATCTTTAAGATAACTCTCGACTTCAGTTGTTAAGACTTTTCGTCGGTATTTCACCGACCATACCAAGTGATAGTTGACGTTGTAGACACAGGTTCGTCCGTGTATTAAATGTTCTTTCTTCATACACATAGTATACTATTAATAACGCTTAATATCAATAGCAATAGGCTTTAAACTAGTTCGTATAGTTAGATCCCCAATTCATCTCCCCATTGAAATAGGGGAGGATTCTTGTCGGGTTGTCGTCCTAAAATGTTGTATGGTTTGTGGCGAAAAGTTGCTGGTTTTACTTGACTGCTTACACGATAACCATAAGAACAACATATGTCTCAGATTTAAAGTAAATTAATGGGTCATTGAATACTTTTACAGCTGTTAATGCTGCTTCTTGGGACTTTTTTAGCAATTCTTCTTTTACAGATTTCACTTGCCTCTTTTTAAAGGCACAGTAGTCAATCCAATCACCCCGCTTTCCTTTCTTTCTATGCTTCTAACCAGCTAGAGCCGTCTACCCTACTCAACAGTCGATATTCACCAGGAGAAACTCTTTCAAGCACACGTAACTCTTCTCGGACGTTTGAAGATTTATTCCCGCCACGAGAGATGGGAACCATATCTGCCATAGGAGTACCATAGTCCTTCCATACGTCCCCATATTTCTGTCTGACCCATCCTTCAATTTCATATTTATTCCTTGTTCCACCTAATGCTTTAAAGGCTTCAATAATCGCTTCGGGTTGCGTCATTTGCATATCTCCTTGCTTATTCTAGATGGTGTTCCATTATTCGCCATTCATATATGGTAATTCTTGATAAGATTCTAAATTCCTCCAACTCGATCAGACAAATATTTGCCAAAGAAAAAGACGCTTATTCAGCGTCTAATAAATTAAGTTTTCGTCCCACATTCACGATTTCCAGATTATCCAGAAACTCTACGAGTACATCGTATTCGATGCTGTCAAGGCTGGCTCGAAGCTTTCTTCAATGGGATATATTGAGTGATTTGCTGACGGGGGCTAGTCGGGCTTTTCATATGTTGGGAAAGCTATGTACAATTAAAGCCACCGCTCGTTTTACTTAAGAATTTTTCATAACAGATACGTTCACGGAGACCGTCAAATTCACAAAAATAGATACCTTGCCACAGGCACAAAAGCAATCTCCCATTATGAATAATGACAGTTTGAGATGCCCCCTACCGCACTCGCTTTCAGGTGAGCAGCAGAATTCCCCTCAATATGCCGATTTCCTGCCATATCCCAGGGGTAGCTCTCATCTAGCCTCCTCAGAATATTATTTTGTACTCTCCGAACATTTATTAATTCCCCAGAATACTTTGTGCTATTTCAATACACCTCGTGTTTCGGTTAAATGAACGTATCAACGTCAACGTGTGGCATTGTATTAACATGTTTCAATACACCTCGTGTTTCGGTTAAATGGCAGTAAAATCAAGGGTTTCAGAAACTCTAATACCTATATTTTACTACGGCTGCAAGGGCTTTGGCAATATTTTTCCAACCTCAATTAGAATTTGAAACATATTCCGATAAACTGGCCTTGTCCCTTACAGTTCTAAGACTCAGACTATCTTTCTTCACAACGACGGTTGGGAAAAATTATAGTAACATTGATTCTTGATTATGAAGACGAATCCCGATGATTTCTTCATCGAAAACATAATCACCGGTCATTTTAAAGAGAGCGACAAAATCTACATTTTTGTCAATGACTTTTTGGAGGTCACTTCTAAGTTTAATCAGGTTTGATGGAGTTATCTCACCACGAAAAACCGATTTTTGGAATGGAACCAGATATTTCTTAACGATCCTGTACACTTTACCGACGCGCTTTTCTCCAATATCATAGACCAAAATAACATAGCTATAATTTTTGTTTTTGGACACAGGGCAGTTACCTCCGATCCTTTTCTAGGAAAGGCATGAACGGTGTTCCTTCCACGATATGCTTTTTTAACTTGTATGCATCGTACTTGATCGCGGTGAGATAGCTCAACTTTCGGTTCATTTTGCCATGATCGAATACGTGTTGCATTCGTTCCTCGAGGGCAGTAATGAATACATCGCGTCCAAGCTCATTCAATAAGCAGTAATTATATTTCTTATCGAAATGTTTACTGACTTGGATTCTGCGATTATTGACCACCTCAAATATAGTACGAAATACGATTAGGGGTTTGAAGGGTTCTGATAGATCCAAACTTAGCGAGAAGCGACGATCGCTCGGTTCGTGCAAGAAGCTGATCGTTTGATCCAAATGCGTATGGTAAATTTGTGATATCGTTTTCGTGTACAGAATCGTGTTGCCGAAGCTGATAAGAGCGTTCAAGGGATTATCAGGGGGCCGCTTCACTCTGCGGTTCATCGCAAAATCCTCGGGCAAAATCGATTTGAACGTTTCATAAAAACGCCGCCAAATCTCTCCCTCAACACTTAGCAATCTAGGGACACTCTCCATTTTAAGCAACAGCACTGGCACATCTTTTTTAAGCCAGTCTAAATAGGGCTTAATTTCATTATTACCATGCTTAAAGTAGTGATACAACACCTCGTGAATATTGGCGGCGATCGCTGCCACAAAGGAAACTGCAATGGGGACGCGGCGCTCTAAACACGCCTTCGCCTGTAACAGTGTTACCTTGCCGCTTACACGAGCCTCCTTCGGATAAAAAGTCCCGCGAAATTGCCCATAGTAATCAAAAAAATGAACGGTTATGTTCGCCATAGACAAGAATGTAAACAGTTTACTGTTTAATGAGATTTCATTGAGTAGATATAGCTCTTTCAATCCATTAATCGGAATATGGGTAAGGCCTTTCTCGTTGCGAAACGTTAACGAATTGTCCTCTCTACTCAACGTTCCTGGTGTTCGAATATACCTCGTGGATGGAGCCGACTTTGACAATTCACGTCACCTCCCTTTGTTTAAATATAGCAATAGGCATAGTAAGCACAGCGTTCGCATTTTTTAGCGTAAATCGCTTCTTCTGGCTTGTCATGAGCCAAATACTGTTCAATTTCTTCCAACATACTAATCAGTATAACTTCTGTTAGGCTGTCCAACTCTAACTCAACGGTTTTGCAGGTTTGCTTTTTGCGTTCCAGGAACTCCAGTCTACCCTTGCGATCAATGCCTTTCTGTTTGAGCATGTAGAGATAATAAAGCGTTTGCCACTTGGTTGCTTCTACATCAGCATCTGATTTTTTCAGTTCAATGACATAGTCCTCGGTCATCTTATCAACTTTGATACCCTCAATCTGAATCTCCGTATTATTGCGTCCTTCACTCCGGACCTCATGCAGAATTCGCCCGATTCTAACGTCCTCACTATCATCTTCGAAATTCATCTTGTGGGCAAATAACCAGCACTGCCTCTTGCAATGGATAAAGTAGTTAACAATCGTCCCTGTTATTCTCATAGGAACATCGAGTCCGCCTCGGCCATATAGGCTTGACGGTTAAATTTTTTTGATCTATTATCGTCCAACTCCATAAATCGCTCACCCTCTGGAACGTAAAATAATGATCCTATCTTGTCTGTATAAATGCCTGGTGTATCTAACTTGGGATTATGCTGTATTCCATAACTATACGTAAAATAGGCCATCTTCTCTTTGGTTTGCGATAGTCTAACGATGCGTTCTGCATAACCCAACTCTTTATCTAACATTAGGTTTTTAAATTCCTCCCAAACCTGCTTTCCTTCTAATTCTTCCACATCTCCTGCTTCGTTTGTAAATGTAACCATATGGTCAATAAACAACGTAAACTGTTTTTCGCTAATCAGTTGCATTTGTTTCTCTACTTCACTGAACTGTAACTGCTGCACGTCCGAAGTAAAATATGTCCAATTTTTCAAGTTGGCCTTTTGCCGTTCTTCGTTAATTCGTCCCATAACTAGCCGATAAAAGCCACCAAAGTCTTTGTCCTGTAACATCCGTTGATACGCTTCTGACCGTAAATTATCCTCCGTGCGAAGATCACCGCGATAAATCTTTCTCGCATCAATCATGTTGAAAAAATAGGCATGGCAATCAGTACGCAAGCACGAGCGGTTGATCCTTCCTAAAAACTGTTCTTCACTGTCGAGAATGGAAATATCTTTAAATCCGATATCCATATCAATATCAACACCCGCTTCGATCACCTGTGTTGCAACCACTATCACTTCGTGCAATATAAACTTACCTGCACCGTTCTTGCCGAGTTGCTTTAACACTTTCTTTCGCAACAGATTGCTATCATCCCCAGTTAGCTCAAATAGAGGAACATTTAGCTCTTCCGCACGCAGGCGCTGATAAAAGCTTCGAGCTGTAGCTTTCGAGATAAATTCGATAAACAAACGCACCGTCTTTTTTTGCGCCTGCCGTTCTTTAACTACCCGTAATACCTCGTCCAATAGGGTATTCTCATCCATCACTTTTTCTTGAAGAAGTTCAAAATGCAAGGTCACACGATTTCGAAACAATGGGTTTTTAAAATATTCCTCCCGATTGGCAACGAGCGAACACGTTTCCGTTTCCCCCTCTTCGCCCTCTACCAACAAATCTAACTTAGGCAGTGTCGCCGACATAATGATGATTTTCATGTTCAGTAGCTCTGAAAATGAATGCAAAAAATGAATAATTTCCTTCCAAATCTCATTGCGATAGCTTTGAATTTCATCCAAAATAACAACGCTATTACATAAATGGGTAAAGGCTAAATTCGACTCCCTCCCCACCCCAAACAAATAGTTGAAAAAGTTGACGTGAGAAGTTAGAGTGACCGGATATTGCATCATTTGTCTCTGCAATAGCTCTGTTTTGAAGTCAATATCTGGCTCTGAATCTCCTTCGCCATTTACTTGATACCTATCGGCGTCAAGCTCTTGTTTCGTAACGATCGGCGTAACAGAATTGACTACTGCGATGCGATACTGATTTTGCAGGTTCTTAGGGAATATCTCATCGAGAGTTTGCTTTGTCTGCTCAATCAACGCGTTGAAGGGAAAAACATAAATTAACTTGTTAAGTCCTAACTCACTATTTAGTAATTGCAGACCTAAATTAATCGACATAATTGTTTTACCCGAGCCCGTAGGTGCCTCCAAGTAATAGAGATACTGCTGCAAATTAAGCAGTAGTTGCTTCTCAGTCCCGTCAAATAAGGCCGAGCGCAACTTATTGATAGGCTGAATACTTGCAGATTCTGGGTTCTCACGATAGGCTTGTACACCCTGATAAATCTTCGTCGTATGAAAAGCGTCGATCAACGGTCGAAGCTCATGTCCCTTGCTAAAATATTGAAAGTGCAGTTTCCTTCCTGTATCAAAAGCATTAGTTGCGTAAAAGTCACAGGCAACCATTGTGGAATACAACAATTTCGTCAAAACATAGAAAGGAAATGGCGAGTGTGTCTCTACAGAACGTTTCTTTCTACTCTTCAGAATATTCTCTAAAACATCTGTCGTTAAAAGCATCTCTTTATTCAGATAATAATGCACATAAGCAGGATATTTACGAATGCTTCCTTGCAACATTTCAAGTTGTTTTTCAAATCGCGTCCGTTCCCCATCCATCTCTTCTATATCCGCCAAGTAGGTATGATGCCGAGAAATGACATAAGCGAACACATGCAACACATGCTTCATGAATTTGCGAGTCAACCGATCAAGTTTATTATTCTCGTAAAATAAAACCCGTTCAAGTTCAGGAATATGAATATCAAGATACAGCAATGCTGACAAAAGCGCGTGCGTCGAATCTCCAGGTATTGTCACATTTCCTAAGTTCTGATTATGCATCTTTTTCTTCTGGAAGGTCGGATTAATTTTGCCTAAATCATGGAGATTTATCGCCTGCCTAAACCATAGATTGATCATTTGCTGGGCAGTAGAGCAAAGTGGCTTATCTTTGATCGTCAATTTTTCTACTGCCCTTTCGATTGCCTGAGATAAGCCATTATCTTCACATAGTTTGTCAGCAAAATACCGTACCAAGTTAGAATGGTCCACTAACGTCTCGGCATCCCCTACCGCTCCGTTTTGTCGAGTATGAGCTAATAAAACCGTCTCTGCTCCCTCGATTAAATGCGCTCGTAGCACCATGAACATCCCCTCTTTTTAAGAAAAGATATCCGGGATGCTATATATGCATCCCGGACATAGATTACAAGAAATAAAGTACGCGATTCCCATCACAATACATATTGCGACGATCCTCCTCACTAATTGAATCTTGATCAATTTCATGATTAGTAAAAACTAGCGGCTGGAAAACATACCCGTTATTCGACTCATTCAGATCAACAGGCATAAATTCCTTAAAAAAGCTTTGATCTTGACCTGTTTTTATTTCCCCTTCTGCATCATAGCGAATGTGATCCGTCTCATGCAAAGAATCGATGAAACTCGGTTGATCTGCCTCATTAACTTCTACAAGTTTGGGAGAGACGATGGCTGCCGGATGATCATTTTTGCCTAGATAGGGCATATACACGCTTTTAGAATTAAGCACATAATCAGCGAGTTTATCAAATACCCCTTGGGCCAAACCTTCAATTGCTGCCCAAAAGCTTAGTCAAAACGTCATACTCTGATTCGCTATCTGCCTAATTCATTTTTAGCCCTTGTTTTATTAATTCCCATTTGTTTGATAAAGTAGGATTTAATCCGTAAAATATTTTTGTTGAAAGTAATGTACCAGAAGAAGACTTTGCTGACTCATAAGTAACAAAAATATCTAAGAGAGATGCCACGCAAGTGTTATCATCTTGTCCAATTTGATGCAGAAAGTGTGTATATAATTTATCATAGACTTGATCACATTTATAATTGAAATATTCTAATGATATCCATTGAGCAATAATCTCGCCAGTGAACATTATTTGTGATATCCAAATCACCAATTCAATGTTATTTTGCCGAATTACAATAACTACAAGCCACAAAATACAAAGAGATACAGTTTTAAGTCTCTTTGTTATAAGCATTTCAGTGCAAACCGCTCCACTAAAGAATGCATTCTCCATCGTATTTGCACCTAAGCGTAAAATAGACGGAGGAAAAGTATTATTATAATAAAGATTTGTTTTATTGTTAGTTAATTCTACTTTAAAAGAATCTGATAAAAATTGTTTTCTACGAGCATTTTCTGCTTTTGGAATTAAATAGAATCTTATCACTTGCGATAAACAAAATTGTATTACAACAACAATAATATAAACTGTCTGAATATCTTTCTTGAAAAATGAAATAGGAAGAAGATATATTAGTAAAGTTGCACAAGTAATAATCCAAAATAAAATATTAATTAGATCCGTACAATATTTAACTGGATTATAATAATTATCTATTTCATCTATTCTGTTCCCCATAAAAATATCCTCCTATAATTTGGGCAACATTTTTGCTATCAATGACTCAGCTATTGCAATATATCCTTGTGATTCATTTTCTTTGGCTTTATTAACCGTATTCTTTGCACTATTTACCTTATCTTTTATATATTGTGCCGTATCATTAGAATATCGAAAATTCTCCCATAGTAAATAAAAATAATCTTTTTGCGTACTACAATTCCGGTAATATTGATCACAAACAAAATCTTCCAAACTAAAAGATGTAAAATGATGTCCATTTATTGCATTCCAATACTTTATTAATCTAACTAAAGGTTTTATCTGGGAATTATTATTTGTATTAGCTAAAGTAACTTTCTGATTAAAACTGTTTGGATCCGTTGACATCCACTCAATCCAAGAAGAACTTGGAGAGGGAATTTTATACCCACCAAACTGTTGACTTACAGCTGGTACAAGTTCAAATTTAATATGGTTAAGGGAAAGAACAATAGTAGGACTTGATTGATATATTTCCGATGTTGAGTATTTTACCTCCGCAAATTTTTTCAATCTATTAAGATAAGTTTGCGGTTTTTTTTCACCTTCAGTCACATTAAATACGATCATATAATCAATATCGGAATTACCATCAGCTTTCCTCGGAAGAATTGTACCCCTTGTACTAGAACCAAACTTAAAATGTTCTATAACACCATCTCCAAAATAACTGTCTAGTCTAGCTGATAAAGTATCAATTGATGTAGATATTTTAGATTTTTCATCATAGGAAAGAACTAAGCTACTTGATAAATCAGATGTATAGGAATTTACCGACATTAATATCACTCCTACATTTATTCAATCATCTTTCATAAAGATGCTTTAACAATTACAAAACCACAATTAAGGCAAACGCCATTTACACTACTTACGTGAAAGGGCATTTCTTTATGGAAAGGTGGTGTAATAGAATTTATTTTGGTGTCTTCCTACGACATTGTTCATACCCCCTCATCTTGTTACTGTAATATAACTATACCACTGGCCTTTGACAATAATATGTAAGATTCACTTCAACCATTGAACTGCCTTAACCCATTCAATCTCACGAAAACTAATCCTTAGACAACTATATTACAGATTCACGGCGAAACATGGCGTAAAAATGTAAAGAGGGCAAAAAAACTCCCCTACACTTCACAAGTGTAGGGGAGTTCGGTTCAAAATCAACAGCCATTTTGACAATGGGTACGTATAATTTACAGGTTTAGTCCATTAAGCAAATCACTTAACTACCCCAGGGCTTCTTTACCAAGCCGGTTCACCCTTCCCTAATCAAGGATTGAGTGGGGCGAGTATATAGGAAATGTGGTACTTTGGGGTATTATCGTTCTAGCAAACAAGTTTTAGCACTTTAGTCCAGCAAATTTGCTGATTTAGATAGGTGTGCGATGGTTGTAGCATTATGATATTATTCTCCTTTGCCCGTTAATACGTCCTGACCGGTCAATTGTTTAATAACTTGTTTAGCTTCCATACGAGTTTCGTATGCAGAATCATTAAGAAATGGTTCTATTGCAGAAACCAAGGAGGTATCGTTAAATCTCACAAGATTCTTTATTGCCGCAGTTCGAATATGATGTCTTTTTGCTTTGAGAGCCTCAATCAGTGCATTTTTAGCCTCATCAGTATCTATAGACGCAATACTGGAAGCCAATGTATTACATTTCGGCCAATTAGATTTCAGTAGTTGTTCTTTTAATTGAATTAAATTAAGAGTTTCGGACATTTGCTAACACACTTCCTTAAAATAATAAAATATTTGATCCTACTTTTGAAAGATTACTTATGTATAATATCATACATAACTACACTTAGTAGCGTTACAAGATTACAACTTTATCTTACTAAGTAGATCCCTTAACTTTTCCAGTTCCTCAGTGGTAAGTGTAACGCCCTTGCCCATCTTCAAATGATCAGGTGACCATTCCCGAATGTCGTACTTTGGGGCTGCATCATTCCAACTAACAAGGTTTAGTTCCTTAGACCAGCCTTTTGCTGATTCTGATAGGACACCGATTGTTTCTTTGATTTCGAATTTAATTTCTGCCATTATTAGCACTCCCCTTTTATAGATTCCTTATAATTTCTTAGTAAATGATTGGTCTAAGAAGGTAAGAATCAGGCCATGTTAATTTCTCCATCGAAAACATCACCCTTAGTGTTATAAGTTGTATCAAACACTAAATCAGAAAGCCATTTCTTAAACGACGGATTGTCATTATATTGCTTAAACAACTCCATATTATCAACCATGATGTTCATAATTACTTTTTTCAACGCTCTTTCACTTTCTATTCTAGCGTTCTGTTTATCAGAGTTCTTCATGGCATTTTGATATGCAGCGTCTCTTGCTACCGTTGCTGGAATTGCAGCAATATGACGCTTTATTTGGTCTTCATCTTTCCAGGGAATGTTACCAAACAAATCATGGAATAATGCGAGTATGCTACTTAACAAATCCATTTCAGTTTCCGCCATACCCCCGCCACTACCCGTTGGTACTGGATTAATCTTATATTCTCCCTGTCCCTCTAATGAAATGGAGAAGGTAGTCTTAACTTCTACCCTATAACTATCCAGATCGATTGATTCAAGTATACCTTTGGATAAATCGTCAGTTTTAGGTGATGGTAACTTTGGAATAAGTAAGTTAAGGAAAATAGACAGCTTCTCCCATTCTGGATTTCCATAGGGTAAGATTGCACCTAAAAATCCATAAGTCCTTACAAAAGCCTTCGCACTACCCTTAAAATCAACTTGTGAATCTTCATCTAAATCCTCGTACAACCTTGAGCATACATCTAGCAATGGATCTAGCTTATCTCGATCAGCACCCTTTAAATAAAACGCTACAATCGTATCTACATGGTAGTCCGTATACACTTGGTGCTGCTCCATAGTAGCAATCAAATCATACAATTTATTAGGGTCCGTTTCGTCAGACAAAATTGTAGTTGTGTAGTAAGTTTCAAACGCTTGCTTTATAGTGTCAACATCATTTGCAAAATCCAATACAAAGGTGTCATATTTTTGTGGATGCGCTCTATTAAGCCTGGATAAGGTCTGTACTGCCTTAATATCTGTCAGGATCTTATCTACGTACATTGTATGAAGAAGTGGCTCATCATACCCTGTTTGGAACTTATTCGCCACCACCAAAAACCTATAGGGTTCTGCCTTAAACTTCTTTTCTATTTGGTTGCTTGGGAATCCGTTGATGCTTGCTTCATTTAAGGTTTGTCCGTGGTATTCCTTATCCCCTGAAAATGCGACGATCGCCTTAAACTGACTCTTTCTCTTTTGCATGCATTTTCCTATGGCATAATAATACTCAATCGCTCTCTCGATACTACTCGTCACCACCATAGCACGAGCCTTACCACCAATTTTTCCTCGAGCAACTACTTGCTCATAGAAATGATTCACCATGATTTCAGCCTTTTGGGATATAGCATGCGAATTTGATTCTACATAAGCTCTTAGCTTTTTCTGCGCCTTCTTCTTGTCAAACATCGGGTCATCTTCCACTATCTTAGCTAACCTATAATAGCTGTTGATAGGCGTATAATACTTAAGAACATCAAGGATAAAACCCTCTTGGATAGCCTGTTTCATTGTATAGTTATGGAAAGGTTTGTGTTCGACTTCATGGCCATTTGGAAAAGGTACCCCAAACATTTCAAGCGTCTTATTTTTAGGCGTTGCTGTAAAAGCAAAATAGCTTGCATTCTTGATCATCTTTCGCCCCTCGAGTAACTTGAGAATCTTATCCTCAATTGAGTCTTCCTCATTATTTTCATATTCACCGGATAGTGCCATATTCATCTTTGCAGACATACTTCCGCTCTGACTGGAATGGGCTTCGTCAATGATGATCGCAAACTTGCTACCCTTGTGTTCATTTCCAATATCATCAAGTATATATGGGAATTTATGGACGATAGTGATGATGATTTTCTTCCCATCTGCTAAAAGCTTCTTCAAATCACCAGAGCTCTCAGCATGACCTACCGTATTCGAGACCTGCATAAATTGCTTGATGGTATTTTTAATCTGTTTATCAAGGTTGATTCTATCCGTAACTATGATTACAGAGTCAAAAATAGTTTTGCCATCCTGTTCAAGCCCTACCAATTGATGAGCAAGCCAAGCGATGGAGTTTGACTTTCCACTACCGGCACTATGCTGGATCAAATATTTGTGTCCTGGACCATTTGCTTTGGCATGAGCCAGAAGAGTCTTTACAACCGAAAGCTGATGATACCTCGGAAATACTTGCATATACTTCTTTTTCCCTGTGTCTTCATCTACTTCTTCAACGACCTGCGCATAGTTTTCAATAATGCTTGATAACTCCGCCCTGGTCAGAATATACTTCCAGAGATAATCTGTCTTAATTCCTTCAGGATTTGATGGATTGCCCGCCCCACCATTATTTCCTTTGTTAAAGGGTAAGAACCAAGACCTTTTCCCCTCTAGCTTTGTGCACATTTTAATCTCATTATCATCGACTGCAAAGTGAACCATACACCGTTTAAATTTAAATAATAGCTCCCGTGGGTCACGATCAGTTTTATATTGATGAACGGCATCCTCAACATTCTGTTTTGTAAGTCTGTTTTTAAGCTCACAAGTAATGACAGGTAGCCCATTGATAAAGATAGCAAAATCAAGGGCTAGCTTGGTGTTATCTTTAGAATACATAAGCTGCCGAGTCACACTAAATATATTCTGTTCAAATAATTCCTTAGCTTTTTGATTCTGATCTGAGGGCGTCATGTAAAACATAATAAGGTTAGCAGGGTAAACTTGGATACCATTTCTAAGGACGTCAATAATACCCCTTTTAGCAATTTCGCCTTGCAACCGGTCTAGAAACTGTGCCTTTTTTTGGTCACTATTAGGAATCCCAAGCTTTTCAACTTCTTCCGCTTGAGTTCCGCTCAAGAATCGAAAGAGCCTTGTTTCGTCTATTGCATAATCTTTGTTATAGTCAGAGTTCTGACCTTGCTCGTAATGATTCACATTGACTAAATAATCTACTATTAAGGATTCAAGGCCTGATTCCTTGGTGTTAGTTGGCATTTTCATCACCATCCTCATCCGACAAGAATTCATCATCTAGAGGTTCTTCCTCCAGTGTGTCTTCTATATCCTCTAAAACATCGTCGACAACAATACCACGCACATCAACCTTGCCGGTTACTACATCAGAAATAAGACGAGTACGGTATTCTGTAATTAAACTAATTTCTTTTAAAATTTCAGTAATTACTTTATCGAAAACCTTTTTATCGGCTTCGATTTCCTTTAATATCTTGTATTGATCATCTAAACTAGGGAGTGGGATTTGTAAATTTTTATACTTTTCTGCGCTAACATTTTGGATAGTTGATTGTATAAATATTTTATTTAACCAAAGACTGTAAGCACTCGACAGTGTAAAGTTATAAATATATTCTGGCATCACTCTATTTGTATCTGGCGAAAATTTAATTAGATATCCTGCAAAACAAGACTCCCCATACTCTTCTTTGTATAAAAAAGTTTTACCAACTGTTGCCCCACTTCTTGCAAACAATATATCACTATCATGGAGAATAAATTTTTCTCCTAAATTTCTAGATAATGATAGTTTATCACTATCTTTAAGATTTCCTTCAGATGTAATATCCGTAATACGTATATACCTGGGTAGATCATCTGAGAACTGCACACCTGACTCATTTGCACCATATTGAAATGCTTCACGTGATAAAAATTTTAGTTTTATTAATTCCCATTTTTCTGGAATTTCCCCAAGCCAGTCAATTCCAGATGATTTCATTTTTGTAGAAGGGTCTAAGCCTTTAGTAATAGATTCATTGATTACTGCTTGCTTTTGCTCTTTTAGTACCTCTATAAGCTTCATCTTCGTCCTAATAAACTTGTTAATCTTTGTAAGAAAGCAATCTAAGTAACGGACAATTTGGTCCTGTTCATCTTTTGGTGGAACAAAAGATGATATACGTTTAAATCTATCGAAATAGAGCCTATTTCTTTCATACATAATACCGTAAGAATTCTTATCAAATTCTTTTTTGTATAATGGAATTCTAAATAAGTAGTGAAAATACCATGAATTAATACCAACCTTTGGACGACATACTGCATATGCAGGACTAATAATCCCCACATATTTAGATGCTCCTATCGAACCCATAAAGGCGTTCATAAGGTTATATCCAATGTCACCCTTTTGAATTCGTTTATAATTACTATTATCTTGAGACATACGTTTCTTTCTACCTGTAGAAGACTGCTTTACAATTCCTCTACTAAGTAAAATTGATAACAATTCGAGTTCTGTATGATTGGTATCCACAACCTCCTGAAACAATACAGAATTCTTATATATATTCCAATGTGTGGGTATATTCCCCATCCAATCTATTCTACTGTCTTTATAATCTTCATAAGGTTTTAGCTCATGTCTCAATTCATTAACCCCCTATGATTTCGTCTAAGAGTCCATCTGTCTCTGCTTCTAAGGACCTAATATCCGCCTTAATCTCCTCAAGGGTACGAAGTTGCACAGACTTATAGAAATACTTTGTAAAGCTTACCTCATAGCCGATTTGTGTTTTGCTACGATCTATCCAAGCATCAGGAGCAAAGGATAGTACTTCGTCTTTGAAAAACTTCTCTATGCCACCTTCAATATTCAAGGGAATCTGTTCTGTGTCAGTCAGACTTTTATCTGCCTTTGGTTTACCTTTCTTATCTGTTATGATGTTGCCATCCTCATCTCTTTGAGGTCTATTTACTGTTATCTTGTAAAAGCCGAACTCCTCATTATCAAAGATCTTACTGTATTCATTTTCTTCGAAGTTGAGCAACAGCTGAGTAATTTGATGTCTGATCTCCTCGGTCAATTCACAGTTCTTGTTCCCTAAATTCTTTCGAAGTGGCGATTTAAGGTTAGTCGCATCTATTAACTGAACCTTACCCTTTCTTATGTCCTCTTTTCTATTCGTGAGGACCCATATATAAGTTGAAATCCCTGTATTGTAGAACATATGTTCTGGCAAGGCGATGATAGCCTCCAGATAATCACTTTCGATGATATATCGTCTTAAATTGCTCTCGCCTCCGCCTGCATCTCCCGTGAATAGCGAAGAACCATTGTGGACCTCAGCGATTCTGCTGCCGAGCTTGGTATTATGCTTCATTTTAGCTATGTTATTGGCAAGGAAAAGCATTTGTCCATCACTGATACGGGGTAACATTTTATAGTCTGGCTCACCTTTGAACGATGTAACAAAGCGAGAATCTGTGATATCTCCCTTGCCACCCAGCTTTTCTGCGTCTACCTTCCACGCTTTACCATAAGGCGGATTACTTAGCATAAAGTCAAATTCTTGAGTTGGTAGTCCGTCATTGGACAAGGTGGATCCATATTTAATGTTTTCGACTTGATCACCATCACCTTTAATAAGTAGGTCAGCTTTGGTGATTGCATAGGTCTCAGGGTTAATCTCTTGGCCATATAGGTGAATTGCTACTTGCTTGTTGTTTTCCTGCGCTAACTCCATAATTCTGTTCTCCGCAATCGTAAGCATTCCGCCCGTGCCACTTGCTCCGTCATAGCAAAGATAGGTTCCATCAGTGATCTTATCTTGAATAGGGATGAAAATAACATCTGCCATAAGTTCTACAACATCACGAGGGGTGAAATGCTCTCCGGCTTCTTCGTTGTTCTCTTCACTGAACCTACGAATCAATTCTTCAAATATTACGCCCATCGTATGATTATCCAGTGCTGGGAGCTTTTCTTCGCCCTTGTCATTGTAAACTGGCTTTGGACTTAAGTTTATACTAGGTGACACAAATTTTTCGATGACCGCTCCTAGTATGTCTGCATCAAGCATTGTATCGATTTGATTTCTAAACTTAAACTTTTCCAGTATATCTTGAACATTCGGAGAAAACCCATCTAAGTAAGCGATGAAGTCTGCTTTTAACTGCTGGTTTTTCGCTCTTGATTTAAGGTCTTTTAGAGTAAAGGGTGAACTATTACAAAAAGCCTCTCCTGCTGCACTACATAATGCATCGGTTTGGTTCAGGATTCCTGCCTCATCCAGGGTTTTCTTCATTACAAGTACTGCTTCCTTGCTATCTTCAAGTACAGCATCTAAACGCCTAATAACTGTCATAGGTAGGATTACATCTCTATACTTACCCCTAACGTACACATCTCGCAGACAGTCATCAGCGATACTCCATATTAAACTAACGATGTGGTTGTAAGTTTCGTTATCCATTATTCTACATCCTCCGTTAACTCTATAGTTTTTATTGCCCATTTGTTTATATGAATTTCAATGAACGTCTTTACCTGTTCAAGTTTTAAATTTTCTGGCTACAACTTACCTTTCTCACTGTTCACAACCGCCCGCTATCTTTCCTTAGGTTTCTTCAATGAGAGTCTGTAGTCATATCACGAACAATAATTTAATTGCATCCTCAAGTATAACATCAATCTTACCTTTTAAAATTTCATAAATCCTCTTTTAAGTGTTGTATCTTGGTTGTGTAAACGGTATTTCGCTAGAGAGGGTATTCTTTTCAACTGTCCAAACCTTATTATACCATTTTATCCAGACAAGTTATTGTTATTTGTACCAGTAATTTATGCCCCCTCATCCCTGCTATCCACGTATACATATGTAATTAAAAAAGCCACTCAATGGAGCGACTTTGAGAGTAATCCTGTATGTGCACTATTCCGTCGCAGTTGATTAACTGCTCGTAAATCGCTAAGATAATTAATATGGTAAAATAGAACCGGTATCTACTTTCCCTATTACTTGACTAAGCATTGTTTCATTTGGTGTTAGCCGTCGGGGTTCGCTAGCCATGGCCTGGATGCCCTATATCCCGATAGTTGAGTTACTAGTAACCTACATATATAAAAACGTACAGGAAAGCAAGAACATCACCCCGGAGGGGGTGTAGCGAGATAGAATGTAGGAACGGGTAGAATGAGCGTGAAGACGCTATTTATCATACACCACAATCAACCACACGAGTTTTAATTTCATAAGAAATTAAAAAAGATCGAGCTGATTTATTTTGATTGATTTAACATTGCGTACAGTTATTTTATCGTTATCAGTTGGAACACCACATATCATTGGAGAGTTTCTCTGATGAATTTGTGAATTCTTATTAACTGTGTTTACGCTATAATTAGCATAACAATATTTACAACCGTTCCGACAAGTATTGTACATTCCAATATCTATGCTTTCTACACAACCACATTCTAGACGCTGGCCTTTATCTTTTTGAACATTAATTTTAGAACCAATAATTTTCTCAATAAGCTTGCCATCAATACATCTAGAATGTGAAATGTTTAAATCTAAAAGTTCAATATCTTCCGCACAAGTATCTAAGATCAAATCATTCTCATTTGCTATCTTTGAAAACCCTTTAGCAATTATTCTTTTATTCTCAGTTATGAGCACATCCAAATTTAGATTCTTTACATTATTTGCGGTATTTCGATAAAGATCAATAAAACTTATCGTGCATTTATTTGTGTATCCTTTGAGCTTAGATGCAATTTTCTCAAAGTAAGTTAAATGGTAATCGATACTATAATCCTCATTCAACAATATTGGATCGTATCTCCATATAACTTTTTCCGAACCAATTTTTTCAGAAAGTCGCTTAAATGTTTCTATTACTTCTTCTTTCTTTGAGGGCACATTCGGCTCAATATCCTTTCCGTAAGAGTTGAGCGTGAACTGAAAATAGTAACGATATTCCTGTAATTCATTAAGTCGGTTCATCATTGGAGCTGGGTTCTTCGTCCAAAACACTATACAGTCAACTACTTCAGGCATTATGTTAATACTGCTTAATTGATGAGTATTCATTGGATTAGGAACCAAAACATAACCATCTTTTATTCTATTGTAGAACCACTCAGAGTAGTAATTCGGAATATCAGTTCTGCGGCTTGCACTAATAATCATTTTATTCACCCTAACTCTATTATTGATTGAACACTTGAGCAGTCCGTCCATGGATTATACCTATTCATAATGTTTCCAGGTACGTGGTAAATAATTGATTTCCTTTCGTGTCTGGTTCCAAATCGCTGGAAATTATTTTTAATTTGATAATCAAAGTAGTAATCATGCCTCTCCGCTTGTATCCCATGTTCTTTTATAGCATTATGTAGACTGATAAACCTATCTCTTACAGAATTATGATTAATATCATTGATTATTATTATGGATTTCCTTTCCATTTTTGAAATTACGTTTTTGACAAGGTCATTAAAAAACGGTATCATTTCATTTCTTCTGCCATCATTAGTTATATGAGATATGACATATTGTAAAGTCAGTATATTAGCCTTTCCAAGTTCTTTATTAGAGAAATATTCAATTACATCTTTATCAAAATACCCAACCTTTTTGATCCCATATTCTGATGATATCGTATTAATCTTTTCATGTATAGGCTTCCACAATACGTTATGATCAAAACCAAAGTACTGAATAGGTATTTCTAAGAAGTTTTCGCGCATATAATGATGTACTGCCATTAAATCTGGTGATGGTCCACAACCGATAGAGAGCATATGTATTTGCTTAAAATCGTTTACACACGGTGTTTGACGCAAAGCGTACTCAATTTCTGATGCATATTTATAAGCATATTTACATGTATAAAAATCAATAATCTTTGTACAACTGTAATCTTTTCTACCATTAGGATAATATGACGGGTAATGTACCTGTTTAAGGCAGGTTTCACAATCTTGAGCGCATTGAGTCGGATGATTACAAGGAGAACACTTAATTTTAGATTTTTCCCGAAATGAATTATCGCTATACTCTATGATTGCATTTAACACATTACGCACTCCTCTAAACAACAAAAATTACTAACAGCTAAAATTCATAAGTATTCTTATTATTGACCCCTATAAATTACAAATAAATAAGAACAAGTTGCCAATTCACCAATTGGTCGTAATGAATGTGTCTGAGCCCAATTTTGTTGAGATTGCGACTTCCGGCAAGTACCATAAATAGTTGCCCTTTAAGCATAAGTTACTCATACTTAAGACGCATTAGTTCTACCCTCTCCATATTGGATATAGTTTCTTTCACCAGATAACATATCCTTACACTTTCTACGTTTTCCCCTCATATCCTCCCAACATATCTAAAATAATCCAATAACAATCAAAAAAGCCAGACCGTTCTTTGAAAACGATCTGGCTCAATATATTCCCTCAAACACCCTGTCACGCTAAAAGGACTATACGCCTTCTCAAACCCGCTCATACCAAGGCTTTCACCAAAGGCAAATATAGCACTATTAAGCACTCCACGTGCCCTGTACACGGGAACATATAACCTTAATAAACCTACAATGAAGTAACACCAACGTGCCCTGTCACGTTAAAAAGAATATAAATTATATAGTCATATTGCCGTTTACCGTGGAGTTGCCAAATCAATGATTAAGAATACATATAGTCACGGGTCATAGGCCACGAGTTGTTTACTCCTTTGGTTAATAAGAACTGATGAAGATCGAGGTTACCGCAATGGAAGGAAGCAGCACAAGAGTTAAGATAGAGACGCCACATCCGAATAAAGGTTTCATCTTTCATCTCCCTGATTAATGGGAGAGCCTTTTCAAAGTTTTGAGCCCAATGCTCCAAGGTTTTAGTATAATGTTCACGAAGGCTTTCCAGATCGACGAGATAGAACGATTCTTTTGCCATGAGCTTCATAAGTTCCTGAACTACAGGAATATATCCGCCTGGAAAAATGTACTTATTGATCCAGCTATTCTTCCCTACCTCATCATATCCAGTAATACAATGTAAGAGAGTTACTCCGCCTTCATTCAAGAGAGATTGTACCCCAGAAAAATATTCCTCTAGATGTTCCCTCCCTACGTGCTCGATCATCCCAATGCTTACCACCCGATCAAAGGTTCTGCCTTTTAATTCCCTATAGTCAATGAGCTGAACTTCAACAAGTTCCTGTAACCCCTCGTTCTGAATTCTTTCAAGGACCCTAAAATATTGTTCAGAGCTAAGTGTGATACCAAGAGCTTTAACCTGATAAGTTTTGGCTGCGGTAAGAATAAGCTCTCCCCACCCACATCCGATATCGAGTAAGGTTTGACCAGGTTGTAAGTCAAGTTTGCATAAAATATGATTAACCTTATTATTTTGAGCCTGTCTCAAGCTCTCCTCGGGCGACTTGAAATATGCACAAGAATAAGTCATGGTCTCATCTAACCATAAACGGTAAAAGTCATTTCCTATATCATAGTGATATTGAATATTCTCTTTACTATTCCGAATAGTATTGGAAAGGATTTTTACAAATTTGCCAGAAGTGTTTTTCTGGTTGAGAAAACTATCTTGTTTGTTATATAGGGACTCGATGACTTTTTGAACACTCCCGTCGATATCGAACTTCTTTAGCATATACCCTTCGCCAAAGGCTAAGGACGGATCGCTGATAAGCTCTGATTTGGCAATCGGCTCATTGAAACCGATTCTGAACTGAGACTCACCCCCACCATAGTTCACCACTTCTCCATCCCAAAACTTTACTTCACAAGGATCTGCAAACAGATTTTTCATAAGATTGTGGTAAAATACTTTGTCAATATCCATTTTTTACTCCTCCTTATAATTGACTATCAGTTCCCCCATTTTCCGGCGAAGGGGTAGGTTTTAGTATACTCGTCCATTGCGGATCGGATTCTTTGTCCATTCGAGATATTGTTAAGCCAAACCTAAAGTTCTTCCGTGTTATGCGCGATTCTTTCTAGCTGATTCCCACACCTTCAAGAGGCAAAACTTTATTATTATTCAACCTCGTTGGTTTGTTGAATAGCCATTTGTATTCCCTGTTCATAAATCTTACATTTTTCCAATCTTTTCAGAAAACCTTCACGCATCATGTGAAGCGCATTTATTTTCTCATCGATTAGTTTCACTTGGCTCTCAAGTAAAGCCATCGATTCACGAATAATTCTTGTCTTCTCCAATTCAGATTCTTCCAGCCTAAACGATTCACGCAACTGCCCCAGTGCATCCTCCGCTTCCAAAATGAAATGAATTTCCTGCAAAGATGCACCTAAATGCTCTTTTAAGCGTAAAATATGCCCCAGTTTATCAATAACCGCTGCATCATATAATCGATGACCGCCCTCAGTGTGCAAAGCTGGCTGAATCAAGTTTATTTGTTCATAGTAATGGAGGGTTCTAGAGGTTATTCCAAGTTTCTTTACTACATTTTCAACTGTGAGCAGACGTTCTTTCATTGCTTATACTCCCTTGCTGGAAATCGGTTGAGGGATTTGTGGACCTAACGTTTTATCTTTAACACTGGAGCGTAGTGAGGAAATCACCGTTGCCAACAGCATCAATACCGCCATTACCCAAAACACCATGTGCAAACCATTAATGAAACCTTGCAAAGAACTATCTGTCGCGCCATTGATCCCGACCACCGTTCCGGAAAAAATCGCCAACATTTCCTCATGCGGAATGCTATTTGCTAATAAAGGCATAATAAATGCAATACTTAGCATCATGCCCATATTTGTCGCCAATGCACGAATCCCGGATGCTTCACCACGGAATTTTTGTCCAGTGGCATTCATAAGACTGCTAGAGTTCGGTGAGTTAAACAGACCTGAACCAACTCCTGCTATAACCATCCATAAAGCTAATTCCCAATATGGTGTGAAATAGAAGATCAGCAGGAATAATATCGCCATCCTTGCTACTGCATTTAACGTTGCAGATAAGATACCCAAGGAGAAAATGCGATTGGAAAACAATGGTAAGTGAAGCAGGGGTGTTTTGTGCTTTCGCTCAACTATGAAAAATATCGGCGCACAAATAACAAATATCACCAGAGAAACCCAAACAACAGGCGAATTCCAAGTTTGAATCGGCCCCCAGGTGCATACCAGCAAAAAACCTGTCACACCCAAGAGATAGGTGACGTTCCCCCAATTATCGATTTTCTTGCGCATACCGACAACATTTAGGTCTTGAAAGCCCATTGCCCAAATGGCCCAAAGCACCGCAGCCACACCAAACGGGACGTTAAACCAAAAAGTCCACTGCCAACCAAAATAAGTGGTCAACCAACCGCCAAGCACTGGACCAATAATTTGACCGACTGCAACAACCATCACATTGATACCAAGTGCCCGACCCAACTCGCGTTTTGGAATGGCGTCAGCTACTATTGCAGTACTAGTCGCCATGACCATCGCTCCACCTATTCCCTGAAAGGCCCGAAAGACAATCAGCCAAGTAGCATCATGTAAAAAACCTGAAAGAAAGGATACGATCGTAAATATGACCAAGCCCATAAAATATAAACGTTTGCGACCGAAACGGTCCGCCAAGCTCCCAGCCATCAAAACCATGATAGTTTGCGCTACCATATAGGACAACATAATCCACATTGCCTGAAAAACTGAGGCGTGTAATCCGCGCATCAAATCAGGCATGGCAATAATCAACGTGCTGAAGTTCAAAGCGGATAAGAGGGTGCCTAGGCCAGTAGCCGAAAGTATCCACCATTTCCTTGATGTATCTATGAATTCTCATCTCTTTAGTTTTAAAAAACTCTAATTATATTTTACGTCAACGTTCACTTTTTTACAATAAAAATTTTTTCCCCTTTTAGTGATCCTCTTACGTGGATCATGGACAACCGATACTTGGGCAAACCAATAAAAGATAGACCGCCCAAACGATCTATCAGTTCATAAACCTTATTTTATTCGTCAGCTTCACTTTTCGCATATCAAATATATCCTGCAAGAATTACCAAAGCCATTGTCAAAACATTATTTAGTTAAACACCTAAATTATGTAATAAAGCTCCTGAATTCAACTGACTTTAAGTCCAAATGTTGTAAATAAGGCTCTTTAAGTCGGAAAAAAATAGGCAGTAGTCCCAAATATTCATTCTGGAGACACTGCAACCCTTGCAGTACCTAGTGATGGAAAATTATGTCGCCAAACTCGGGTTCTAGATGATGAAGATTTACCTCAACCAATAATAACCTCCAATTTAGTGACCGACTCTACTGAGTCACCACATAGTGATAAATTAATCCTGTCTCACGTCACCGTTGTTATTGCGACTATTATTGCTGAATACGTGTATCTTGAGTTCCTCATGAGTATATACTTGCTTAATTTCTTCAGTAGTCTTAATTTCTTTAAATCCAAACTTCATTATCAATCCCATACTCATTCCATACTTGATAATTGGACATATACCATGAATATAGGTGTTTATAGTGACCGCTTTTACCCCTGTCCCTTTCAAGTGTAGGATATAGTCATCCATCAAGTCTCTAGTAACGTCTGAAACCATTAAATCTGATAAACAAATAAATTTGTTAAAGATCTTGCAACTAGTTTCATAAAACTTTATGGTGTGTTCTGATAAATTGTTTACCATACATTTCTTTAGATACCGCTTCTGCAATTCAGGAAAAGTGATATCCTCTCCTTTGGTCATGGTCATCTTTTTTAACCCGTTTTTCGCCTTCATTTTACCAACTCCTAATCTTAAATTAGTAAGCCGATAAAGACAAAACCAGGCGGTTTAGACGTCACCAAAAAGTGGTGGAATTCTAAACCGCCTGCCAACTACTAAAACACCCTCAAACCCTTGAAAACAGCGGGTTTACCCTACTCCCACTCAATCGTTCCAGGGGGCTTCGAGGTAATATCATAAACCACACGGTTGACCCCTTGTACCTCATTCACAAGCCGCGAAGATATGCTTGCTAAGAGGTCATATGGAAGCCTTGCCCAATCTGCTGTCATAGCATCTTCACTTGTGACCGCTCTCAGGATAATGGGATATTCATAGGTACGGCTATCTCCCATCACTCCGACGCTTTTGATCGAAGGCAGGACCGCGAAGCTTTGCCACAATTCACGATACATTCCTGCACGACGAATTTCATCGATGATCACAGCATCTGCTTCTCTTAAAATGTCTAATTTTTCTTGGGTCACTTCTCCGAGAATCCGAATTGCCAGTCCCGGTCCAGGGAAAGGTTGACGCCAAACAATCTCCTCACTCATCCCTAGTTCAATTCCTAGTTCGCGCACTTCATCTTTAAAGAGCAAACGCAACGGCTCGATGAGCTCGAATTGAATGTCCTCTGGCAAACCGCCAACGTTATGATGACTCTTAATCGTTTCCGCAGTATCTGTTCCGCTCTCCACAATATCTGGGTAAAGGGTCCCTTGGACTAAGAAATCGACCTGGCCAAGTTTTAATGCCTCAACTTCAAAGACACGAATAAACTCATTGCCAATCGCTTTGCGTTTCGCTTCAGGATCAGATACACCTTGAAGCTTTTGCATAAAGCGTTCATGGACATCCACAAACACCAGCTTCAGTTGGAACTGTTCCGCAAAAACCTTTCTAACCTGCTCTGTCTCATTTTTACGCATAAATCCATGATCAACAAAGACGCAGGTCAATTGATCCCCAACCGCCTTGTGCAGTAGAGCTGCTGCTACCGAAGAATCTACGCCACCGCTTAAAGCACAAAGAACATGTTTATTTCCAATCTTGGCGCGAATCTCTGCCACTTGAAACTCGATAAAGGACTCCATAGTCCAGTCCCCAACACATTTACAAATATCAAAGAGAAACTTTTCTAACATCGCTTGCCCATCTGGGGTATGTTTCACTTCAGGATGAAACTGAACACCATAAAAATGTCGTTCTTCATCCATCATGGCTGCAATAGGAGTATTCCAAGTATGTGCAGCGATCACAAATCCCTCTGGTAATTTGCGCACAGCATCACCGTGGCTCATCCAACACGGGCGCTCTCCACCCAAGTCTCTCCACAGGTCCGTTGTAAGATCGACCGTCAGCATTGCTTTCCCATACTCGCTAAATTCAGGGTGTTCTACGCTTCCCCCTAATTGTACCGTCATCAGCTGCATCCCATAACAAATCCCCAATATAGGTATACCTAAGTTATAAATTTCAGGGTCTACTTCAGGAGCATTAAGTTGATTGACACTTGCTGGTCCGCCCGAAAAAATAATCCCCTTTGGCTTGCGAGCCAGAATTTCCTCAATCGGGGTTTTATAAGAAACCATTTCAGAATACACATGGGCTTCCCGCACACGGCGAGCGATAAGCTGGTTATACTGTCCTCCAAAATCCAAAACCAAAACTACTTCCTTTAGCACGATATTCATCACACTCCTATTAAAATTAGTTGATCTCGTACGCTTCTACTTTAAGCACACCAATATAGGATAAATTCCGATACTCTTCGTTGAAGTCAAGACCGTATCCCACCACAAATTCATCTGGAATGGAAAATCCGTTGTAATCCGGAGAAACACCCACTGTCCGACGGGCAGCTTTATCGAGTAGTGTTACCACTTTTATGCTCAACGGATTCCGTGCTCTTAAGTTTTCTTTTAAGTACTTTAAAGTCAATCCCGTATCTACAATATCCTCAGTAATCAAAATATGGACATCCTCAACACTACGTTCTAAGTCCTTAAGGATGCGCACTACGCCAGAAGACTGAGTTGAGGCTCCATAGCTTGACAGAGCCATAAAATCATACGCCAAAGGCAATTTTATCTCTCGAATGAGATCCGCCATAAAGGGGACTGCACCTTTTAAGATCCCAAGGACTAAGAGTTTCTTTCCTTCGTAATCTCGAGTAATCTCTGCGCCAAGTTCTGCTACACGCTTTCCCAAGTCTTCTTTTGAAATCAATACTCGTCCAATATCTTCTTCCATTAATGGCACCTCCACTTTACGATAAAACTTATCTCAAAACTATATCAGAGGCTTGTCCATTGTGCAAACATTTTAAGACTCCACAGCTGCTCAAACCAGTAATTTCTTCGCCAAGATACTAATGAGGCAGGCTATATCCTTTTAAAGGATATAGCCTGCCTCATAAATCAATCATAGTACACTAGCTCTAGATATCTGGTGCTTGTATATTTATTTTCTTGCCAATATCTTTAAACTCAAGTGTCATTGTCATGGGATCGTTCTTCACTTTATTTTTTGCCTCGATTGTTGCTTTTACTATCATCTTATCAGACTTACGAATATAAAGTGTATACTTGAAATCTGTCCAAAATGCCTCCATCATTTGATTTTGCACACTGGGCGATAACTGACATACCCATACTTTTTCTCCGTTTACTTTCCCTTGATCGCTAAGCATCACCTCTCCAAGCTCTTTCATTTGAAGCGAAGATAAAGGATTGAGCTCCGCCAAGAAAACTTCCTGAGCTGCTAGAGCGTTTGCAAATCTGATCCACTTCTTACTAAAAGGATCTTTGCTGTAGGTAGAATCCCCCATTTTTATCATCTCTACTTCGCTTCCTGTCATCTGTCCCAAGATTCGAGTATTCACACCATCTTTTTCCCCTATAACTTGAGTGAGTACCCGATCTTTTCCCTCAACCCATTGGTGCTGGGTCAAACTGTAACGAAAAGAGGTCGCTGCGTTCAATCGTTCTAAGCCGTGTTTGACCAACTCAGTAGGGTCTGGCTGCCACAATAAGCGTCCTAGAAGCCCCCCTATCAACACGATACTGATTCCAATAATTAACCCAAATCCTCTTTTCTTCATCTCATGCCCCCTTGGCGGAGTTCTTACCCTACAATATGTATAATCAGTTTGCCCTATTCCACTTATATTTAAATCTTTGAACTCTCTAATCTCCAACTGCTTCCTTTTCTTTAACCAGCAGGAGAATCAAGACTCCCAAGCCCATTAAAAGGCTCAACCCAATCCAGCTCATTTCATAAGACCCGCTAAGGTCAACTAGCAGGCCAAAAGCTGGTGGAAACGCCAAGACTCCGACTTGCAGCAAGGTCACTCCCATGCCGACGGCAGTTCCAGCCTGGTCTCTCCCGGCAATTTCCGAAAGCATAGTGATGTAAATTCCGTTCCAACCGACAGCGGTAAAGCCGAAGACCCATGTAATCAACCCGACAAGCCATAACGGGGTTGTCTGAGTCAGTAATAGCATTACAAGGGCCATTCCAGCGGCGATAATTCCAATAAGTCCCAACACGGGTTTACGTTTCCCCAGGAAAAAGGTGTCACTGACATATCCCCAAAAAATTCTCCCAACCATTCCCCCAAAGTGAACCAAAGCCAGAAAGAGACTAGCCACCGCGACAGAATGCCCTGCTTTATCATGCAAGTAAAGGACTAAATAAGTAATTATAATATACTGGGCCGAAACAAACGTCATTCCGGTCAATCCTATTAGCCAAATGTTCTTGTTGCGCAGAAGATGGGTCCATTGGCCTCCTTTTTTGATTTTAGCACTCCCTACTTCTACCGGATGATCTCTGTAAGCGACCTGGCAAACGGCCGCACCCAAAATGGCCCCTACACTCATGGTGGCCATGGCTATCTGCCACCCATATTGAATGGCAATAGGAGGTATGATCAGTGCTGCCACCATACCCCCCAGGGGCACACCAGTTTGCCTAATCCCTAAAGCCAACGCCCTTTGGGAAAAGGGAAACCATGTCATGATCGCTTTACTGCCAGCTGGTGTGGAGGTTGCAGCCCAAAGGCCTGTAAACATCAACATGGCGATCAGGATGGGGAAAGAATTAGAAAACGAAGTTAATAGGATCGCGCCACCTGTTGCGAGCCCTCCCACGACCAAGACCTTCTTTTCCCCCCACGTATCAACGGCCCTTCCAGCTAACAAAGCCGTCAGGATCATTCCAACATTAACGGCACCACCTGCGAAACCGACTTGCGTCTTAGAAAGTCCAAGCCCCACCACCAAGAATGGAGCTAAGGTACCAATGCCTTGGGAAATAAGAGCAATCGTTGATTGTGTAAACGTGGTTACCGATAAAATCACCCAACGATAAGCGCCGATATCTTTCTTACTTGTTAATGAATTGTTCATTTGTTATTAAACCGTCTGACCCAAAGGTGCTTTGTAAGAACTTAACGCCCTCAGATTCTTTCTCTTTTTTCACTCTATACTTAGCTTAACCCCGTATTACGTAAATCGCAATATGCTCTAGCAAGTATACATGAAAATGAGGAGCTAGGTTGAGGACAGTTTATGGCACTTGAGCTGAGAAATGTAATTGGTTGACACGATATTTGTCAACTGTTAATATAATAAAAAAACAATATGTTGAAGAATAGTAAGCGTTCACAAAAAATGTTTGGATGGCAGTAGGATAGTCGAGGAGGATTAACAGATTTGAACGGTAAATTAATTGGAGAAGGTAATCAGCCGCTTATATGTACTCCTTTAATAGGAAAAGATCAGGACGCAATCCTATTAGAACTCGAAAATGTTCTAGGGAAGAATCCGGATATCATTGAATGGCGTGCTGATTTCTATGAGAGAATAGTGGACACTCATGAAGTTGTGGCAACAGCTAATCAAATTAAAGAAATCGCAGGTACCATCCCGGTAATCTTCACAATTCGTTCAATCCATGAGGGTGGACAACCTACTCCCCTTTCTATTAATGAAGCTGTCGATCTAATGGGTGCAATCTGTTGCAATACGAATGTGGAATATGTTGATTGCGAGTTGAGCAATCTCCCCGCTAATATCAAGAAACTACGCCGAATTGCATCAGAGAATAACACCAAAATCATTGCTTCTTTCCATGATTTCAATCAGACTCCGAATCAGGAAATTTTGCTGCAGAAATTCATGGACGCAACAAAGCAGGGGGCCGATGTCGCAAAATTAGCAGTCATGTCCAAAACTCTTAGTGACGTATTGACCTTATTGAAGGTTACCTTAGATGCTAAAAATATGCTAGATATCCCCATTATCACCATATCCATGGGCGAATATGGTGCATTAACTCGGCTAATTGGAGGAGTTTTTGGATCTGCAGTTACCTTTGCGGTAGGACAAAATAGTTCAGCGCCTGGACAGCTACCAATCGAAGATTTACGGCTTGCACTCAGTATTGTTCAAAAATCACTCGGCGATCAGCGTTCTTCATTCACTCCCTAATTAAACCAAATCGTTTGTACGTTATTGTTATGTGAACAACGTGAGAACCCGCATTAAATTAAATGCGGGTTCTCTTGTTCATTTTACTTAGTAACAGCCAATGTACAATGATCCATTTCCTTGTACCCTTTGGGATTGTTTTTTAAAGTTATGTTCCCCGCAGATACGTTACGAGCAAGACCAAAATAATGTTTGCAGCCCCCTGAACCGGAGAAAGTAGCCCCTTCCCCTTCCGGCTTAACGCAATACTTGCATAACCCCACGCAACGACACCTAAAGACGGATATAGAAGCGAGGTACTTTTGCATCTCTTCCAATATGTATTGCGGTAAGGTGTCTTCTCCTCCACCATCCACCAGCTTGTCGTTAGTGTATGTTACGACTACTGGCGCTGAAGTTTGCTTGTTTGCTAAACAAAATTCTACAGTATTACCATCCCTTTTTGAATCCTTGATAGACCAAGTCTTTGCTGCCATAAACATATACCAACTTTCCTTAATTGTAACGCCTTTTCAAATACTATTATACACGGTTCCTGAGTTGAGTGAACTCGTTCAGCTAAAGCTGAACATCGGAAACTTTAAGTCCTGGGAATACTACTTTCACATGGAACCCCTATCTGACATTTTCCACAACCATATCTCGGTTTATATTTTTCAGTTGTTTTGTTTAAGAATTTGGAACATATTATGTGGTCTTTTCCCTTATCAAGGGATATCGCATTGACCGGACAATTTTCTCCACACGCTCCACACATAGTACAGTAATCATAAATGCTTTCATACCCCCTTTTATCAGCAGGCAAATCTAACTCGGTAATAATGCTGCCGAATCTGCCAGCAATACCTTTTTCAGTTATAAGGCCTTTAGAAAGTCCGAAAGTTCCAAGTCCACAAACATAGGCTACATGTCTTTCAGACCAATTGCTAGTGAATGATGCACCGGTTCCATTATTATTGTCAGAATTCTGAGTATTCTTATCGAATCCGGTTTTTGACCAGAACCTTACATCCAAAGACGGAATGAGGCTTTTATATCCGGCATTGATTAATTCTGAACTCAAATATTCACAAAGCTTAAAAACAAAAGCTTGGCCTTCAATCCGTCCATGCAACCATTCTTCTGAAGGCCATAACATATCTCGTCTGTTGCCCCTCCTTACTGCCTCAGTAAACGGTAGAAAAAAGGAGATAACGATTTTAGGCTGAGCTAACCATTCTTGGGGGGCCATAAAATGTTGTCCTATTATCGATGATTCTTTCAATAATAAGAAATGTTTATCATCTGCAGCACCAATAGCAAAAATCGGAGCCTCGAAAATCTTCATGCCAACAACCGTCTCCGAAAGCGCAATTTCCTTTGGTATAAGGTTGTACTCTGAGTTTTCCACAAAAAATGTCGCTCTTTGAATTATAGTATCCTTGTCCATAACTACCTCCATTCCTACTCGGCGGAACAATATTACACTTTTCCCCTCTCTAGAAAAATTTGATACTATTTATTCGATTTACTTCTATATTTTTACTGTGTATTCCTCTTTTTGCGTCCAACTGCCTAATTACCCTTTTCTCTGTTATAATAATAATATAAAGCAAAACTATGAGGCACTTTTGAGAAGTCTGATCGGACGAATGGCTTCCCTCGATTACGAACGCTGCAGTCTAGTAAAGGAGCATTTAACATGGACAAGCTTGACAAAAAAAGATTACGACCCTATCAGAAGAAGGCCTACGAGTATCTCAAAGACAGAAAAAAGTCGTTAGCCCTACTTGATAATGCCCTGAAAAAGGCTAACACTAACCGAGGTGCGCTGGGTGAAACTTGGGAAAAGTTCCAGCTGTTGTTTGGAGTGTTCAAAGACTGGATTAACGGTAGCTATAAAGATATGCCCACGCGCTCGCTTCTCATGATTGTCCTAGGCATCGTCTATTTTGTGTCTCCCATAGACGGAATCTTTGATTATATTCCCTTTGGGGGGTTAGTCGATGACGCAGCGGTGGCCGGCTTTGTTATTTCCCAAGTGAGTGTTGATCTTGACCGATATAAACTTTGGAAAAAGCAAGGTGTGTCCGATAAGGAATCAAACGATGAGGAACTAAGCGTTCGACAAATCAAATAATATTTGAAGCGGCTTGTTCAGGCGGGAGCACCGAAAATAAAACTTGTAATCTTACGCTGCTTGCATTAAAATACTAATAACTTAATATTTAATATTCAATTGTTACGGGTGCCCTTCAACTAAGGGAGAATAGGGAACTGGGTGAGAATCCCGGACGGACCCACCACTGTAAAGAGGAGACTTATGCCTTGCCACTGGGAAACCGGGAAGGCGCATTGAGTCGATGATTCTAAGTCAGGAGACCTGCCTGTAACGTATGAAAGTCATGAATTAAGGTAAAGTTCATGGTCAATTTTCTTATCACTTAGTGAGGAGAAAATCGGCTATGAACTTTTTATTTCGCCTTATATTGAAGGAGGGAAATGATGGGATATCTTGGTCGCGATGTTGAGGTCGTTTCGATCAATCAAACACAATATCTTGTGGCTTCTTGTGATTCCTGTGGTGCGATAGGTATGAAGGATCTAGATGCGCTGAAGATAGCAGAGTCTATTACAGGAAGGTTAACGACACGGGTGGCTTTATTAGAAATCCTTGCCACAGGGGCTGTCCCACAGATGATGACCGTGGCGATTTCTAATGAGCCGCATCCAACAGGCGACAAGCTTTTAGAGGGGGTGAAAGAAGAGTTAGAATCTGCCGGATTGGCGACGCTACCCATGTCGATAAGCACTGAGAAAAACATGTTTACGCAGCAAACTGGCCTTGGAATCAGTGTGATCGGTGTGACTGAGAAACAACAATTGCGCATCGGAACTACTCAGGTAGGAGATGACGTTTATTGTCTAGGGTTACCTAAAGTGGGCCCCGAAATCAATACTCCAGAGGACGCGGAAATTGTTCAAGTTAAAGATCTTCAAAGCCTCTTAGATATCTCTGGTATCCATGACATCGTTCCGGTAGGGTCAAGAGGGATCCGCACGGAGGCACAGCAACTTGCCACAAGCGTAAACTGCCGCTTGATCGTCAATCCCTCCTGTCTACTTGATTTCGAAAAATCAGCTGGACCATCAACGTGTCTGATTTTTTCATCAGCACCGCCCTTGGCCCTGGATCTCTCATCAGCTGGTTTTCTTCGATTGCCTTTAACTAAAGTGGGTAATTATACTGAAAATTAAGGAGGAAAAGTTCATGAATAATTTAGAAACAGAAAAACAGGACTTAAAGCTATCCGCCTGGAATGTCAAAAAACTCTCGATAATGGCCATTTTCATTGCCTTAAGTGCTGTAGGATCGCTTATTAAAATCCCTAGCCCCGTTGGAACCATTGGCATGGATTCAGCGCCAGGTTTTTTCTCTGCTCTGGCCTTCGGCGGGGTAACAGGAGCGGTCGTGATCGCTTTTGGACATATGTTGTCGGCAGCGGTTATCGGATTTCCACTGACGATTCCGGTCCATCTGTATATTGCTTTCCAAATGGCTTTATGGGCCTTGGCCTACCGCTGGGTGAATGAGAAACTCGGTCTGATTCCCGCAGTTATCGTAGGAATTATCCTTAATGGAGTCGTATCAGCCTTTGCCATGCTTCCGATTATGGGTATGGGAGGAGTTCTGGGACTGCTGCCTTTTCTGGTCCTCGGAGCAACCATTAACGTCATTATTTCTGCGGTTGCCTATAAAGCAATCAAGGGAAGTCGGCTTATTTAGATGATGAGGTGAAAACCGTGGAACTCTTTGAAAATGCTATCAAACTAAATAATGTCTCCTATCGTTATCCTAGCGCTGTAGAACCTTGCCTGAAAAACGTGAGTTTAACCGTGCGAAAGGGAAAGTTCGTGGTGTTAATGGGTGCCACTGGAGCGGGGAAAACGACCTTAAGTTTATGCCTTAACGGTCTTATTCCCCAACTTTTAGAAGGAGAACTTACGGGACAAATTAGCGTAGCTGGTCATGACGTGAGAAAAACCGCAGTGCAGTCGTTAGCAAGGGGCCTCGGGCTTGTCTTACAGGACCCTGAAACTCAGATTATAGGTCGGACTGTCGAAGAGGATACCGCGTTTGGCCCGCGTAACTTTTTGGTTCCGTTAGAGGAGATTAAACGGAGGGTTAATCAAACACTGCAAAAAGTCCGCCTTACAGGGTACCATAGTCGCTTGACTGAAGAACTCTCCGGCGGTGAAAAACAACGCTTAGCGATTGCGGGCGTTCTCGTGATGGAACCTGAAATCCTGGTACTCGATGAACCGACCTCGGAACTTGATCCGGTGGGACGATCAGAAATCTATGAGACGTTAGATGATCTGCGACGGGAAAGGGATCTGACGATTTTATTGGTCGAGCATTCTCTTGAAGAAGTGATTAAGAAAGCCGATGAAGTCGTTGTCCTTAACCAAGGGGAAGTCGTTTGGAGAGGGGTTCCGACGGAGCTCTTTCGCAATATTCTCCTTCTGCGTCAGTTTGGCATAAAGCCGATTCCTGTCAGCCTGATCGGTTGGGATTTTTATAAAAGAGGCTGGATTTCCTTAGCGGACATTCCCTTAGATATCCCGTCTGCGGAACGCCTAATCCGAGCGTTGCTGCCTAAATATGGACATTGTCAGTGGCTTGAGCAAAGAAAAGGACAGCAAAAAGGTCGCCTGTTAAGGAAACGAGAACTGAATCAGTCTGAGAAAGTAAGCGCAGTTCAAGTCAGCGATCTAATTTACCAGTACAACTCAGGACGGCAAGCTTTGAAGGGAATCAACCTGACGATTGAAGCGGGCGAATTTGTAGCCTTAATCGGGCAAAACAGTGCTGGCAAAACGACCTTAGCCAAACATTTGAAGGGTCTATTGAAACCAACTAGCGGAAATGTCCTTATTGACGGTATGAATACATTACAGTATGACACCTCTCAGCTTTCAAAAACAATTGGGTATGTTTTTCAGAATCCGGATCACCAAATTTTCTCCGTAACCGTCGAGAAAGAACTAGAATTTGGCCTAAAAAACGCTGGCTTCAAAGGTCAGGAAATCAAAGAACGAGTCGAGCAAGTCCTTCAATATACTGGTCTAGAAAGGTACCGCAGTGTTCATCCGTTTAGCTTGGGCAAAGGAGAACGACAGATGATTGCCGTAGCTTCCATACTCGTTTTAAAGCCAAAACTTCTAATTATTGACGAACCAACCACCGGCTCAGACTGGTCGGGAGTTCAGACGATGATGGCCTTAATAAGCCAACTTCATACTGCAGGAACTACAATTATCATGATTAGTCATGATATGGATCTTGTTGCCCAATACGCCAAGCGGGTTATTGTCCTAAAAGACGGTAGTGTAATATTAGATGGTAACCCTCAGGAAGTTTTTTCAAACGAAGAAATCCTACTTAACTCCGCCATTGTTCCCCCTCAACTCAGTAGGCTTTCCTCTCGCTTGAAGGATGTCTTGTGTCAAGAAACCTTGATCGAACCCGGCGATTTCATGGCGATGTTCGAAAGTGAGGGTAAGACGAAATGTTTATAGAGTACTCACCGGAAAATACCTTGCTCCATCGCTTAGACGTACGCACTAAAATGCTCGGGTTCTTAGGGATCGTTATTTTCTCTTTTTTGTTTCAAGATCCCCGTTATCAGTTGTTGTCCATGACCTTCACAGGACTATTAGCCTTCTGGATCAAAATTCCACTGCGTAAGATCGGGGGAATGTTAACCCCTTTGATTCCTATCATCCTATCAATTATTCTAATCACAGGATTTACGTTTGCACCAGAGCGCTTTGTTCAGGCCTCTAGCCAAGCGATCCTCTTTTACGCGCTGCCAGGAGACAGATTAGGAGTTACTGGAGGCGGATTTCTGATGGGCACGACGTTTATGCTTCGTCTTTTTAGTATGATGATCGCTTCTTCTGTGTTAACTTTAACCACGTCTATGGATGATTTTACTCAATTCTTTCAAAAAATGAAGGTTCCTGTTGAGGCATCCATGATGCTAACCACGGCGATTCGATTCATTCCGACTCTGGATAAAAAACGAAGGCTAATCTTAGAAGCCCAAAAGGCGCGCGGAGCAAAGTTTAACGACAAGGGGATTATCGGTCCTATTCGTTCCTATCTTCCAATTATGATTCCGATGTTCATCAATTCCATTCTGATGGCTAATTCCTTATCCATGGCGATGCTTAATCGGGGGTACGGCCTATCGCAAACTTGGACATCGCTGCGCGAAATCGCGTTTGCACCCAGGGATTACTGGGCCATTTTTATCATTGTTTTGTCGTTAACGCTGGCTATCTTTGTTCGCTTTAGACTGCATCTGGGGATATTATAAGGCTCGAATCTATTTGTTTGATCAGTCTTATCTACTAACAATACTTCTTTAGTGGGAGACGGTAGTGCTGCGAGGACACAACGTACATTAATCGCAAGTTCAGCGAACTAATGAAAAACCTCTAATTAAAGCCATACCCCTAATAGGTAATAAATGAATTTACCTACTACCACCTTGTGTTACTAACAATTTGTCGACAAATAATTTAGCCAAAATTGCTATGAATATATAAATTAGAAAGGAATAAATATAATGCCACGAAATTAATTGGTATTGTTTTATGTACACTGCCAGTGGTTCAATCATAAATGCTAAAGCTAGGGCACCGATTGCGCTTGCAAGCAGAAATTGCTTCCAAGCTTTGTAACGCTGAAAAATAAGCATTCATTCATGAAATTCCTCCAACAGGACCTAAACTATTCATGATCATATTAACTAATGTTACCATTATTAGAGGATATTAATCTAGACTAATTGTGCTTTCAAATGCCGCTTTGGTAAAGCGGGACATAGGGACACCATTTTTCACGACAAAAGGACAGGGGACAGGCTTAGCAACTTTCTATAGAATATAATTGAAACGTTCACACCACCCCCAAGGCCTTAAACACCGCATCTTCCGGACTTTGATAAAACGCCATCTGAAACTTCGCAAAGAGTTCTGGCGGAACAGTGGCAATATCCGCTGCCGAAGCCATGGGTAGCAATACTTTCTTGGCTCCAGCATCGAAACAAACTTGCAAAGTATTGGCTAGCTCTTCTACTTTATTGATGGTGCCACCGAGGCTCATAGAACCCAAAATGACTAACTGACTTTGGGATGGTTTTCCCATAGCTCCGGAACACATCGCAATAAAGGCAGTCAGCGTCAGTTCAGGGGTCATGCCGATGCCTTGGATATCTTGAACATACAGTAGGTAATCCTTGGTCTTAGTGCTTATCGAACCACTTATGCTCTTATTATTGGCTTTAAAATAATTAAACGCAGTCAACGTGTTCTCTTTGGCTTCCCTGCTGTTTCCAAGCCCAGATCTTTCAAATTTACCAGAACCGGTCACGACTTCCGTTTCGATCTTGTACACGCCGATCATCCCTGAATCTCCTCGGCCTACTGTATAGACATGCCCCGGCTTTCCCATTCCCTCGGGAATGATCTTGCCTCCCCCTTGCTCAGGGACAGAAACAAATTCTTCCTTCAGCGTCTCATTGACAATATAGGAAAAATGCACATCATAAAATTCCATGCCGCCGATTTTCTTAAGCTGTTCCTTCACCCGCCGTCTCCCGACTAGGGCGTAACGCAAGATCTCCTCGATATCAGCGCTTGTAAACTCCCCATTAGGGTAAACCAGTTTCACCAAGCCCGATACCGTCTTGCGAACCGCGATAACATCCCTTTGGTTGAGATTACTCCCTAGTTTGAAATACTTGTCCAAGGCATCAGAAAATGATCGCTTGCGCATTTCCCGAAAGAACTCAGCCAGGTAATCGACAATAAAGCCATACTCATTGGTTAGAAATTCCGGTCGCATTTTCGGAACTTCCCAGCCGGGAATATAGTAGTGCATGCGATCAAAAAATGCCGTGTCTCCAGCCATTGCCTCGGGAAACGGGTCGAATAAATGAGAGGTCTTTAGTAGCACATCTACGCTTTGGTTAATGTTCCCCACGAAGACCATGGAGGCATTAGCGTTCTTTTCTTCCTTGCCTCGGGCAAACGAACCTGAGGCCATATAGTCCTTCATGATCTGAATGCCGTCTTTATCTTTAAATGTGATCCCGGCCACTTCATCAAAGGCTACCACGTCCCATAATCCGACCAAGCCAATCGTGCGGGAAGCCATGTTGTAAAAGAGATTAGCCACCGTGGTTTGTCCCCCGGATACTAGGATTGAATTCGGCGAAATTTCTTTATAGACATGGGACTTGCCGGTTCCCCGTGGCCCCAGTTCGCACATGTTGTAATTGTTTTCTACCAAGGGAATTAAGCGTGCCAAGAGATGCCATTTGACGCTTTGTTCAAGCTTTGTGGGCTCCATACCCGTGGAACGCAATAAGGCATCGATCCATTCGTCTTTATTAAAATTTTCCCGTCCTTCAACCACTTCGTTAAGATCCATGTTAGGCATCTGTATCGGTGTGACCCCTGTAATGCTGAAAGGATTTACACCTTTGGCCTCTTCATCAAAGAAGTAACTCATCTTTAAAATACACCAAATACCACCGGTCAGAAGTTTTTCAAACTCCTTGACGAACTTAGGAGAAATAGCTACTCCTTTTAAACCCAGATTTGAGAATTCAGCCTCGTAGGTATCCTTCTTTTCGTTGAGTCTGACGGTAACTTTATCAATCACAGTGTATTGCCCTAATTCTCGGATCTTAGATTTAATCTTTTCCGCTTCATCGGAGCGGACAAAGTTCTCGGACAAGATAGCCTTGACTCGGTCTACCCCTTCGTTGATGCTTGCTTCATCATCCGTGACGCAGTACATCCCTAATAAATATTCCAGCACATAAACCGGAACATTGGCACCTTCTTTGATCTTCTTGGTAAGATCTTTCCGAACCACTCGCCCAGCAAAGTATTGATTTAATTTTTGGTTTAGCTCATCGTTCATGGTTATCCCCCAGTCCCGTACTCGTTAAAAATCAAACTCATTGACAATGCCCAAGCTGATGTTGAACGGAATTTTATCATAGATCTTTTTGATCGGCTCATCCGTATCTTCCAAAACCAAATAGTACTTGTCCGATTTACTGTAATTATTACTCTTTAAATTAAAGCTAACCTTAAACGTTCTCTCACTGGCCTTCTCAGATATCCTGTCAGCCAAAATACTCTGTTCATTGGAGAACTTTTGCCCCGCTTCATCCGTAAAATATAGCTTGACGGTTCTGGCCACTTTTTTATCGATTAATTTCTCAGTTTGGAAGAAGTCCAAGCTGAAGAGACTGTTGGTAATTTTTCGAGAGGTATTCGTGAGTTTGACCTCCACTTTACTGATGAGCGTTCGCTCATCTTTTTTACGATCATTGCGATAGTTGATCAATGGTATCACGATTTCTTGAAGACTTGCCCCTCCATGAACAAAGTTTTGCCCACCACCTGGCGTTTTGAAGCGGTTATCCCCCCGTGGAACACAAACCGTAAGCCCACAATCATGACCGAAGATGTAATCCAAGCGAAGATTGATCGAACCCGGCAAATCCACTTCTTTATCAAAGATCAGGAAGCGTTTGTTGGTATAGAGCGGCTGAGTATCTCCCTTAGTGGTCTTATCGCTTTCTTCTAGCGGCTTGCGTCGATAGATAAAACCGTGATCCGACGTGATATAGACATTAGCCTCTGTAAGGTTTTTGTTGATCGTTCTAATCGCCTCTTGGATCTCTTCAAAGGCCTGTTCAACTGCCTGAAATGTTTTGCTTTCGTCTCCCTTATCCCCGACGCTATCGATTACATTATGGTAGATATAAACCACGTTTTTGCCTTTAAAGGTGTTTCTAAGTTCGGTACGGGTCATCGGAATAAGGTCATTTAATAACACGACGTCCGAATCATTGACGTAAGACTTAAGAATCTTTCGTCGCCCGCTGGTATCCTTGGTGCTGATTCCATCGATTAAGACGTCGTCTCCCTGCATCGTCAGTGCCTTGTAGGGCAGCAAGGAGGCCATACCCAAGCGGGTGAACGAGGGGACACATCCCTGCATCCAGCGAAGCTCGGTAGAACCCTTAATCTCAGTATTGAGTCGTTGCATCAGTTCTTCAGCTGCTTCAAAGCGCAGGGCATCCGAGATAATCACAAAGGATTTTTTGTTATTATAGAGACCCTTCTGGATCATATCCTGGAAGAATCCTTTTTGTTGGGGTAAACCTTGAATGGGCCAAGAGGTTGACAGTTCCTCAGCCACTGTCCCAGACCATTTCATTGCCAATTCCGCATGGTACCAATTGGTATAGAGATTTTCTATTTCCGCACTCAGGGGCTTTAAGACATCGCTATGTCGGGCTTTATCAAACGACACGCAAAACTTTCGATACGCTTGGTCCATGATGAAGTACTCTTTGGTATAGACCTCAAAGAAGGTCAAGGCGTCTCGTTCTGGTATCCCCCCGCTAAATTTCTTCTTGAACGCAACCATTTCTATAGCCCAGGATATCGCTTCATAATAATTTTCGAATTCAGGGTAGTAATGCTTGGTTTTGCGGAGAGAAATTATCTCCTTATACTGGGTAAATTCCTCGGAACCAATCAGTAGACTGTTGGTCAGTTTTAGGATAATAGACCGATCCGCGGCTCGAAACAAATCCACCTGATCATAATCTTGAATATCCCATTGTTCAAGATACTCTCTGAGGTGAAGATCTGTTTCGATTTCTTCCGCTAACTTATCATAAACTTTGGAATCCACACTGTGATGCATAAAATGATCTAGAAATACGACACAGTTAGCCCGCTTAGCGGACACTAAGCCTTGCCATTCTGACGGTAGGGGTCGATTCAGATCGCTACTAAGTGCGTTTATTATGAAAAAGGTCAGCAAACCTTGCAACGATTTTTCCGGGGCAAAATAGCCATAATATTTTTCAGTCAGATTCCAAAACCCATCTACTACTCCATACTTAACGATGTTTTGCCAGACGGTGTTTTCATTCTCTTGTAGAGAATTCATTAGGATAACACGTAGCGCATCTTCAAAATCTGGGGTCGATCGTTTTACTAGTGCCGACAACACTCCAATATTTATCGTTTCTTCAGAATAAGCCTCTAGAGAGTAAGAGGCAAAGCGAGCATACCGTTCCTTACTCTGAAAGAATTTTTCGTAATGCTTAAAGAAGGGTCTTAAGCCGCTATTTTCGACGTGAAGATCGTCCATAATCAAGGCTATTTTGTCTGCGATGAACGTATGGGAATAGAGCACGATGTCTAACAACCAATTATCCGAATCCTCCGGTTTAGCGAAAGCGGCGTAGATCAGATAGTTGGAGTTAGGGTCTAAGACTTCAAGAGTGTACTTGGAGAGAAACTTATTGGTTTCCGTTAATTTCCAAAGCTTCACATCAGCCAGTTGTAGCTCATCGACCACCTCTTGGAAATCTCCCTCTGCATCATACCAAAAGATGATCTGTCGTTGGGCTCCGTCTTGGCACGGTGCCTGATATTTTTCGCTCAGGGCAGTGTTTATCTGGTCTAGATTCATGGTTTCACCTCCTGTTTCTATACTTATTGGATTAACTTATATCTCCGTGCTGATTTCTCATTGATGGTTATAATTATATCTTCGCCAGCACCTTCTCAAACTTAGCATAATTGACGACAACCCCATCATCCAGGTCAATTTCAATCTGCTGATCAGCCAGATTATGAATGACTTCATCGTATTTTTTTAGTTCCTCCATCTGTTTGCTTAAGACTTTCAACCGCTTCGTCGCTTTGGTCTTTTCGGTTGGTGAGTCTTCCGACACCATCACTTGATTTAACCGTAGGAACTCAGCCTCTAGTTTATTTTGCAGGGGATGCAGGTAATCGGTGCGTACCCGTGAGACCATACTACTGTCATAGCGGTGCATATAAACCAGGGCATTGAACCCTTGTTCTTTGCCAGACGTGAATAACCAGTAGATTGGTCGTTTCTTATACATCTGGACATGATCCTTGTAAAAATCCTTCAGGAAATACCGTCGGATGCACTCTCTGCTGGATTCATTGGCTTTTCTGCCTAAGGTTTCGGCGATGTAGTCGAGATTTGCGACCAAGGTATTCTCTCCGAAGGTGACTTTCATAAACACCGAAAATTGAGTCACGATATCATCTTCAAAATAAGCATCACTTAATACGGGCAGAATGCCGTCGGCATCTGCCTTAAAGGTTTTGTATCGTTCTGAATTGAACTTTCCGCCAGCTAAGACTAATCCTTCCTCATCGAGGGAATATCTGCCCATCATACACCCAACAGCGTAGGAGATGAAGGATTTAATGTCTCGCGATTGATCTGCCTTGCGGATGGTGATGTCTTTGTCTTCTACTTCTGGTTTGAGTTCGTCTTGCAGTCCGTAGATATCTATGAAGATGTGGTTGAGTTCTTCTTCGTTAGTCTTCAGCAGTGAAAAATGTTCATCGGTAAAGTGCTGCCAGTTTTCATAAGCATCCTTAATCTTTCCACTGTCGACTTTCCAGTGAATCAGCGGATGTTTTATGAAACCCCAACTTGTTTCATAACTATCATAATCTATTTTTGAAATACCAATGTTCTCTTCAACCAAATTCTCTATATGTGGTTTTTGTTGGTGGTCGAACCGAACAGGTAATCTTTCCAAATCACTTGCCTGAAAATTAAGGGTTGGATTCAATTGTTTAACAATCTCCAATATTTTTGTTGAAACCAGCCCCAATAAATAATAACATTCATTTGGGAATATAGCCGTGCAAGCATCTGAGTATAGTTCTTCTTCTGACTTAATCCTAAATCCTAAATTCCCAGAGGTCACCCTTGATGTCAAAATACCTTTGCTAAAATAGGTATTTTCATTTTTTACCACTAAGCCATAATTGCCTTTTAAATACGGATACTTTTTTTTGACATAATTTTTAATTTCTAAACCATTACTTAGCCAATTTACTACATAGTCAATATTTCCATACCATTTACGATAAGCTCCGCCTTTAGCAAATTTAAACCATTTTATATTAAGAGCTCCATAATTAATTTCATACCATAAACCCTGCATTCCCGAGAACCCCTAACGAGGATTCGACACTAACAGCCTCTAAAGCCGCATAAACACTGGATTTCTTCTAAATTTTACTTGAATTATTACTCGTTATGTGTTATTATATACATAACGAGGATGTG
>Ga0209587_1000063_pt1 | contig 51170 bp, 58 predicted proteins | sample NGEPerD_2_FD_184512 | JGI IMG/M metagenome (GOLD analysis project Ga0209587, IMG submission 184512) | Arctic peat soil microbial communities from the Barrow Environmental Observatory site, Barrow, Alaska, USA - NGEE PermafrostL1-D... | ecosystem: Environmental > Terrestrial > Soil > Wetlands >...
GTTTCAACTTTGAGTAGCGTGTGACCTTCATGCCCGTATTGTCCGCCAGTGTGTCTTCCACTTTTTACACGGTTGTTTTTAATCGTCTTTTTATAGCCGTCAGTAGAAGGTGGCTTACTGCTATTGTTGCTGTTTTTATTGAGTCTAGCTTCCAATTCAGCAATCCGGGTACTTAATGCTAAGTTCGCTGTTTTTAGAGCGTTTATTTCGCTAGTAAGAGATCCCAGTTGACTTGCAAAGTCTTGGCTGAGATCTTTTACTAAGGTAATAACTGCGTTTATACCTTCATTGTAAGATTTAATTATGTTTTCCTCAGTCATACGATCACCACCCACAAAGTTTTTATTTTATTATAACAGGTGTTGGTGTAAATGTCCAGGTTTTTTTTGAAAGGTCAATGCCTGAGTAGTAACAAAGATTCAATGATTAGCTGGTTCGGTAGCTATTTTAGTACTTCCTGTTTCAAATGCAAGCCTTGTTTGATATTCTTCCTAAGTCAATGCTCTGATTCATTCTGCCTGAAAGATTGTGTAGCCCAAAGGGCTAAGTGTCCTGGATCCATTTTGAAGCCACTAAACTGTATTTAGTTTATCTTCAATAGAAACTCAATCCTTAACTTCTTAACTTATTAATGCGAATAGTTTTATTTCATAAAAACACTAGGCAACCAAGTTATGATACTAGGGACAAAAGTAGCGAGCAAAATGACACCTATGATTAATACGACAAACGGCCAAATTGCCTTTGAAATAGCCTCAATAGATATCTTAGCAATGCTGGCCGAAATAAACAACAGCAATCCGACTGGCGGAGTAATAGTTCCTACCAATAATGTCATAACAGTAATAACTCCGAAATGTATGGGATCAAACCCCATACGAGCAGCCAGAGGGGCAAATATCGGTGTTAGAATAATCATAATAGAGTTGGCTTCCATGAAAGATCCCAGAAAGAGGTAAATAGCGATTATTATTAAGTAAATCAAGGTTGGGTTACTTGACAAGCTCATCATCACACGGGCGATGGCTTGGGGAACTTGCTCCCTGGCCATCAGCCACCCGAATATAGAAGAAATTCCGATGATAAACATAACCACTGTAGTGCTACTCGCGGCATTTAGAAATACCCGCTTTAGCTCATTAAGTTTTAGTTCTTTAGTGATAAAGCCCACGAACAAGGCATATATGCAAGCTACCGCCCCAGATTCAGTTGGAGTAAATATACCACTGAGGATACCTCCTAGAATGATTAATGGCATGATTAGAGCCCAGATAGCCTCCAATAAAGCTCTTCCCATTTCCCGAAGAGGGGCCCTGGCGCGTGCCTTATAGCCACGACGTACAGCCATGACAAAAGCAAAGCCCATTAGACTCAGTCCTATCAAAGCTCCAGGGATTATACCACCTAAAAACATTTTACCAACTGAGACGTTGGTCATCGATGCATAAATAATCATCATAATACTAGGGGGAATAATCGGCCCGATGGTAGAAGCGGTTGCTGTCAATGCTGCGGCAAAATCCGGTCTATATCCTTCTTTCGTCATAAACGGAATCATTACTGAGCCGATCGCGGAAGCATCAGCAGCAGCTGACCCTGAAACTCCGGCCATAATCATACTTGAAACTATATTTACGTGCGCCAACCCACCTTTGATGTGGCCGACTAAGGTGGAGGCAAACTTCACGATCCGACTGGTTATCCCGGTCGCCCCCATTAGTTCACCTGCTAAAATAAACAAGGGAACTGCCATGAGGGAGAATGAGTCGACCATGACAAACAAACGCTGTGGTAAAATAACTGGCGGCAGGTTGCCTATTACCATAATGGCAATCATGGCAGCGGTACCAATAGCAAACGCAATCGGCATACCTAGCGCTAAAAGTATGAAGAAGCTTACCAATAAACTAGTTAACATGGCCATCCTCCCACTCTCTACGTAGAATTGATACCGTTTTTGTCAAACCAATTAGAGAATAAATGATCATAAACAAACCGCCGATTGGCAATGCCAAGTAGGCTAGGCCAATGGGAATTCTCATCGCCGGGGACAGGTCGAAAAACACCTTTTGTGCTAAAGAAAATCCGTAATAAGCCAGGTACGCCTCAAAAGCAATCATAAGAAGAGATATAACAACTGTGACTACTCCTTTAAAAGGCCAGGGTATCACATCTAAAATGAAAGTGACCCTCATGTTGGCATTGTCACGAATAGCCAAGGCAACCGAGAGCATTAGCACCCAGATAAAAAGATAGCGGGCTAGTTCCTCCGACCAAGTTAGGGAAGCGTTGAACACATAGCGCATTACAACCTGTAAAAATATTACGGCCAGAAACAGAGCGAACAACGAAACCACCACTGTTTCGAGACCATTTTCCAATCGCTTGAACACTTTCGAGAAGCCCAAGTTCACTCCCCCTATTCTTTAGGGATGGGTTACGACCCATCCCCTAAGTTTTACCCTATTTTATCATCTGAGCTAATAGTTCTTGGGTGTTTAGTTTTGTGGCATATTGATCCCACATTGGTTTTACTGCATCAATCAGAGGTTGGCGATCGATATCGTTCACCTTTACCCCAGCTGCCTCCATTTTTTTCATAGAATCATCATTACTCTTGATAAACGCATCCCACTCCCAGTTAGCAGACTCAGTAGCCGCATCCTGCACCACCTTTTGTAAATCGGCGGGAAGTGACTGGAAGTACTTTTCACTGATTATGGGGGCAATTGTACTAAAAATGTGGTTGGTCACAACTATATATTTGCCAACTTCATGAAACTTCATGGAGTACATCAAATCCGGAGCTACCTCAACACCTTGAACCACACCCGTTTGCAAGGAAGTATAGACATCGCCAAAGGGTATCGGAGTCGGGTTAGCTCCTAAAGCCTTGAACATATCAATATAGACAGGAACCTCTGGAGCTCTCATTTTTAGTCCCTTGAAATCAGCCAAGGATTGAATGGGCTTGTCGGTAGTCAGCATTACCCTGAAGCCAGAATTATACCAGGCAAGCAGACGAATGGATTTTTGCTTTAACAGCTTATCTGCTAAGGTCTTTCCAACATTACCATTTAATACAGCCTTCACATGGTCGTAATCTCTGAAAACAAAGGGCAGGTCCAGCATACCCATTTCCGGCACAATATTTGAAAGATAGGCAGTGGTACTCAATGCAGCATCAACCGTTCCCAAACCAATACCCTCAATCAAATCTCGTTCATTGCCAAGTTGAGCTGCAGGGAAAACTTGCACTTCAATGCGCCCATTACTCTTTTGCTCAACAATTTGTTTAAACTTATTAACCGCTTGATCCTGAATACTGCCAACAGCTATGTTATGCCCGAATTTCATAACAAACTTCTGATCAGCGGGCGCTGTTGGTTGGCTTGAATTCGTCTTCCCACAGCCGGCAGTAACAAAGATAATGGAAATAATAATTAAGCTAATAACCATAGTGATCCGCATTTTTTTAAACATAGTCTTCCTCCTTATAATTTTTAATAGAACTTCATGTGGCTCATTTGGAATTTTCATAATCCAAGGTAGCTTTACTCACTGTTCTCACCTTATCCTTGCTTGCTTCCTGCGCCCCCCCTTTTTTAGTCGAACCCCCCAATAATGGGCTATGAAAACTAATAACTTGTTTCTTATAACCATTAGGACAATACAGCTTTGACTAACTCGACTGCTGAGCCGGCATCGGCAGCATAACCATCAGCCCTAATTTCATCAGCAAACCGTTGGCTAATCGGCGCTCCACCTACCAAAATTTTAACCTGCTCCCGTAAGCCAGCTTCTCCTAATAATTTGACCGTTTCTTTCATGAAAGGCATTGTGGTGGTCAACAAGGCAGATAAACAAACGACTTGTGGCTGGTGCTCTTTAACTGCTGCTAGAAATTTATCTGGGGTTACATCGACACCTAGATCGATCACATCATAACCGCCGCCTTGGAGCATCATGCCAAGCAAGTTTTTACCGATATCATGCAAATCCCCCTTAACTGTGCCTATGAGTATTTTACCAAGATACTTTCTCTCTCCGGCCAGTATTAATGGCTCCAGTACTTTTAGCCCGGCCCTCATGGCCCGCGCTGCGATCAACATCTCTGGTACGAAGATTTCATTGTTCTTAAACTTCTCCCCAATGATACTCATTGCTGAAATAAAGCCTTCATTAATAATGTCATCAAGGGACATTCCCTCATCTAGTGCTTGTTGGGTTAACTTCTCAACTTCTGGCGCTCGTCCGTCTATCGTTGCTTGTTGAATTTCATTTAAAAGATTCAAAGTATTTCCCCCTTATACATATCTAAATCAGGCCTCTGCTCGCGAAAAGCCTTGATATACTCATATCGAATTTCTCTGTACCCACTAATGCCGCTGAGGTATAAATAGCTTGCATCTTGTCCCTGTCCAATGCGTTACAAATCGCGACCTCACACATTGACAAAAAAGTTCTGTTAAACAGGCGGCGCACTATCAGTAAATTACGGGGGGCATTACCAAAGCAATAATTCGTTACCCACTAATTTCTCAACGAAAACTCTTTTGCGGCGTGAGCGATTGCCAATAGGTTCTCCAAGGGAGTCGTTAACGGGATAGCGCATTCTGGTGCGACTATTTCGACACCGGCTTCCAATGCATACAGCGTTTGCGCCCGTACATCATCCGGACTACCACTCATCAAAATTTCGGTATTATTGATGTTTCCAATCAGAGACATTTTATTTCCCACAGTTTGCTTGGCTAAACGTGCATCAACCTTTGAATCAAAATGGAAGGCATCGAAACCAGCTTCGACGAAATAAGGAAGGAATTTGGTGGTATTGCCACAAATGTGTAAGATAATTGGCGCTCCTAACTCTTTTGTGACTTGCTTATGAATCGGCAGCAGAAAATCGCGGTATGCTAGCGGGCTGACTAAGTCGCCCGTGGCATGGTCACCCCAAAGGATAACGTCAGCACCCGCTTTAATTTGTGCTCTGCCAGAAATCATGGAAACCTCTAGTAGAACCTCAAGGTATTTCTTAACTTTGTCAGGATCAAGAAGCGTCTCCGTCAAGAATTCTTGAGTTCCAGCCAGGTGGTAAGCTAAAGACCATGGGCCATATACCTTTCCGATAATCGGCACCCGGTCACCGTACTCGCGCCGTAAGATTCGAATGGCCTCCAGCACCGTGTTCATGGAGGGATGCTCTAGAAAATCCTTGGGAATAGAAATTTGAGATGGGTCTGTGATCGGATGCTCCGTGTTCACCGGCCAACTCATCTGCTCTCCCCAATCCACAGGCACCCCAAGGGCTGCGGATTCCGTTTGTGCCCCAAAGACGGGCATGATCGTATCATAGCCCAATACCTCATAACTAGTAGCCGCCAATCGGGCCATTTTTTCAGGATTAAGGTGGGCTTCCGGAAAAAATGCTCCGGACATTTTCATCAGTTCTAATGTTACTACCGAAGTCGGGTTGGCTACTGGTACCCTATCCACCCTACCACCGAAAAGGGCTGATAAAAAACGTCGTTTCGGAGTCATCCATTCATCTTGCCGTCCTACCACAGTGTCACCCCCTAAAAAGAAGTTTGATTAGCTGTCTCTATTACTAAACGCATTCGTTCAATCGGAGTTTCCGGAGCCATCCCACCTCCTGTCGAAAGTAAATACCGTCCGCCTGGGCCAGCCAGTTTAATTTTTTTCTGGCAAATGTCCACTACCTCTTGATCGGAGCCTTCCAACATTTCATTAACGGGGTGAACGTTACCCATCACACATTTGTCCAGACTGTCCCTTGTCTCTGTCAAGTTATGCTTAGGCCCAATATGGACTACGTTGGCATTAATTTCTTTAATTGTTTGCAGCAAGTGAGGATAATTGTTTTCGTTATGGTAAACCCGAATCTCCGCCTCTTTGACATGGTCAAATAGTTCCTTTAGGTAAGGGTGAACGAACTCTCTGTACATCTTTTCGGAAACCATTCCTGGAAAATGGTCCCAAATAATTGCTCTCTTCAGCGGACCAACGATCTCTAATTGGGCGTCAATGTATTCTTTTAAAAAGTCTGTGACCTTGCGAGCCAAGACATGTACCAATTCAGGGGTATCCACCATCCCGTAGCTGTATTTGTCATACCCTACCAGTAAGGCGGTAACTTCCCCGGGACCTCCGCAAAAAACGTGGCCATCCAGATAACCTTGTTTCTCAGTCCAGTGTTTCGGCAAATTTTTCTTGAAATATTTCAGATAACTTAGCACTTGCGACGTGTAGGGTGCCTTACGTGGGTCGGGGGTTTGAAAACCCGCCGCCTGTCTCAGATCCTCCAAAGCTGATTTACGAATGTGTGGCGGACTGTAATCCAAAAATTCAACATGACACCCCATCGCTCCCAGTTCTGGCACAAGGCCAAGGTCTGGAAAAATACCGGGTACCGTAAACGTATCTGGAAATTGCTCATGAAACATAATTTGCGCTTTCAACATTTTTTCCGGGTCTGCATAATACTGGTCATCCGGTATCCCCGCGAAGGGGGCGTAAGTCTGGCCAATAGTCCACAAACAAACCGGCACACGCTCTGGAATAACTTTTCCATTTATGACATCTATGATTTCATGGTAGTCCTTCACAGTCTAATACCCCTTTCTATACTCATGACCGCTTCCATCGCGCTGAGACTCCCCTTGAAAGAATCCGGAGCAACTATGAACCGCATGTTCTAACCTCCAAATTTGGTGAACCTTATACTTTAGTATTTCCTTTCATGTTATTATAATTCGTTATTATTTTATATTTACCTTTGGAAAGTTTTCTAAATTTTTAGTAAATAAATTAAAAAAATTGTGCATTATGCACAATTTTAATGGTGGATTCCTAATACTTAAGAACTTTTTTTGAATTGTAATGAAGTTTCTCTCTAATTTAAATATCGCCAAGCCATTATTGCTAGTTTGAGTTTTATTGCCTGGTCTAGTGAATTTGCCGGTTTATATCCTGTCAATCTTTCTATCTTTTCTAGGCGAAACATGATGGTATTTCGGTGCAAAAATAGAGCGTGGGCAGTTTGGGTGATACTAAGGTTGTTCTCAAATAACGCCTCCAACATTTGGAATATCTCTTCTCGTTGGTTAGCGGACTGTTCTTTTAAAATGGTTCCTATCACAGCATCGATATAATCTTCTAACACTTGTTTGGGCGCAGCAGTCAACAAATTTTCCAACGGCATTTCTTCAGACCAGAAAATATTTCCGCCACTACGCAAAGATCGGCCGATGTAGATCGCTTCTATTGCTTCCCTCATAGAGTTTGAGTACGCCCTATAATGCTGATACAATCGTCCCACCCCAACAGTAGTTTTAAATCCACTATCATGTTGGATAGCGCGTTGGATTTTTTCAATAATCAATTCTGTTTCTTTTCTACATTGATTCCCATCCAATCCGGCAAAGACTTTAAAGACGACGATTTTACTCCCACCTGCATGGGCCAAGATCTCTTTGCCGTCAAAACCCTTCGTACGAGCTACTGACTGGAGTATTTTTTCCTTGAACAACTGAGCAGCCAGTTCATCCGGGGATAGGGTTCGAGTAGATGGTCTAGTTCTTAAATTGTCATTCAATTCATCAATATCAAACACTATGGCGTATCGGGGTACGCTGAGGTCAAAGCCTAGAACCGATGCTCTGGATAGAAATATTTCTTCACTTACGTCAATATCACCGTTGCATAGATCGGAAAGAAACCGTTGCTTGGCTCTCAATTCTAAGTTTAGTTGCTCTTTCAACTGCAACTGATCCAACATCAACTCGACCGAAGTTCGTACTAACTTTGCGCTGATACCGATCTCTTCCGGCAATCCGGTTATACCGACTACCCCAACTATTTGGCCGTTAAATATAATTGGCAAATTAACACCCGGACTACCACCTTTGATAGGATCAATGTTATTGGGAAAGACCTCAACCGTTCGGCCACTACCAATGACCTGCGCTGCCCATTGATGAAATGAGCCCAAACGTCCTTCATCCCTGCAAGCAATAATAATGGCCTGTTCATTCATAATGTTAATATTTCTGCCGATGATCTGTACCATTTTATCTACAATTGGCTGGATTAAATCATGTGTGAGTACTAACACACTGTAACCTCCCTCTCCGTCATGTGTCTACAGTTGGCGAGAATCATCGCGGCCATAGCAAACGCCATCCAGCAATGAAATCATCGAATTGTGCTACCGAACCAAAGGATTTAGTTCTATTTAAACCCCATCCTGGGCAACATTTGTCGTCGTATGATAAGTCTGGACAGAGGAAACGGTCAGATTCATGGGATCATATTCTTTAATTAGTCGCGTAGCCTTTTCCACCAAGATTTTGGTGGTTACCCGTGGAGTGTATCTGCTAATACTCAAAAATTATATTCCAATAAAAAAAATATTTATTAAAATCATTTCTTAGAATTTCTATCGCCTGAAGAGTTTTATCTTCCATTCCTGTCACTGTCTTTGTGCCGGTCAAATTGTTATTTATGTTCTCCCCCCACTAATTTATAGGAGATCCAAATCCAAGTGATCAGTCTATCTCTGTTCACAATAGTCTGTGGTCACCTCTCGGAGGAATAGTTAAAGGCCAGTTAGTCCTTCCATAATACATTCTTAAACAGCCACTTCTATATTTCGGTAATATTTTACTACTTGTTATTGGGCTAATTATATCATACTGAAAGGACAATTAAGTGAATAAACAGAACGTCGATCAATGTACAACCCAAACCGGCGTTTCACTTACCATATTCATCAACCTAATATCTCCAACACTTCAACCCCTGTCTTGAATACAAAAATCGCCTCCACCATTGATTGTACCTTAACCCTTTCAACCACCCTGCGAAATAAATCCTCATCAAACTTCTCAAGCGAACATTCCTGCGACAGCAGGAAATCTTTCAATTCTTGTATGCGATTCACCCTCAATACCCTCTCAGCATCAGCTTCCTTTAGCTTCTGCCTCCGTTCTCGCATACGCTCAATCTCAGCGCCAAGTGTTGAATGTTCCTTATTATAGACCCTCGTATCAAGCCCAGTCTTGGCGTTGAGCCTTACCAAACTCATGATCTCCCGCTGCAGTTCCTGAAGCCTTTCATCGATCTGCTCAACGGTATATTCTTCCTCTATCGTTTCAAGCCCTCTGTAAATGTTCTCCATGAGCTTGCCAAGCAAAATCCCATTCAGGGTTCCGCTTAATATGATCTGTATAGTGTGATACTTGCGCCTCATAACTTGATAACTGCTCTTCATTTTCTGTGGAAACGCGGCAATAAGCACATACTCTAGGTTTCGCTGTAACCTCCAGACCCTTTAACTCTTGCATAGGTTTCGCTGGAATAACGGAAACATTTCTAACTCCCATCTCTGAAACCTCCCTATAAAATATAACGGCCTCGCTTCAAGGAATATCGTTCCTCAAAAGCAAGGCCGTTATTTAAGTAGAACACCAATCTGGTGCGTTCCTTGATAACTATTTTTTCTATGATCGCTGTATACAGAGCGTCGCTGATGTTCTCCAAAATATAGTCCTGGGCTTGCTTTTCTAGTTGAATCGAGCAGCCTCTTGGTACATTGGCAAAGCCATTTTTGATTTCATGCTCGACCGTTTTCCGTGTCCTCGACAACAACGCTTTGAACCGGTCTTTAAACGAATACTTCTTGTAAGCTTGTCCCACAAAATCCAAGACGGTCAGAGCTTCTTTCCCCTCGCTTAGCCTTAAACCACTTCCCAACTGCTGTAAAAAGACGGTCAAACTTTCCGTCGGACGCAGGAAAAGAACGGTATTGACCTCAGGAATATCAATTCCTTCATTATATATATCCACAACAAAGACGAATTTGATTTCCTTCGTTACTTGCGATGCTTCACACTATCCCGAACACCGTCCTCGAATTCTGCAATCAGGAATTCTGGTGAATTTCAATTCCGCATGTTTTTTAGTTAGACGGAACCCTATTCCAATGACGTCCGAACGTTCTAAGTGGACTCTATCCAATAAACGTGATTTAATAGAAATATATGGAAACGCTGACTATACTCAAACTAATATGGTACTATACATTGAGAAACTATAATATGAGGTGACATCAATTGGAGAGGACGACCTTTGACAAGTTATGAAGTCATTGTGAATCTTATTGGTTCTACACGAACAAGAAAAGGACTTACTGTTCGAAGTGTATTGGACACTAATCAATCTGAAAAGGGTATAAAAATATCAGACGAAGAGCTGAAAAATATTAATATTCTTAGACATGAATTTCACGGAGAGTGGAATTACACTATAAAACCTAATTTGTAATTTTATGATAAATAATATCCTTTAATATTTTCAAAGGACTAAGCATGTAACTATACGACCGCTGTAATCAGACAGTAAAAGGCAAATAAAGCAGGGTATACTCTGACCGTCCGCTCATGACCGACGAAAGAGGGAATTCTCGGTTTCCGGCCCCGATCGCGTATGACCTAACGTGAGCGGGAATTCGTGAACGTACGGTCTCAGTCCGGACCCACTGGAAGGCCGCACTTCCCCGTCCGAGTTGCGTACCGGTGTTGTAGGGTTGGCTGCCGCTTGGGTCAATGTAGCTCAGTAAGCGTGGCCGACGCAGGAGGCCGTGTTTGGTGGGCGTTCGAACCAGCTCGACAGGCGCACCGACGTAGGAGGTAGTGCCGACCGGGCGGCGGGTCTGCACGAACCAGTAACGCATTCCCGGGCGGTCCATGACCCATGACGGCGCTCTTCACTCCCAGTTGCAGCATAACGGCGCGCAGAGCTCAGTTAGCTCCCCGAGGTTACGAGGGGAGATCCACTGAGCGGCAGTTGGTCAGGACCTGTGACGCATCCACAAGAGGACTGTGCTGCCAGCTTGTATTTCAAGCAGGATGACTAGCAGCTCTGTCCTTTTAGATCGCTGTTTTTTTTGCTGCAGTATTAAGCGGCCAGAGATCGAGCATATAAAACAGGGTACCTTAGCGTAACCCGTCCAATAGCCTAGAAAAGTGCCAAACAAAAAAACGAGCGCGGTAACTGTGTCACCCTACCCGTTCAATAGACTCGCGCTACAATTCAATTCAATTTAAGCTAATGGCAAAACTTTACAAGCATACCCCATAGCCTGTATCTGCTTGACTAATCCTTCCGCTTTTGACTGTAGAACTCGTACGCTCAGGTATATATCGCGATCCTCTGCAGGCACAACTGTGGGTACCACACCGGCCAAAGCTCGGTAATCATACCCATAATAATCACAAATGCCGCGATAAAGTGCCCCTGCTATAAATGATGTACTCTGGACAATCCAATCTGAATCCAAGGCATTGTCATGAAAGCCTACTTCAATCAAGGCCGATGTAGCGTGGACACTGTTTCCTACCTCAAGCAGAGCGGGGTTATACTTTACACCCCGATCAGCACCCGGAGAAAGCGGAGCGACCTGCTTATAAAGCGCTTGTGCTAAGTGCTCACTGTTCGTATCGGAACCATAGGCGTATACCTCAGTTCCCTCACCACCACCCGCGTTACTGTGAATAGCAACATGGATATCAGCCTTAAAGTTATTAGATTCCACAGCCATTTCACTTACGTTCATATCAGGGGTATTTCTTCGAACTTCAAAGCGGCCATCGTTAGCTAGCAAGGGTATGAGGGCATCGGCAATCTTGTTCATAGTCGCTTCTTCTGTCCCAAATAAGCCGATGCCTTTGTTATTCTCTTGACTACTTGGACTTACGTATATCCTCGGCATTTAATCCCCCCTTTTCTGAACTAGTTGCAGAAAGTAAAGAGCCCAATCTCCGGTGCATACTGGCAGGACTCGCCTGAATCAACTATTGAACATTGAGCCCATCCTGGAATTAGGCTTTTATCACGGCAATGGCCTTGGCAAGTTCTGTGATACTTTGAGTAAGTTCTGCTAACTTCCCTTCAATTCGCACCAACAAATAAGCACTCACGACGATTGGGAAGCCAAAATTAGTGACAAGCTTTAGCATCTCGTCCATACGATTCTCCCTCCCTTCCTCGACATTTCTATTTGTGAACATGACGCTGAGCTCGGACAAATGACTATAACGAGAAGAGGAGAGGCGAAATCGCCTCTCCTCTTCTCGTGCACTCCTCACTATCGAAGAATTCAAGCGAACGCTACCCCTGCCCAGGGTATCGAACAAGCTTCTAGGCGATCGGCACATCAAACAAATCCTGAGTCGTTATATCGACGATGGCGATATCCTTAATAGCCACTAGATCACCACCGGTGGAATTGAAAAGATTCTTCGCAATCACCAGATTCATAAAGGTTTGGACCGTCGCCGCAGACAAATCTGCCAAAGGATTAATTACTGAGTAACTTACCCCAGCCCCTAAGGCATTTGTAAAGGTCATCCGGAGAACTTTTTTAGATACAGTTCCAATTGCCATGGTTATTTTCTCCTTTCTTTCGGCTTAAGTAGCCTTAATAATCGGCCTATTACTCGGCCAGGTCAAAATGATTTTCTCGCACGACAGAGATTAAAGGGTACTCAGAAAGTGCTTGCATAGCAGTTGCCACATCAAAGATGTCTTGATCCAATGCCTCAGCTTTAACATTAATACTGCGGCTCGACAAGATAGGACCTCCCGCTGGGGTTGTACCAGTTTGAACTTCGAGTACCATAACGGAGTCTGTCTGGGAACTAATAACAGCCATTTATGTCACCTCCCTCCGGTCTTCATCTCATTTAGAAAAAATGGTTCATGGAACAAATATTCCAACCAAGAACATATGTTCTAATTTTGTTCTAATTATACCTGATCTTTAGTCTATCTTCGATACATAAAATTACAATAATGTATCTATTTTGACAAATATATCGAACAACTGTAGAGTAACTAGCGATTCAAATATCGAAACCCCTCAGATTACTTTATCCGCCCGTGTATGACCGACGACAGGAGTGAATTCACGCCCCCCGGCCTCAGTTCAGCATGACTAGCGTGAGCGGGAATTCTCGACTGGCCGGCTCGTAGGCCGAGCCCACTGGCAGGCCGCACTTTTTCGTCCGTGCGGTATGGTCCGTCCAGTGACCCATAAAATGCCAAAATGCAGTATATGGCCAGCATACAGAACAATTGCTCTATCATTAGCAGCACGAACAAATCTCTAACTGTATATGGTAGCCCACAATCTAAATAATTCAAACTATGCAACCACAACCACCCGAAACACTTCGTCAAGCAACACATACCCGGGTGGACTGTGCTGCAGCTTTTATTTCGTGGCTCTTTTCGTAAATATTGTGGGTGAATTGAGTAACCGGTAACAAGTAAAGGGGGACCCTTAAAACTTATACTTTCTGATACGTTGAAGAAAGGCCAAGCATAAAATGCCTAGCCTTTCTCGTTATGTTAAGTATATTACGGTTTGTCGAGTAGTAATTTTGCGGTACCTGTCCCCAAAATGTCCCCATCAGCTGTTTTTATGCACCCTCTGCATAAACCAAAAACCCCACAATCACTTGCGGGTTTTTTGGTTCCTATGGAGCCGATGGTCGGAATCGAACCGACGACCTGCTCATTACGAGTATGCAGACGTATATATTATGGTAAATCACCTAGACTCATAAATCCTTGTGTAGCAAGGCTTACAGGGTTTTTACAACTCACTGGCTTTCCTCTAAAATCAGATAAAATCATTGTCGTAGTAGTACAGCAGTAGTAAAAATAAGGTCATATAAGTTTCCCACTAGAAGTGTTTTACTACAAACGCACCATGCTTGCTATCTATGATCCTTTTGTTCTAATTGTTGGTAAGCTTCGCATTTGATAATATCGTAAACTTCTTTAAGCGGTATCTGTTGCTCTTCTGCTAGTTTACGGCAATCCTCATATTCTGGAGCCACATTAAGCAGTTTATCCTGATAACGGGCAACTTTCACTTTAGCTTGACCTAGCTTGGTCTGTACTGTCCTTATTTCATAAGGTAGCATATACTTGGTCACAGGGTAAACCCTAACCCCTATAGACGTTGTCTCAGCAAATATCTGCTGGTAGAATGTTTCTAATTGATGGGTATGGATCAATAAACTTAATACTATGGCTGGGCGGTTCTTTTTCATCTGGATTTTTTGCAAGAAAACATCCATCGCTCCGGCTTTAAGGAATTTGTTAATCAAGTAATCATAAAACTCCGGGTTCATGTCATCTATATTGGCTTCCATCATTAGGGCTTGTCCTTGGTGGACATCACCCTTACCGCCATAACGAATATGCCCGTCGGAACCAACCTGATCCAGTTTTTCACCAATGGTTAAACGCAGCAAGTTTGGAATTACTAAATCATGCTCACCTGCCCCATAACCAATGTTATCAAGCCGCATCGGCGGCATACTGCCAAAATTTTGACAATATGTTGTAATAATTGCCGCTCCAGTTGGAGTAACTAATTCTTTTTCTGTATCCTGGGAGTATATGGGAACCCCTTTCAATAATTCCATAGTCGCAGGTGCAGGAACTGGCATTATCCCATGCGCACATTCAGTAAAACCTGTTCCGGTATGCACTGGTGAAGCATATACTTCCTCAATTCCCAGCCTCCACAACCCGATAACTGAACCAACAATATCAATGATGGCATCTAAAGCTCCGACTTCATGAAAATGAATCCGGTCAATAGATGTTTGATGTACTTTTGCTTCAGCTTCAGCCAACCTAGTAAAAACTTGGATACTTTTTTCTTTAACAACCTCCGGCAGCGTACTACTACTAATTATTTCTTGAACATCCCGCAGATGACGATGTACATGGCCTTCTTTAGTTATAACGTGTACCTTGGTCCCACTGATGCCTTGTTTAATCACTTTATCCATTTGTAATTGATAACCACTTAAAGGAAGCTTGGCTAAATCTGTTTGTAGTTGCTCCCAATCTAAACCGGCATCAACTAAAGCCCCTAATGTCATATCTCCATTTATTCCTTTACCTAACCCTATTGCTTTATATTCTCGGCGCAAAACAACCCGCCTGATTTGGCAAGTCGTAAGTCCAATTATTGTCTTATTTAGAAAGTAGCGGGCGACAGTGGCCGTCCGCTAACTCATCTTTACTTTTAGATTCTTAACCCATGAGTAATAAATCATCTTCACCGATTCTACAATTATCTTCGCCGGTAAGCAAAGATAATCCAAGAGAACCCTTCCGAAAACGCCGCGATAGAGTACAGATCTTTCTCGAGAGTTAAATCAATATCCCTCTCTGCCGCAGCCATTTCGGCAATAAGATTTCATCGACTTTTGCGCTAACAACGGGAGCCTTCTGCAACAATTCCTCGGCCATAGATTCGCTGACATTAATACCGCCGACAGCTCCATCAAAAATAACGACCTTTCTCGTCCCTGTGGTCTTATAGGCAAATTCCATAGCCGACTCCGTGCTCTCAGCCACCATGGCGTGGTCCATATAGGTAAGATTTTGCGGGTCGCGATTAAAAAGGTCGGCTTGTTCCTGTCCGACAACAATCGTCGGAATGTGCTCAGTAAAAAAAGCCGTCGGATAACCGGTCCAGGCATAATTTTGTACACACATTTTAATGGCTGGATTAAGTGTGGGAATATCATCAAGCAAAGGCCGACCCTGTTTACCGTAAAATGCCTCTGTATACCACGTATAAGCTGGTAAAGGTAAGTCAAGATCATAAAGATCCGTGTTAGCGCCCACAACATTGGCATAGATGACACCCGCTGAGAAACAGTAAACAACTGGGCAAGGAAAATCCAAAGCACAAATATAGTTCTCAAGCTCTCCGAATAAGGTCATTATTTTGCCGTAATAACGCAAACCAGTTTGAGTTACCCTATCATTAAGAGCATACAGATCACTATCGACATCCACCCCGATGATCCCGTTGGGTGCCACTGTAAGAAACGAAGCAAAGGCAAATTTACTTTGCACGAAGGTCGAATCGAAAATAGCGCGTGCCGTAAAGTTAGCTGCTCTTGGTCCGAGGTTTTGATGGTACGTAGAACGAGTCTCGATCCGGGCATAAGACATTCCAAAAGGCTTTACAGCCCGATCAACTTGGCGATGAAAATGAACTTCACGGACATCGCTGTTATGAGCATGGATAATCCAGTCCGCGTCATAAACCTTTTTAAGTCCGAATAAGGTCCCTACCTCCGTCTCGATAGGAATCCCTTGATCAATCGGCGCTACCCCAATAGCTTTGCCATCAAAATGGACATCCAAGCCATGTCGCTTGATATACTCCTCCGTTTCGCGGAAGCGAAGTCCAACTCCCGCCCGCAGACGAATGTTGTGACAACCCGTGCGTTCCTCGACAACATCTTTAAGAGTCTTGAGCATTTCTGCATAAGGCTCACCACCCATTAGGGTGAAACCGTGATGAGAAGCAAGGATATTTACAGAATGTTCCGGCTTAATTTTGCTCATATCTACTTTTTGCAAAGCGGTTTCAGCAGCTTTGCGAATCGCTGACACCCCCGCAGTACAGGGGAAAATCACTTCCGGAAGATCCGGGAAAAGATCGGTCAGCTTGACCGAAGTCATTCCAGGCAGTTCACTGACACGGGTTTTAACTAATTCTGGATCAATCCCATATTGGGATAAACGTGGTGGTACTGGCTTAATGATCGGTCGCATTAAGATTCACTCCTCCCTTGCAGCGGCGCTGCAATTACTCGATCTAATAGTTTAATGTCTTCGTCGAAGTAAAATCCTCGGCTCGCATATTTTTGTTTTACTTCCTCTGAAATTTCCCACACTGTAACTGTCTTGCCATACCACTGCCATCCACCTTCTGGCGGTTGCGGTTTGACACCGTATGCCTCGAGAAGACGTAACAAAGGTTGAATACATTCAACTTTACAGCCGGTACGAGCGCCCGTCATTAATGAAAGTTTTTCCGGGGAATCTGCCCCTAGTATAATCGCAGCAGCAATTTCTTCCGCCCGAGTCGCTGTACAATAGCAAATCAACTGTTCGGGATTAAATTTAGCCTTCCGGCAGAGAGTATCAATCAAAGCATAATCCACACTGTTGACATCAACCTTAACAACAAATGGTTGTTCCCTTTTGACCATACTTATTGCATAAACTGGGCAACGTTGCTCACAAGCGTTACAACCACGGCACATTTCATCGTCAATAATTGCTAACCTGTCCTCCATCTTGATGGCTAGTACAGGACAAACCTTCATACACGTTTTACAGCCGTTGCACTTTTCTTTGTCAATGACTGCCAGTAAACTAACGGTCTTCATAATACCATACCCTCCTTTTTATTGGTTTCCCGACTGATGCGCCACATCAACAATCATATCTTCCTGACTGCCAACCATTCACCTCCTTTTTATTGGTTCGCCAACTGATACGCCACATCAACAATCATATCTTCCTGACCGCCAACCATTCGCCTCCTTCCTAATTCTGCCAAGATGTCCCGGGGGTCGAGGTTAAATCGTTCAGCCGCCCTGTAAGTGTGTAAGAGAAAACTGGAATAGACACCGGCATAACCCAGCATGAATGGGGCATTGCGCACTACCTGCGGCCGGTGCATAAGGGGCTCGACCAGGTCTTCAGCAACATCCATGATTTTGTAAAAATCCACACCCGTCTGATAACCGACTTTATTTAGAACCCCCACGAGCGCTTCAATCTGAGTATTACCAGCCCCGGCCCCCAAGCCCCGGCAAGTTCCGTCCAAGAAGGTTGCTCCAACTTCTAAGGCCGCGAGAGAATTAGCTGTGGCCAAGGTCAGATTGTTGTGGGCGTGAAAACCGACGGGTAGTCCAACGGCTTGGACTACAGCACCAACCCGGGCCTTAACATCTTCGGGTAGCATCGCTCCGGCTGAATCGGCCACATAGATGACATCCGCGCCATATGACTCAAACAGTTTGGCCTGCTCAACAACTTTCTCCGGTGGCACCATGTGGCTCATCATCAAGAAACCAAATACCTCCATACCCAAACTCTTAGCCATCCGTATATGTTGCTCACCAGTATCCGCCTCTGTCACATGGGTCGCAACCCGTACCGCCTTTGCTCCGCAAGCCTCAGCGCGCTTCAGATCCTCAATCGTACCGATACCAGGAATTAATAAAACCGTTAAAATTCCATTTTTGATGACTTCGGCTGCCGCTTTAATCAATTCCTCCTCATCCGTGGCAGACCGGCCATAATTAAGCGAAGATCCAGCTAAGCCGTCCCCGTGAGTCACCTCAATATATTCAATCCCAGCAGCGTCAAGCCCGCCGGCAACGGCCGCCACCTGCTCCACTGTATACTGATGGCTTACTGCGTGACTGCCATCTCGCAATGTTGTGTCCACTAGATAAATTTTGCCCTTGCTCATGCGATCACGTCCTTTCTGTTAATTTTTGGGCAAGCTTTTCCGCGAATGCTACTGCTGCCGAAGTGATAATATCAAGGTTTCCAGAATATTTAGGCAGAAAATCGCCGGCTCCCTCCACCTGAATTATGATGGTGACTTTGTGACCATCAATGATGGGAGGAACACGAAGTCTATAACCTGGCACGTATTTTTGAATCTCGTTCACCATCATCTGGACAGCGGCCGTAATCGCTTTTTCGTCAGGGTTCTCCACTTCTACATAAATAGTGTTCGCCATCATCACAGGGGGCTCAGCAGGATTTAACACGATGATTGCCTTACTACGCTTGGCCCCCCCAACTTGCACCAAGGCCTTAGAGGTAGTTTCCGTAAATTCGTCAATGTTTTGACGGGTTCCTGGACCAGCGCTTTTACTAGATAGACTGGCGACAATCTCCGCATAGCGGGCGCCGGCCACCTTGTTAATCGCATAAACGATTGGAACCGTCGCCTGACCGGCACAAGTCACCATGTTAACATTCGGTTCGTCCAACAATTCCACTAAGTTGACACAGGGAACACAATAGGGACCGACTGAAGCCGGAGTCAAATCAATCGCTATTTTACCCGCTTCTTTGAGTAGTGGGGCATGAATAAGGTGTGGCTTCGCCCCGGTTGCGTCAAAAACAATTTTAATATCCGGGTCTTGGAGAACCGCCTTAATCCCTTCAATTGAAGTATTAATTCCCATGTTCCGTGCCCTTCGAATCCCTTCAGATTCTACAATACCAGTCAGTAGACCCATTTCCAAGTTCTTACTTTTGAGTATCTTAAACATCAAGTCGGTGCCAATATTTCCTGGTCCAATCACAGCTACCTTAATTTTATCCACACTTACATCTCCTATATAAATTTTAAATTCAAACTCCCCAACCTATCAAACGATAGCGTAAAAACATCTCCAGCCTTAGCCACTTCGGCCGCTGTCACTGCTCCCGATAAAATAATCTCTCCAGCTTCCAATGCGATATCAAATTCAGAAAGCTTATTGGCCAGCCAGGCAACCGCAGCCGCAGGGTGACCCCAAACCTCCGCACCAGCCCCACTACTAACCATTTCACCATTCTTTTCCAACACCATACCGATTAGGCGCAAATCAAGATCTTGTACTGGAACCATGCGGCTGCCTATGACCAAACGGGCACTGGAGCCATTGTCGGCGATAGTATCCGCTAGTTTTATCTTCCAATCACGGATCCGGCTGTCAACTATCTCAAAGGCTGGCATGACTCCTTCTGTTGCACGAAATACGTCAGCTATAGTTACCCCAGGGCCCTTAAGGGTATCCTTTAAGACAAAAGCCAATTCCCCTTCCACCTTGGGCAAGAGAAGTTCCTGACTCTGGCATGGTTCCCCCTCTAAGAGCAACATATTGTCAAGCAAGTGTCCGTAGTCTGGTTCATTAACTCCTAACAGCTTTTGCATACCCTTACTGGTTAAACCAATTTTCTTGCCAATTACCTTTCGACCCTGAGCTAACTTCATACTGATACCCTCTAGTTGGATACGATAGGCATCCTCTACCGTTAACCCTGGGTATGTCTCTGTCAAAGTGTCAATGGGCAACCTTTCACTTTCTGCCTGTAGTAGTTTAGCGGCAATATCCCTATTATCCATGTTTATAACCTCCATTTTTCATAGCTTGACGCCAGCGTTCTCTTATTACTGCGGCGATTGACTCTGCTATCGACTCCGAATCCAGTCCCTTGGCCAGTCCTGTTAAAAGAGAATTACATCCTAAAAGAGCCTCTTCATGCGGTCCCGGCAGGGCCACTATACGTGCAATGCCCACCTGTCCCACAGCTATGCGTACTCCCTCCTTGTGATGGCGATGGTAATCCGGCGTAAATTTCAAGATCCAGGGTGTGAACGCTTGCGGATCCAAACGCAAGATAGCTTCTATACTAAAGTCTTTATCTTCAGCCCCAACTCCACCAGTTGTTATCACCAAACCAAAACCCGCCTCTAGAGCCTCTTCTATACGAGCGGACGCTAGCTTGGCATTGTCTTCCAATATACCTCCAAACCGTGCGGTAAAGCCCTGCTTTTCCAATTGCTGCAGTATATACGGCGAATTTGTATCCTCAATCTTACCGGCTATTATTTCTGTACCGGAAGCAAAGACTATTGCTCTCCGAGCCACCGCCTCACTAACCTGCCTAGCCTGATCTGCCGAAGTTCTAAGCACATCTCCAACTTCTTTTGGATCCAGTGCAATAAATCCCAAAATGCCTTCCGAATGTATAGCTGCATTCGGCCCCATCAAGACTCCCGGAAGACTTGCCAAGCCTTGGAGAATAGTCTCTCCTTTGCCTGCAACCGCTTCTGGGTTGACAAACTTTTTCAAAATGTCAAAAGCCAATAATCCCGGTCTCACGTCAACAACCATTACTTCCTCTGGCAGCAAGCCCAACGCTTGGGCAGCAACCTCTGCAATCCGACCTAAGTTTGCATTGTCCAAGTCAATATCATCAATCCAAAAGGTCGTTTTTTCCAAAAGATCCCACTCCAACATTAACTTTCCCCGCTTTCCACATCAAGGCTAAAATCCAGTAACGGAGCATCCAGAATGGCCCGACCAACATCGATAATATCGGGTCCAAGTGCTACGATGTTAGCTAATTCTTCCGCGGATACCCCGCCTGCAAAAGCCAACTGTACACTTTTTCGCCAGCCATCGGCTAGAGCGGCAGACATAACTGCCTTAAAGTCTTCCAGAATACCGGTATCAATCATCAGAATGCCTGCCCCAGCCTGTACTGCAGATCTGGCTTCTTCAACAATACCTTGGGCCTCACCTCGCAATTGGACAACTACCAACCGATCCGGATCAAATAATTTTGCCTGAGACACGGCTGCGGTAACTCCTCCAAACATCCGGATATAGTTTTTGTCTAAATAGACAAATGGTTGATCGGACATCCGAAGTCCTGCCCCGCCTGTATGAACCGCCTGGCGTAGATCAACCTTAGTAGCCTGACCTATCTTTTTCCAAGCACCGCAAACCACCTTAATCGGACTGGCCCTTTTTACTATGTCTGCAGCAGCAGTGGCTACTCCAGAGGGTTTTCCAATGGCTCCCATAAGTGTTTCCTCTGCCCTAGTAACCATCTCAGCATCGCCTCTCGCGACAAATACCGCCGTACCGGGAATTAGTAACGCTCCTTCCTTAGCCACTGAAATAACTTCCAACCCGAGGTCAATAGCCAGTTCTTGTACCCTAGCTATTCCTGACAGTATTCCATTTTCCCGAGTTGTGATCGTGAACGAATAAGACCTATCTTTAAGTGGTTCAAACAGAAACTCTCTCAACTCCATAGCAATCACCTCCTTTAAAATATCTCCCTTTCTGATGACCTATATCCCAGACTTGTCGAGATCCCTTGTCCTATCGGAACCATCAAGTTCACGATGGATTCAAGTTGTTCTCCGTCAAACCGCGATGACGGTCCAGATACGCTAATCGCGGCACAAACTTTACCAGTATGATCCCGTAACGGTACCGCTACACAACGCAAGCTTTCCATAATCTCTTCATTATCCATTGCATAACCCTGTTGTCTAATTAGATTCATTTCTTCTTCCAACCGACTGAAGTCGGTAATCGTGTTTTTAGTATAGCGGGCTAAACCCTTGGTGGCAATTATACGTTTTACCTCATTAATCGGAAGATTTGCCAAGAAAACTTTGCCTACACCAGTACAGTGAGTTGGCAATCGTGTACCCACTTGCGAGACAATTCTTAAAGATAATTTTGTACTCTCTCTCTTATCGATATATAAAACCTCACCTTTGTCTAAAACTACTAGGTGGACGGTTTCTCCCAGTCCTTCTACCAGATTCTGAATGAATGGTGCAGCTACTTGCCTCACATCCCAGCTATTGGCAACAATATTCCCAACTTCAAAGAGTCGAATTCCTAGACGGTATTTACCGTCCAAAGGGGACTGCTCTATATAACCAAAATCTCTTAACGTAGCCAATAGACCGTAGGCTGTACTTTTAGCCAACTGCATCTTCTTAGCTATGTCACCCAGAGACATTTCCCGCTGGTGCTCAGCAAGAACATTCAGAATCATAAGTGCCTTAGCCACCGACTTAACCTGAGTACCCGCAGTAACCGTTGGAAAATCTTCAGTCAATTTTCACCTTACCTCTTTTCTAAAACAATATTTATTATTATTCTGTATATTAATAGTAAATTTAACTGGCTTCAAAAAGCTTCGTTTGGCATTACCGAATAACGTTTTGAATCACTATTAAGTATTATTTCGCTCTGCATTTAAAATTTCCTTCTAGGTCAGATATGAATTCGTTCGGCATCGTCGCAGGTTTTACGGCATTACCAATCCAAAGCAATTATTTCATTACTCTAATTTAATTGGAGCCGCTACTTATTGTCTCACACTTAACCTTAACACTGCATTCCTAGCTATGAACTACTTTTTCATGGGCCTGCACCCCAAGTGTTATCGGCACTGGAGGTCTTAACTTCCGTGTTCAATATACGATAGTCTCCATTGGAGAGTATTGCCGAAGCACCTATCCGAATATAAACATAATTCACTTTCTTTGTTATTATTCATCTGCAAACCCTTACGCAATTACACAATAATAAGCTCTCTGGGGAAGTCCGTCAAAATATGCGCGCCTTCCGGCGTAACATGAATCACATCTGTAAGCCTGGGACCACCCATTTCTTTCTTATATATTGTCGCTAAAAGCAGATCGACAATCATATTAACTTCAAGCAGATCCTGGCGATTTCTGCCTATGATCGGATAAAACTCAGATTGACGTAAGCCCACACCGTAACCGATTAAATCAGGATAATTCTGGTCACAGCCTTCCTTTTTCAGCACTGCCCGCACAGCAGCATCAACCTGCCAGGCCCGTACGCCGGGCTTTAGCACCTTCAAAGCCTGGTCTTGCGCTTCTTTCAGCAGGCTAAATGTCTTTTTTTGCCCGGCCGGCAAACTATCAATCGCCGCTGTCCGACACATCTTGGAACAATATCCTTCATACGTCGCGCCCAAATGAATCACAATCGCTTCTCCCGCCCCCAGCTTTTTGTTACTGGCACATGGATGGGTGAGGAGAGCCCGTTCGCCGGATACTACCTGCATCCTAAAGGAAGAACCGCCAGAACCGGCTTTAAGCATAGCATACTCGGCCTCGGCCAAAACTTCCAATTCGCTTACTCCGGGCTTTATAGCTTGAATGGCCGCAGTCATCCCTTGTCCCACAATTTGGGAAGCCCTAGTGACCATCTCCACTTCATAAGGCGACTTGACGGAACGCAGCCGGTAAATCAGCTCGCTGGCATTAACAAAATTCTCCTCGGGAAAGACGTGGCGCAGGCCATCATAGACTGCAAAATCTACAAAATATTTCTCAAATCCGATGCGGGGCTTAGTTAACTTATACTCTTTAATGACTTCAATCGCTTTACTAACCAGATCCTGCGCTGGAAAGACATAACCTTTAACATGGGGAATTCCTGTGTTGGCCTTTATATATTCAACATCAAGCCAGAGGGGCACCGCGCAGGCCTGCCCTTCTTTAGGAATAATCAAGGCCATAGCTTCCAATTGGGTGCTGCCAGTAAAATAAATTAGATTTTCCCTTCCTACAATAAACAGCATATCGAGGTCAGCCGCCCAGAGCGTTGCCTGGGCCCGCTTAATCCGGTCCGAGGTCTCTACTTTAAGATCGAACATTCTGTCTCCTCCTTTTCATGTTTTTTCAAACTATCAGGGCAGGTTGATATATATAGAAGCAGCGGACGACTATGCCGCCCGCCCACCCCAGCGTGTTAAACCCTTATGTTCAACGTGCACCTATACTTAAATCCCTAATATCTGACGTGAACTTAGTATCCATTAGTTACTCCGTTAGAAATGTGATTTTAGGAGAGCAGGTGCCTCTTCCTGCAATTTTAATATTTAAATCAATAACTCTTTTTCTGGTTAATTTCTTAATTACTATTATTGAAGTCTTTGGATTCAACTAAGAAGGATACAACAACGCCACCTAAGAGAGCCCAGAATGGTGAACTGATTTTCAGAATAGTAATACCGCTCATAGCGATAATCAATGCGAAAAAAGCGCCAATCTTAAATTTCTTGGTACTAAATGCCTCATCAAAAGCGCCAATCAATACACCGACCATTGCTAATCCGGCAACAATGCTAATTAAATCACCCGGCAACCCCGTGACAAATGCTACTGCTATACTTGCCAATAAACCAAAGGCACCGAAAATAATTCCATTAACGACTGTTGCCGCATACCGACCTTCCTTTTTATCACCGGCTTCTTCGGAGGAGCAAATAGCTGTCATTGGTCCTGCGATATTGGCGTTATGCCCACCAAATAAGGAAGTTGCAATTCCACCTATACCACTGATGATTGTCATTGCGTTAATAGGTGGTTTGTACCCTTGGCCCATTAATACCCCAATCGCCTGGGCATTTTCAGCTCCAATAACCAAAGCAGCTAAGGGAATAGAGATACTAAAGAAAGCATTAATGTTAAAGGCAGGTACAAAAATCTGGGGAGCAACAAATTTATAGGATACTCCACTAAAATCCAGTCCACCGACAGAGGCCGCCGCAATAATCCCCAAAATAAGAGCACCCAGGACAGGAGGTATTTTTTTGGTCAATCGTGGCAAAACTAGGAAACCTACTAATGCCGCCACCCCAATTACAGGAGCTTTATTTGCTGATGTAATAATACCTGTTCCAAAACGGATCATTGCTCCGGCAATCATTGCCATAACAATTGGCAGTGGCAACCACCGCATCAATTTACCAACAAGACCGGATAATCCAAGGGCTAAAACAAGAATACCAGCGACTAAATATGCACCTACAGCCTCATTAATTGTAAAGGTACTTAAGGCCCCAATTAGCATAACCGCAGCTGGAATGGAATATGCTCCGTTAATTGGTTGCTTATAATAGAGTGCTAACCCTAGGCTTATAACACCTCCAAAGAAATAGATTGCAAAGAGCCAAGAAATCGCCTGAGCCGAGGTGAGGTTACCTTTTGTAGCAGCACTTAAAACGATAAGTGCCGGTCCGGTACAACCAAAGACTGCGGCAACGATACCGGCGGTCATGGTTTTGGAATTTAAATGCTTAGGCAGATCACGTATACCACTGGTAAAACCGGGTCCTTTTTCAAAAAGTTGGCTTTTTTGTTTACCATCTTCAGAATTCATAATTCATCCTCCCATTTAATATTCAAAGTTCGAGCAGAATAAAGGAAGCCAAGATTTAACAGGTACAGAGGAACTTTAATCAATAATGACTAATTCACGCGATTTGCAGGCATTTTGATGGTTGATACGGATACTCTAGAGGATTTTAAGGCGGTTCAAACAGAAACTCTCTCAACTCCATTGCAATCACCTCCTTCATTAGATCTCCCTTTCTTATGACATAATATATCCAGGAATTGTAGAGATATCCTGTTCTGTGCGAACCTTCAAGCTAACAATGGATTCTATTTGTTCTCCGTCAAACAACGATGACGGTCCAGATACGCTAATCGCGGTTGAAACTTTACCAGTATGAGAGTACCCGCAGTAACTGTTGGAACCTTGCTTCTTCATATATCGTTCGTTATTAACGAACGGTGTTTTGATTTTCTATAAGTAATATTTCGCTCTTCTTTTTAAATCTCCTTCAAAGTCAGTCATAAATTCGTTCGACATCGTCGCAGGTTTTACGGGATTACCAATCCAAATTAATCATTTCATTTCTGCTAAATCACTTAGAGTCACTGCTTATTGTCGCACGCTTAGCCTTCACACTATAGCCACACGTTATTTGAAGGGGCTGCTTAACTAAATCTCTGACTACTTCTTGGGGATTGTGTAGTAATAGCACAGAATAGAGTAGGGGCGATTACTCGCCCCTCTCACGGAACCGTGCATGCGGACCATCGCACATGGCTCTTCCATCAGTTCGCCTTTTTAGCACAAAGATTTTCGTAAACACTTAACAGACTGACAAAACCAATCTTATCAAACCATTTAAGGTCAAGGGCTGCATGAACCATTTGACACGCCAAATTCCGCCACCTAGTCATGGACAAGCTTAACATCTTGTCCTTTTTTCATCCTTTGCGCATTAGGATAGACCAAATACGGCGTGGATTGCGCCAACTCCGCATCTGTACCATTCTGACTCGTCGCCGTATCCACGTATCTATGGTTTTAAATAAGGTTTTTACATTCCCATATCCATAATAATTTGCCCAACCTCTGATGTACGGATTTAACTTCTTTAACAGGGTTGGCATGTTGGTTGTCTGGTTTCGTCGGGTAATTTCTCTTATCTTAGCCTTGAACTTATTCAGCGCCTTTTCACTTGGTTTCAGATAACAGTTAAAAATATCGTCCTCTTTTTGTTTACGCCGAAAGTGCACGACTTTGAAGTGGTACCCAAGGAAATCAAAGCCTTGTCGGGCATCGACTATCTTCGTTTTATCTGGATGTAGAGTGAGCCCGAGTTGACCTTCCAGTATCTCTTTTGCTCCCTTTAGTGCTCGTTGCGCAGACTTTTCACTTTTGCACGAAATCAGCCAGTCGTCTGCATACCTCACAAGCCTGTAACCCCTCGCCGCCATTTCTTCATCGAATGGGTGCAGATAGACGTTCGCAAGTAACGGACTAATGACCCCACCCTGCGGGGTTCCTTTGTCCGTTAACTCATATGAGCCATTGACCATTACTCCACTCTGTAGAAAGCTCCGGATTAATTTCAGCATGCTACCGTCACTTACTTCCTTCGCTACTTCATCAATAAGCTTTTCTTGGCTTATGTTATCGAAATAGCCCAAAATATCGGCATCCACTACCCAAACGTATCCTGCTTCCAGAAAGAGTTTAATTCTTTCAATAGCCATGTGAGCTCTACGCCCCGGTCTGAACCCAAAACTGCAATCCAGAAATTTTGGTTCAAATATGGGTTCCAGCACATTGCGCGCTGACTGCTGAGCTACTCGATCGCATATAGAGGGAATTCCGAGCGGCCTGATTCCACCCGTGTCTTTCTTGATTTCCACTCGACGCACTGGCTTCGGTACATAGCACTTCGTCATCATGTCTTGGCTTAGTTTTTCTATGTTTCCATGGAGATCCTTGCCAAAATCTTTGATGGTAATGCCATCAACACCTGCTGCTCCACGATTCGCTTTTACCTGTTTCCAAGCGCTTTCTAAATTCTCTACCCGATATACTTTGTCGATAAGAGAGTACCATTTTTGCTTGTTCACGTTTACGTTCCTCTCCGCGGTTTTGGGATGTTGCATCCCTCTGGCTATTCCTGTTTACTTCTCGGTGGATTACGGCTTCCCTAGCCCTCACGTCTCACTGACCCAGGCAATTTTCCCCTTGCATCTCACCGATACTCAGTGTGGGTTTCTCCGTCATCAAGTTTCCTCTCTGGTCTCTTCATTTTCACCCCATTACAATAGTCAGGCTCTACTCGTCTTTCAACCTTAACTGAGGTTTCCCCCTTCGCCTCTGAACACTTCTTTTGGATAATGTTCAGGTCATGCAATTCATGCATGATCATCCATGTTTTCTCCTCCCACTTGTTACCAAGGTTCATTGGCATGGACTTAATCACTACTACGGGTACGTCTGACTTCTCACAATGCATAGTTGACCACTTAGAGTACTACTCCTTGCCTGTCAGTTTACCGTTCCAACGGGCACTGCGAGATCTCCCGGGGTCATCCTACTTGCCTCCCTGTGAACTCGACCGTCTTAACTAATTTGGCTATTTCCATTTATCGGGCTTTCTCACATCTTGCAAAGTTACCCACCAAACCAGCCAGCATCGGTTTGCTTTCGCTCCGTTCCACAGTTTGCCTTCAGACCCTCCGGACCCCTCCTCACGGACGACGCCCTGTCTGTTAACTAGTGCTTCCGAATGGAATCGGCGCACAGAGGAACTTTAATCCTCCAGTACAAATAGAACTGCCCGGCGCACAAGAAGGGGTTAGCATTCGTTTGCTAACCCTTTGATGATCAAAGTCGTTTGTTATATCCAAACGACTGAGGTAGAAAGAAAGATTCTTTAAGAGTTTAGTGTACGGAATTAGAAATAGTTACTACCATGTTTACTTCACCGGCGTTTTGGGCTTCATCGAAAACCTTCTTGATTCCAGACCAAACTTGTTCGTCGTTTCCGTCAATATGGGTACTGAGAGAACCAACTTTGTATTCAACTTTTTCTTGTGATAAGGTTTGGATAGCGCCGGTAATAACCTGACTAGCGTTATTCGTTTTCTGAGGGTAAATTGAAACTTCTGCGCATAACATCATAACGGCCTCCTTTATGGTTATAATACAAAATTTAGTTTTCCCAATTTCAGTCAAAATATTGACACATTCTGTTTACATAACAAAAACGTACTATCATACTTAAAGTGTAAATTTTGTGTCAATGTGATGATTTAAAGAGAAGCTTCATTGGCTAAACAACCGACATATAGTCCCAATCAAAGAAATACTCTCCTAAGCTTAATTAGCACAAGAGGGTATTTTAATGCACTTTTGCGTCTTACTATTAGTTAAGTCAATATACTTACATAAGAAGTGAATAGAGGATGGTGGAAAAAGTGAATCAGCGCACAATAATTCTGATCGTTCGCCGCCCGATTTTAGCAATTACGGCTCTAATAACAGTATTTTTGATATTTGTAGGTTTTGTTCGTATTGTAGGACATTTAAATCACACAATGACACCGCAACCTGTCAACGTTAAAATTGCTATCGTAATTGATGATTTTGGTATAGACAATCCGGGAACTCAACAAATGTTGGAACTGGGTATTCCTATTACTGCGGCAATAATGCCTAATTTATTGTATTCACAGAAAGAAGCTCAATTATTGCACAACCTAGGTTACGAAATCATCATTCACATGCCTATTGAATCAAAAAATGGACGTCCGGAGTGGCTTGGACCAGGTGCCTTAACCACAAATTTATCTCCCTAGGAACTTAGAACTCGACTTGACCACAGTGTGGAGCAAATAACTTATGCTGTTGGTATCAGCAATCACATGGGATCAAAAGGCACAGAGAATCCTGAAATAGTGGAAGCGATTGTGTAACTCATTTTAAGCATGCATAAAATGGAAAATATTATTTATGAAACTGTTCGAAAACGATAATGCTGGACATTAATCGAACGATCTGGTACTCTAAACTCAGCACTTATTTAGCTGGGGGTATAACAGATGGCGGAAGCACCAATGATTAAAACATTTCGTTCCGGAGCAACGGGACTCATACTTTCTTTCTGCAACGAAATTAAACTGGTCGAGTACATTAATCACGCAGTGACTTGGGATCCGAAACAATGGAAAGTTTCCCCCGGACAACATATTTTAGCTCTGGTCATCAACACGTTGTGTGGTCGTGTGCCTTTGTACCGAGTAGAGAAATTTTATGAAGACCAAGACGTGGAGGGACTTTTCGGTGTGGGAAGAACTGCGAAGGACTGTTCCTCAATAGGACTTCCCCTTCTCACAGATAGAATTTATCGTACTTACTCGAATCTGTTTTAACTGACCGTGGTTTGCACACCGGGTCCTTATTACTCTTGCGTTTTTTTTGGTTTAAGTGTTCAGCCTCGCGGGCTTTGACTTGTTCGACGGATAGGACGCCAGATTCTCTCCAGTCAGTTAGCACAGCGCGAAGGTACTTCACATTGCGAACATCTGCATCAAGGCAACATTTCAGCCCTTCGATGACTACCGCGTCAGGGTCCTCACTTCCACTGGTCGATAATTCATCACACCAGGTAATAATGGAGTCAGCATCACCCTTAGGAATCATTCGTCCCCAATTCTTTTCGGCCCAGTCAACCGCTTGGGCTCCGATCGAGCTTGAATTACAGGGACGTCTCTTGACGACAAGCTTAAGATCCACCGGCTCCTGTTCCTGATCCGTTTCGCTTGTCTCAGAATCAAGTTCACCCTCGCGCGGGATGACGTCGTCGATGATATTAAGGTTCGGTACTGTAATGTACGGTACGGTAGGGTTAGGTACGGTAGGGTACGGTAGCCCCTGCACGTGCGTCGCACGTGTTTCGCCTGTGTTACGCACGTGTTTAGCACGTGCGCTTTGCATCCGTTTCGTGTTCGCCTTTCGCTTTTCGATAAGTCTTCCTGCGTAATCCATCCAGTCATGTATCGCTAATCCAAGGTCAGTTTGTTCAAGGAATCCCATAGAATCTCCTGGGCCACACTCAACTAAGGCCGTCACAAAGTCTCCTGCGTCCCCTTCCCATCCAGCTGCAACGGCTATATCTGAGGCATCAAACCTGGATAAGTCCCCATCATTAGCATATTCAAGGCACCACCACCAAAGAAAGTGCAGATGACCCACCGGATAAACTCAAAGGCCTTGGTCAGATCGGATCTCTTCATATCCCGGTAGCTTGGAATCCCAAACTGCTTTTTCAGGGCTCCATAAATTGGTCGATACAGCTCGGGTAGGCCAATGGTGTGTGCTCTCGAATTAACGGCACCTTGGATCTGCTTTTGCTCCCGAGTGGTTAGGGTAATTTCTTGGGTAACTTTTTGGTCGAGGACAGTAAGCGCGAATTCATGCTCCACCAAGGCTGCTTGGCTTTTAAGCTGGGCATGCTTAACGACCTTCAGTTCACGCTCTTGCAGGGCTAGAAGTTGGACCGATTGAAGCAAGGCTTCGGTCGGAGTGAGCCCAGTTGAATAGGTGCCGGTCTTTCGGATGGAGGGAATAACTTCATGGTTAATCCAACGCTTAAAGGCTTTTGCTTCCGGCTTACGTGAGCCAAGGACTAATGAGTAAAGCCCGTATTCATTAATAGTCCACATGCTTTGCCGTCCCCCAAGGGTATCCATAGTACTTAGACCCTTTTCATCATCATCGAGTCTGCCAACGGTCTTCGTTGGATTGCTCAGGCCTAAAATCTTGCAAATATCCTCTGCAGAGAACCACGGCTCCCCATCGTTGATGAGGGCTCTGACTTCTTGGTCACCATAGTTAAACAGTTGTGGTATTACGCTTTTTTCCATAAGCTAATTTCTCCTCCTTACTTACGTCGTCCTTCGTCCATCCCCTCTGTCATGGCTATAATTCCGAATAAAGAACAGGTCCAGTTAAAACTTTAGTAGACCGACAGTAATCGCACCTCTCGCACCGAATCGGCTCTTCCAGTCCCGCCTTAACCTGAATAATCCGTGGCAAAGCCCTTCTCGATTCGAGCCGTCAGGAGCTTGGAGAGTTCCTCGAGTGGCGCCAACTTCTCTCGAATCAGGGACGCCATCAGGTCGTAATCGCGCAGGAAGCTCTGCATATGCGCCACTTGGGCGGCGGCCAGTCTTAAGGGCTCAACGTCGACGCCGACAGTCTCGGCCAGGATTTTCCGTGAGCTCTCGATCTTGGCCTCTTCGGTCTTGATGCGCTCGTCCGCTTTTTCACCAATGCCGATCAGTGCATTCTCTTCAATCCCTTCGAGGGACGCGAGTTCCAAGTCCTTGCCATAGATCGTTTTTTCATCGTCTGCAACCTGTTGTTCCAGTTCCTTGACTCCGCCTTGGATCTCCTGCTTTGCCCGGTCTTTCTTAATGGCGTATTCATCCCTGAGCTCCAGATACTTGCGTTCAAGTTCGAGGTTATAGGCATCCTCTGATTGCTCCATCAAGAGGTCTTTCTGGGAGATCGCGCTTTTCGCCCGCTCAATCTTGTGTATAATACCTTGCCGGTAGTCCTCAAGTTCGTGTCGCCTTTGGCTCATCTCGTTTCGCTTGGTTTGCTTTTCGGTCTCAGTCTCAGCCTTTACCGTCGCAACGCGCTCCTCTTGCCCTTCGATCAATGTCGTAGCATTCTCTCTCTGCTGATTGAGGTGCTCGGCATCAGAAACTGCTTTGTAATACTCAGAGACTTTTTTCAATCGCCATTCTTCCCCGTCATAATTGGCTGGAAGTTCGTTTTTGTAGCCGGTCACTTGAGCTTTGACGACCACGATTTCACGATTGACCACTTCGCGCCTGCTAAAGTAATTCTTCACGATCTGGCCTATGACCTGAAGGATATGCTCCTCTTAATTCACATCTGCTGGGACCTCGCCGAACCAGTTCGAGATATCGTCCATCGTCTAGGAAATCTCCAGCATGTTCAGAATAATCTTGGCCTGTTCGACTGGAGTTTTAGTACAGAATTCCAAGGGTTTGAAGAGCTCGCCACTTAGAAATTGCTTCAGGAATTTCTCCGTGCTCGGGACCGCTTCACCGGCCTTTCTGACTTTCAAATAATCCGCTTTGTTGTTCCGCAGTTTACGATCGATCTCTAGCCCATCATCTGTTTTGATAAAGATCGTCGCATCTTCTTCACCGTGGCGGATGACTTCCACTCGTTGGCTTTTGTTGCTGAAGCCTTTTTCGATCGCTTCGATGATACTGGTTTTACCAGAGCCCACGCGGCCGGTGAGAATATTTATTTTACCCAGATCACCCTTAAATTCCGAGATCCCCACGAAACTGTTGACCTCTAGTCTTGAGATTTTCATGCCTTTGCCTCCTCGTATAAAACAACTTTCTGCGATTTCAACCACGTCGGGTAGGGTTATCCGAGTGGCTTCAAGGATCTTCCTGATCATATAGCTTAGTCATCCCCCTTTATATATTGTATTTCCGTCATATTAAGCAAAAAATTAAGATCGCTCTTAAGTGCCTTGGCAATCTTATAAGAAGAATTTAGGGACGGTGTGTATCTTCCTGCTTCCGCGTCAGCTATGTAACTTCTCGATAAACCAGTCTTGATACTGAGTTCTTCCTGCGTTAGGCCTAACTTTTTCCGCTTACTCGAAATTGCATCTCCTAACTTTCGTTTGTCGATAACATTCCTGCTTGCCATGGTGCTGGCTCTCCTTTCGTTGATTAATCTATTGCAATTGTATTGTACATCCGTCATTAAATCAAGGCTGAAATTGGACCTGTTTTGCCATAAAGGATACATAATTCTTGTATTTTCGTCGCATTACTTGTGTTACCGTCTATTATTACAAGTTTTACTACTTGTAATTCCGACTGTAATGTTTTATAATATGAATGTCAGATAGACCCAGCAATTCATCAGAGAGGATATGAACTACCATGAGTATAGGCGCGCGAATTAAACGATTCAGAAACCAGAAAGGCCTTACCCAAGTTAAGCTTGCGGAAAAGGCCGGTATTTCCAGATCATATCTTGCTGACGTGGAAGCTAACCGGTATAACCCTAGCTTGGCTACGCTAATGGATCTTGCTCAAGCTTTAGGTATTGCTGTGAGTTACTTGTTAGAGGTCTACCTTCCAGACTCAAGCTCTAACGCAGTAGAGCCTATTGAGCCAAATCACATCCCTACGACGATCGCAGCACATTTTGAAAATACGGAGTTTACTGAGGAAGAAACGGAAGAAATCAATGATTTTATTAGCTTCCTGACCTCTAAAAGAAAAAAGCAGTAGCCATAGCACGAGGAGTTGTCGCATGACTTATGATGGTTTAGTTTCAGAACTGGCAAAAGAAGGCGTTGATGTCATTGAACATAAATTCTGTAACCGTGCCCTGAAGGGACTGTATGTTGATAACGTGTTACCATTAACTACAAGGCAATTGCCACTGAAAAAGAAAAAACCTGCATTCTCGCTGAAGAATACGGGCACTACCGTACGACCTATGGAAATATTTTGAACCAAAAAAACATGTCCAACATCAAGCAAGAAAAAAGGGCTAGAAATTGGGCGTATGAAAAATTAATATCCCTCGAAAAACTGATCGAAGCATACGAGGCCGGTGTAAGAAACTGTTATGACTTGGCTGATTTTCTAGGCGTGACAGAAGAATTTTTACAGAATGCACTAAAACGCTACACCGAGAAATACTGTCTATACGTTCAACAGGAAGACTATCTGATTTATTTCAGCCCCCTTGGCATATTTCGGGGGACTTTAAAAGGCCTGCGACTTTTGTAGAATCGTTGAACGAAACCGACACCTGGTAACACCCGAGTATAAAGAAGTAATTTCAGATTAATGGCAAGCTGCTTGACTTCCTTGAATCCATAAATGAGCGGGCAGTTGTAACTCATAAATCAACTAACATTGTATTGCTTCTGTACGTACAATAATATATGATAGTATCAGAATGAAAGGAGGTGGGTTTCATGGTGAAATCATCAAATCTTTATGTTCGAATTGAACCAAATGTGAAAGAACAGGCGGAAAAAGTGTTTGACGGTCTGGGGATTTCAATGTCTAATGCTGTAGGGCTTTTCTTAAAGCAAGTGGTCATTAATCAAGCGATACCCTTTGAATTAACATTAGCACCGGCTAAAACCAAATCTGTCGATACCATGACAGAGGCAGAATTTAATATAGAGTTAGAGAACGGATATGCAGATTATTTGGCAGGCAAAGGTCGTCCTGCGAAAGAAGTATTTTCTGACATTCGAAAAGGGCTGCATGCATGAGACAATACGAAATAATTATTACGGCTGCTGCGGAAAATGATCTGCAGGAGATTTTTTAAGATTGAGAGGATGATTAAAGTGGCTATTCAACTCAATGAAGAAAACTGTGGGAAGGTGCTCACCGTTCACGTCAGCGGGAAGCTGGAAAAGGCGGATTACGAGGTCTTTGTGCCCGAGTTCGAGCGACTCGTCCAGCAGCACGGGAAATTGAGTCTGCTGTTCGATATGACCAGCTTCCATGGCTGGGATGCTAGCGCTGCGTGGGAGGACCTCAAGCTCGGTATTAAACACTTTTCCGACATCAAGAGTATAGCGATGGTCGGGGAAAAGAAATGGCAGCACGGTATGTCCACGTTCGCCAAGCCGTTCACGAAAGCGAAGATCCGATACTTCGATCACGCCGACGTCGCTGAGGCGCGAAAGTGGCTGTCAGAGGCTTAGCAACATCGGCAGCCCCCTCGTTCTTCTTTTTTGAACGAGGGGGCTGTTCTCTAGATCACGAATATTTTATTAAAAAATCAGAACTTCTATTATACTCTTCACCTGCTACAACAAAGATCTGTTTCGATAGTGGTATGAGTGTATCTTTCATCTACACCTATATTTTCTAAATGACATATGAATGAGTGATAAAATAAGTTAGTGTCAGGCACCGAGGTCCTTGTTAACTGAGCCTTGTTTTAATTTCCTCTAGCAAATTCTCAAGCTCAATGACATATTTATCTTGTATGTTATGACATATTTCAATCGCCAGTTGCTCACTGTAGATATGGGCCGTAGAATTTCTATCACTGAGCATGGCAAGCCATAATTCGTCATCTTTTATTAGCTCTGCTGCTAAGGCCTCACGCAATACAGTCTTCGGAGAATTAAGCCCTGTTAAGCCCTCATCTTCAAAGACTGCCTTTAAAGTCTTCCACGCAAGCTCAAAGGTAAACTCAAAACGCTGAATTACCCCATCTCTCGATAGATCATCGACTTCAGCGTATTTGGCAATACCTTGTTTTAGTCTGGCAAGAGCATTGTTAAAATTGTTGACTTTTAATTTTGGTCCGCTCATATATAAATACACCTTCTCTCTCAATATTTTCCAACAATTTAGGGTCAATTTGTTCATTGATAAATATGAGGTCTATTTTCAAGAGCGTATTAAGATCGTTAATGTCACTAGTCATCCGCCCTCTGTTTTTAAACTCCGGCAATAGAAAAACAGCCAGGTCTATATCGCTCGCTGGCTTATGATCACCTCTAGCCCGTGACCCGAAAAGGACAATTCGCTCTATGGCATAGTTTTGACCAATTCCTTGGATACTCTGAATTAGCCTTTCGTCTAAATCAAAAGCCACTGATGCCCCTCCACTCAATAAGGTTTTCTGTAGTGCAAAGCACTATGACAACCATATTATACCATGGTATTGAAGTCAATTAAACGTCATAAGAAATTCCACCTTTTTGCTTTAATAATAGCAAAAAAATGGAATCGTTGTTATGTATTGAAATCTGATTAGTGAATAAGCTAAATCAGGCTTCTAGCTGATACTCAGCACATAACCTGGTTCGGCACATAATTTGGTCCTATTGCGCAGGGATCACAACTGGCTACGGCCTGTGTGAATTTCCGTAAACAAGTCGAACTGAATTTTGCTTTAGAGGCAAACCTATTGGATCACGTTTTCCACCATAAGAAGTTGACAATACGTGGGCAAAAACGGGTGGAGACCTACCTTCGGCTAGCTGATGTAAGCCGTTTAATTCTCGGGATGATCCACCATGCCCAAGAACACTTCGTTCCCAAAGAGCGAAATCAAGAGTTGCGACGACTTGCAGAGCAAGCCATTTACGACCGAAAATACACGCTGCTTCGTACGGCTTAAGCAACGAACATTCCTGAAAAGTAATAACGCACCTTGGCATCCAGCCCTAAATGGAACCAAGGGAGTAGTATGGCCTTTTTTAGGAAGCTTTTTTGTGACTATCCGTTTTCAGTATTAGGAACTCTTTTTGGGGCCTTTTCAAGGGGTAAAAATCACAGAACAAGGGCACGTTTGTTCCCTAACTGGGTTGAGATAAGTTTGGTTTTGCTTTTTTGAAACAGACTCTATTATTCTTATGACTCGCCTTCCAGCATCATCGATGTAGTATAGTTAACTAATTTGAAAGCATCCATCCTTTTTATGACGGCAACGGCAGGACAGGACGTATTATTAATGTTTTGTATCTCGTGCTAAAAGAATTGTTGGATAGCCCAATTTTGTATTTGAGCCGATACATTATTCGCAATAAGTCAGCATACTATACACTTTTACAGGAAGTAAGGACCAAAGGAAACTGGGAGGCTTGGATTCTATATATCCTGAAGGGTATAGAGGTAACTTCTGAGCAGACTTTGGTTCTGGTTAAAAGAATTAATAGAGAAGTCGATGCTATGACCGCTGAAATAAAAGAAAAGCTCCCCAAAATATATTCGAGGGAGCTTATCAGCCTACTGTTCTACGAGTTTTATACCAAAATACAGTATATTGAAGAAGGTTTAGGCGTGTCGAGACGAACTTCTGTCAATTACCTTGCCGCCCTTGAAAGAGAAGGCTTTTTAGTCTCGGAGAAACTTGGTAAGGAACGGATCTACCAAAATAAGCGACTCTTTGATTTAGTTAGGTATCCAAAATGAATTACCTCATGCTTCATCATATGGCGTCCGATAATAACTCTTACGTTAAGTATGAGCCCCTTCGTTCACGTTTCGATAACAAAGGTTCCATGACCCTTTCCGGAACGGTGACCAGCGGGAGCCGTTCCGGCGAGTAGTTTTCGAAATTACTCTCTACTTCACTCTATAACGCATCCTATTACCATATTTCTGTGAAGCTAGAAGGCCTTTGCTTTCGAGTTTGAGGACAAAGTTTCTAATTGTCGCATAGGCTGCGTTTTGATAGTCCTTTTCCAGTTGCTTGGTCGAAAATTCATTGGTTCCGTATGCAGAGAGCACATAATAAAATAAATCCTTTTCCTTGGCTGTAATCTCTGCTGTTTGAAGCAGGTTATTAAATATCTTGAGCGCATTTGTCGGCTCGGTCCTTTTCTGAAGCTTAGTAAGTACATTATCTATAAAATAGGTTACAAAGGGGGTTACATCTAAAACTTCTGACACCTTAGAATTATTTGAGATTAAAGTAAACGCCTTATAATACAAGCCCTTGCTTTCATTGATATATGCAGAAAAAGGTATGAACAAAGAAGAAGTATAGCCTATTTGTGCCAGATACCAAAGTTGCAGTAACCGGGCCATTCTCCCGTTGCCATCAAAATAGGGATGGAGGTAGGCAAAATAGTAATGAATTATGATGGATTTCATAATTTGATCCAAACCATCGTCTATATGGATATAGTTGATCATATTTACAATATACTCGGGAAGCAGATGGTAACTGATCCCCTGATGCTCTATGTTTTGCCCAACCACATAAACTGCGTCGTGACGATATTTATGCTCAGGCATCAGCCTGTCCTCATCGTCTAAAAAATTGCCGACCGCAAGCATAAACAGCTGATATAGATTTTCTTCTGTAATTTTGTTGGCAGGTTCTGCAATGAAGTCTAAGCCACGTTTAATGCCATAAGCTTTATTCTCATTACTTGTTTCGGGCGCTCCGCCATTTAAGATTTTTCTAACACTCTCTCTTGATGAGTCAATCTGCTCAATAGACAGCGTTGAAATAATTTCGTCCTCCATTGCCTGTATGCCATACTTTTCACTTGAATAGGAAGCTGCGAGCGCTTTAATAAGCTGTGCCGTCATGTTGATTTTAGCAGGAAGCAACACAGTGGGCTTGCCCTTAAAGTCAAGCAAAGTGAGTTTATGATAAAAACTATCATTAAGCGTATCCAAATATCCCGCTAAATTTTCCTCGCCAAATTTATACTTAAGCTTATTAATATTCAACGCGTTTTTATCACTGAACATCTCCGTAAAGGTTTTCAGTTCCATAGCTCCCCTACTTTCGATACTATTTAGTATCACTTACTATCAATATTAATATACCACAAAAAAGAAAAATGTAAACCCATCAATTTACATTTTTCTTCCTGATCGTATCCGAAATCACCGAGGTCCTCTGGGCGTTGAGCACTTGACTTACATTAGTGTACATGATAATTTTAGCTTAAATGTTTATTAGTATTAGTGGACATCAATAGGTATGGGTTATAGTCACTAATTTATATAGTCACTAATTTATATTACTAACTATATTATCGAAATTTTAGTCGAAATTATATTTTAGGAGGTTGAGTCTCATGGTTGTACGGAAAGAAGATATTCATAACTTGGTTGAGCGCCTTCCTGAAGATGATCAGAAAACTGTTTTTGATTTTATGCAATATTTATTAAACCGTTCAACAAAAAAGCCGGACGGGTGGGAAGAAATCGATCAAGCTGATCCTGACGATGAACCTTTAACCGAAGAAGAACTTCGCCAGCTAAATAGTGATGCTGGTTATGTTACGGGGGAGGAAGCTAAGCGTGAATTCGGCTTACAAGTTGTTCTACCATAAAGACGCGCTTAAATTCCTAGCCAAACAAGAAGTGGCTATTCAAGAACGTATTGCAAAGGGACTAACTGTCCTTATCACAATCCCCCGAGAGGTGACATCAAGCTGCTAAAGGGACACCAGGGCTTATATCGCCTCAGGATTGGTACATACCGCATACTTTTTGAAATTAATCACACTGAAAAGATCGTGTACATTCAGGCCATAGATTCCCGTGGAGGGATATATAAGTAACTGAAAGCCGGTTTCCTTAATGAAGGACAATCGGCTTTTTACTTCCAAACTATTTCATGGAATATATTTTTATTCCGGATTTAAATTCGAGTCCGATAATGGACACTATGGCAAGTTGAAATGTGCGGTAGTGAACCGTCACCGAGTACAAGCTGAATAAGTTAATAAGTTAGTGTCAGGCACGGGTAGCCCTAAAAGTAGCCCTAAAAGGACCTCCTTACGAGATCCTTATTTTTCACTGACAAATAAATTATTCCAGTCTACTGATTTCATTTTAGAATTAACTTTATTTCTGAAATTTACATCTAACTTCCTTTTTCTTTCTTCAACCAAATAACTATTTAATATCTTTGAATAACCAGTAAACTCCCAAGTCTCAATATGCTCATCCAAAGGTTGTGAACTACTACTTATCACAGATCTATTTAAATAACTCACGAGTTTTTTCATATCTTGGTTGTTGTACAATTCCCCATTGCTCAATCGATTCAGTGTTTGTTTTGAATGTACAACCATCTTTTTGGCAAAACGATTATGAATACTTAACTCTACCATCCGATTAAACGTGTCCTTGTCTTTCAACATGTATAGAAATAGTAAGTTCTTAAAACGATGGCTTTTTTGGGCATATTCAAGCAACTCTTCAAGAGAAGATACATTATCTCCTAATTCAACTTTGTATCGTTCAACAAATTCTTGAAAAGTCATAATGCCCACCACCTACTTCTCTATTCTTAGACTCTTGATATAACGAAAATCATTCCAGATTCTCTCTTCGTTCACAGGTGTACTAAGTCTCGTTGCTAATAGCATTTCCAAAAAATCAAAGTCAATTGCATCAATAAGACCGGATTCTTTAATATCTTCAATGTCTTGAGGCCTGTTTGTTCCTATTTTTGATACGATTAAATCATAATTCCCAAGAACATAAACAATAAGTTGATAAGTTGGCGTCCGGCAACGGTCCCTTCCCCCTTCGTTCACGGCTCAAGACAGTTTTACGTTGTACCAAGGTATGTCGAATTTTCCATGATAACAAAGGTTCCAAGACCAGGTGCGTAGACACTTGAGCAAGCTGTCAACAAATCGTCGCATATACAGCTCCTGCTAAAGGATTCCCTTCCGATGTACTACGAATTAAGTTGACAAGGTAAACTATAAAATCCTTATACTCTTCCATGAACGCTTTACCAACGGACTCGAATGTCAGTAATGTAATATGGATTTCTAGATAGTTGTTCCAAATTCCTATATTCAGAGAATCAACAAGATCGTGGCGTTGAAGATTGAGTAGATTCCTAGTGTTTGCTAGCTCAAGAATTTCGGCCACTGTTGCGCACATGTCGATCGCATCTAGAGTACGCAGCGCATGTTCTCGTTTAAATTGAGATTGTTTAAAGAATTGGATTTGCTTCGTCAAGAACTTACTTAGATTCTGCTTCAAATCTTTATGGTTGAGCACAAAGATAAATTCGGTTTCTGTATCCAGTCTTTCATAAAGGGTACAATCCAACAAGTTGGTCATTCCCTGAAGGATTTCCTCTTCTGAAACTTTGTTGTCGGCTAGAAGCTTGCGCCTAATCCTTACCTTGTAGCAAAGACCAACATATAAATACTGCCCCATGATACTCAACTCCTCCTTGATAAGTTGGTGTCAGGCCTCTGGCACTCGCTTCCGTTTGGCCTCGAGCAATCATCTTAAATTTTCTTTGCGAGGCTGGGGATTTTACGCTTACATTTAATTAGATACGCTTAGAAAAAGTTCTATGGCAATAGAAGACCAAATAAATGTTGTTAGCTCCCCTACTGCACGCCATTCGATGATATCGTTTCTTTTCATTTATCCGTTGTGCTTTTGTAGCTACCCCTAAAGTATCAATAAACATTTTTCATAAATAGAGGATTATGGAAAATATTGTTGAATAAATCAGTATTGTTAATCTTTTCAGTTTTTTTCAGAGACAAAAATTCAGTATATCAATATTGATGACGAAGAAGGTATATCAATGTTTATCGAGAGTATAAACATGATAATTAACGCAATTCCGAAAGACTTTTTCCAATTACAATAATAATACGTGTTTATACGTATGTCAATATATGGGTAGACAAGAAAAGGACTCTCCCTCTAAGGCAGAATCAGAATTATTGGGAAGGCCGAGTTTCTGGACAGTACTATTTCTTGGGAACCTGTCTGACTACCGAGTCCGATAAGAGATAGTTTGAAAGAGTTCGAAAATGTGGCTGTGTAAAAAAAGGGTACACCAAAATAAGCCTACCAAAAGCGGACTTTGAAAAATGAATATTGCATTAAAGTATTAAGTTGTGTCACTCATATAGTCAAACTCCCATTGATTGATTTTGTAATTGTTTCTGCTTTATCTTTCATACTTCGGTAAACAGAATCTTTTATATTTTATATCAGTTTTCTTGCCACGAATACCCTTGACATATTTCGGATTGGCGATTATAACATCACAGTAATTCTCCAAGATATTAAAAACAGGTTGCCAGTACTTGCCTGTAGACTCCATACAGACATTTTTGCAAAATTGAGCTTTCAACCAATCTAAAAGTTGAAGCAAATTCTCGGTAAAGATTGAAAATTGCCTCGTTTGGTAATCCGTAACACCCGATTTGTTAGTAGTGCCAACCGTTGCAACAACAAACTTTTTGTGGACATCAATTCCACAGCATATAGGGTAAACAATTCTTAGCATAAACACATCCCCTCAACAGTTTATAGTGGATAAAGCAGACATTGACTGTTTGCTACATATAAACGGGAATTGTTTATACAAAGATTAGTTTACGTGCTCAAAGGCACACTTATTTGTTCTTGAAATAGCAAACGGCACATCTTACTATACGGGCAGTCTTTAACTGCTCCACTCTCCGCCCCGTGCTCTGTAGTGTATCTGCTTATCCAAATACATTATATATCATCCACTAGATGTGTTGGGGGGAACCACTTTCATTAAATATTTGTGCCTTGAGCACAGCGAAAGGAATGATACTTACTATGGCAAATTGAAAAATGCTCTATTGCTTATGTTGAATTGACAGAATAGTTCTCCTTTGTGTTGGGATACGACACCGGCACAATTCCCGACGGGACGAATTCCCGACGGGACGGAGGGGATTGTGTCGAGCACTATGGCAAGTCGAAATGCGCGGTAGTCACCGTCACCGAGTACATACAAGCTAAACAATAAGTTAATAAGTTAGTGTCAGGCACGGGTAGCCTTCTATTTTACGACCTAGCACATCCGCACTGTCAGGCACCGGGTTCCTTTCGAACTATTAGGGAAAACAAAGGTTCCATGATCCTGTGCGCACAGTACTCTTTATGTGGAGGGTACCCCGGGAGATTCCCAATGCTTCTGGGCTTTTTCAAAAATATCATCTAAAGACATATCTCTATAAATCTCTTCCTGCTCTTTTAAATAGTCCTGTCCATCATGACCTTCCACTTGACGAATAAACCTTATAAATCCAGAGTACCCCAATTCCTTGATTAAAGCTCTAGACCCTTTTTCAATTATTTCTTTATTAGAGTACTTCGATTTCTCATTCAATAACATCAATATCAATCTCCTTTCTCAGAAAATCTATGGGGTAAAACAGCTTAATATCACCAATAAGATTCTTCAATAGGTATTCATTATTGTTGATCGTCCTAATAAATCTGTCATCACAAGTAATAAAATAATCACATTTATTATAAATAGCGCACGCTAGATGTAAAGCATCTCTTTCTTTAGCGTTTGATTTTTCCATGATGCTTTTTGCAGTCGCTTTTATTTCTTTATTCGGCTCGATAACCTCCCTACATAATGATGATACCGATTCTATATGATCTTTTCTATCGATAAACGGATTCCTACTATTTTCATATTCAAGAACGAAAGACCATACAAGAGTATACTGTCCCATTTCAATAAACTCAAATAATATATCTATAGCCATTGCCTCAAATCGTATCCTCATCTGACTCTGGTCATCGAAAACACGATTATATACGTTCATATCAAAATAAATCTTCATGTTGACCAACACCCTACTTCCAAACCTCTAATGTCAATTATATCACATGCATAGAAATATTACTCAGCTTCAAAATCAACTTTCTTTTTAACGCGCAAGATTATCAGCTAGGCTTTATTAAGCTTCATATTTGCGCCCTATATATTTGCGTCCTATAACACCTGATATGACAATAGAGGGATCTCTTTCATCTTTCATCTTCCATTATCCCTATGGGAGGAAATATGACCCCGAAGGCGAACTTTGAAGGCCTTTTCTGACCCGAGCACCTGTCCCCACCTTTTGTCACGGTAGAAGCACCGGTTACCCGGCACTCCCCGCACAGATCCCGGCGTGCAGATTTGTCGGGATAGAAACTGGGTGCGCGCACCTCCTAAAAGCAGGCCACGTTTCCCAGAGCCCCCCTGCGATCCCGGACAGTCGGATTTCCCGAGTCCGGTTCTCATCCCGGGTTTATCCCATGAACCTTCCCGAGTAACTCTAGGTTTAAATGTTGGCACCATGTTCACCCATTAGTCATTTGGTTTGTTCAGGGGTTAGCCTTTATTAAAGAGATACATTATCAGTCTCGGTGTACTGTGTTTCTCTGAGGCCCCCAAGTATCCAGAGGTCCTTTACTTCAACAAGGTGTTATCTCGTTGAAAGTACAATTCCCTTGTACTTAAGAAGGCATTACCCCTCTCTCTTCGCTACTACGACCTCATGCGCCAATCCTAAATCCTCCCATCTTCTTCGGTTATATCCTATAAGGTGGGTCTTTGATGGTTGTTGCCATCCCATCTGGAAGTAGGACCTTCCCGTCGTTATCTCTGTGAATCCTTCTATTGATGTCAGAACCCATACCCCGGCTGCCTTTGTGGTGCATTTAACCGTTTCTTCCCACAAAGCTTCGGCCTTCCCCAACTCGGGAATGGGTCGGCGCTACGCGGATTTCCCTTCAACAGATTCTGAAGGGTGACCATTTCGGGGCTGCAGTATTCGTTAATCCTTCTAACCTCAATATTTGCTTGCCACACCGTCTGTTCCGACCCTCTATTCTCTGGGTAATATGGGCCGCCGTGGCTTTTTTATTTTGATATGAACGTATATAACCGTGTTTGCCAACTCCTGTTACGACTCAGGAAGCATATCAAGCATATCAATAATTTGCTTTGAAACTGCGGACATATTATCATCTCCCTTACTTTTAAATGTCCCCTCGTGATCCAATATCTTTAATCATTAAAACTTCTTCGTCATTAAGATTAGCATACTCATATAATACCCGATATTTTCCTATTCTCAAACGAAAGACTGGAGAATTTATACCCTGCATCTGCTTAATCGCATCCTTCAAAAATCATAGGCTTATATGCTTTTGTTGACAGTTTCGTCTTTAAGTTGGTGTCAGGCACGGGGTTCACGAAGCCGTCCCTCGAGCACGGAGCACGTACCGTTGGAACGAAACCGACCACCTGGTAATGCCTGAATATGTCCTTCAAGTTCCATAATTGTGAGAAGTTCAAGAAGTTTAAGTTGATTAATACCTGTCTCGCTTTCTATCTCTTCGATTGTTTTCTTGGAGTTGGTAAGACAATCTCCAATCTTCTTTTCATCGTCTGTTAATTGAGGTAACTTAGTATTGGAAGGTTTCACTTCTAAATCTAAAGTATGGTACGCTGTGTCGATCAACTGCTTAGGATGTAGGTACACAGTTGCCCCTTTTACAATGAGCTGGTTACAGCCTATGCCACTTGGTGAATAAATATCATGGGGTGGTACTAGCAACTCTTTGCCCTGTTCCTTGGCCAACTTAGCTGTGATTAAGGCACCACTCTTTTGGCCCGCTTCTGCGATCAACACCTTACTACAAAGCCCGGCTATTAAAGCGTTTCGTTCAGGAAAATATTCTTGGCGCGGCATCGTATCAGGAGGGTACTCTGACATGACTACCCCCGTTTCAATAATTGCTTGCATTAACTCTCGATGCTCTTTGGGGTAACATTGATCCAACCCATGAGCAACGACAGCCATCGTGTAACCATTAGCCTTAAGGCAAGCAATATGTGCGTAGCTATCAATCCCCTTGGCCATTCCACTTATGACGGGGATGCAGTGAGCTGCCAGATAATTAGCTGCCTCTAAAGTCACCTGTTTTCCATAGCTACTACAGCGACGAGCTCCGACCACAGCCACTCCTGACAAGCTATCTCTAAGCTTGCCTTTATAATATAGAATTGTGGGTGCCTTTAGATACTGCAAGAGCTGTTGAGGATAGTTTACATCGTGGATTGTTAGGATGTTTATACCTTGCTTGAAGATGCTTTCTTGGAGTCTAAAGGCTTGGTCAAGGGATCGAAGGCTACGTATATTTGTAGCTAGCTTAGGTCCTATTCCCTCTACTAGCCGTAACTGCTCCTGATCAGCCTCATAGATATTCTTTGGATTGCCAAAATACTGAAGTAACTTCCTCTCGGTAATGCTACCTATGCCTTCTACCAGTCGCAGCCATAACCAATATTCCAAGTTCTTCAGCTCCTTAAAGTACTGACATAGTAGCTCGTTCTCTTTCCATATCTCGGGCCATTAAGGCAGCTGCGATATCTTTCTTGCGGATTTTCTCAGAACCTTCCATATCGGCAAAGGTTCTCGCTATTTTCAGGTACTTCTGAAAGGCTCTAGCACTGTACAGATACCGGTCATAAGCCATATGTAACAATCGTTCACCCTCTGGTTCTAGTTGGCAAAATTCTTTGACTAAGGCATGCCCCATCTGGGCGTTACAATTGACTCCATTAATCTGCTTGTAGCGTTCTTGCTGAATTTTTCTGGCGAACTCTACCCGCTGGCGAAGCACTTTTGACGAGGTCCCATAATTGCCTGCCGAGAGATCTTTAAATTTTACAGGCTGAACGTAGCGTTGGATATCCATCCGATCCAGAATTGGACCGGATATTTTTTGTCGGTATTTCAAAACTTCGTAATCACTGCAACGACATTTATCATTACCGTAGTATCCGCAAGGACAAGGATTCATTGCCGCCACCAGCATGAAGCTAGCGGGGAAGGTGTTGGTATACCTAACTCTGGAAATTGTAACTTCCTGATCTTCCATGGGCTGACGCAGTGCCTCCAGTGTCTTTTTCCCAAACTCTGCAATCTCATCAAGGAATAAGACTCCGTTATGAGCAAGGGAAATTTCTCCTGGTTTAGCATCGTTGCCGCCTCCAATCAAAGAATTCGTAGAAGCGTTGTGATGGGGTGCTCGGAATGGCCGGTCCTTAATTAACTGACCCTTGCCACGTGTCAATCCTGCAACACTATAGATTTTTGTGACCTCTAGAGCTTCTTCCTCTGTCATACTTGGTAAAATCGTCGGTATACGCTTGGCAATCATTGATTTACCGCAGCCAGGTGTACCCAACATGAGTATATTGTGACCGCCAGCAGCCGCAATCACAATATACTCAAGCATAGCTTCCTGTCCTTGAACCTCCTGAAAGTCCATCTTCTGGGGATCAACCTTTTCTTCCAGTGGAATGTCAAAGATACTCGTATTATAAAGTTCCTTACCTTCTAAAAAATCTATAACTTGTCGTAGCGTATCAAACCCATAGACAGTAACCCCTCGCACGAGCGAAGCTTCTTGTATATTATCTCGAGGAACGACAATATTTTTGATTCCGGATTCTTTGGCACGTATCGTCATGGGTAGAATTCCCGTGCAAGCACGCAGTCTGGCATTCAGTGATAATTCGCCAATAAAACCAAAGGAAGCGAATTTTTCGGACGCGATCTGCTTGGTTTCCAGCAACAAACCCAAGGCAATAGGCAAATCAAAGTGGGATCCACTTTTCTTTAAATCACTGGGTGCTAAATTTATAACGACCTTCATCTGCGGGAACACATATTTTTGATCAGTCAGCGCTGATTCTACTCGCTCTCGAGCTTCCTTAACGGCCATGTCACCTAACCCAACGATCGATATCAGAGGCTGCCCCTCAATAGTTTTCGTTTCTACATCGATTTCATAAGCGTCGACACCCGATAACGCAAAGCTTTTTACGATAGAAGCCATGGTCTTCCCCCCCACTTCATTGAATATAGTATTCGACATCCACTACCGTTTTCCTACTGGTAAAGCACATTTTTTCTATAAAATACATTTTCTTACTGAATTTCTCTTAACTCGGAGCGTTACCAAGTACAAGCCAAACAATAAGTTGGTAAGTTGGGATAAGCACCGGTAGCTTCTTATCGGACAGAGCGGAAAAAGATCCTCCACTTTTCTTCGGTATTTCTACCGCCTTTACCAGTGGTAGAAAATAACTACCTGAGGACATGAGTACTATGGCAAATTGAACTATGAGCGGTAGTGAACCGTCACCGAGTACAAGCTAAACAATAAGTTAATAAGTTAATAAGTTAATAAGTTAGTGTCAGGCACCGAGGTCCTCATTTGTTAAGTAGTCCCGCAAGCGATGTGATTTTCTCTTTTGGCTTTTCCTTAGCTATTTGCGCTATCCTTGTCAGTTTCGTTTCCACTACTTATCCACCTCTTGTGCAGGTAATGTTTCAGTTTCAAGGGCCATAGTATGTTATAGCCTTCCCTCCACAGGAATTACCCCGCTTCATGGTACTATTCTATAATCCGACTTCCTAGAGCCATCCGCTTCCTCACTTTATTATCGCTTGTTACGCGTACCTCAGATAGACTCTGAGGAGCTCTAGGATCTCATGTGTTACCGTAAAATATCAATGTATAGCATGCTGATTTCTACGACCCCGGGGAAGCTGCGGTTTTCTTACCATAACGTTAACCCCAGTATTGCTTTCTGAACTGAATAATATGCTCTGCTAGAGCCATCGATACGCTCAAGTTGAGCCAGCGTCTCGCTAAAACTGAGCCACCTTCACGCAAGGTGAGCCACTCCTGGGGTAGACTTGACATGGGACCCTACGACGGATGCTTCAATGGGTCGAGGGAAGAGGCTCCTATGATGTATTCCTCTTGGGTAAGCCCCATCCCTTGATATAGGGTAGCATCCGCCGTCCCCATGTCAAGTCTTTCTTTGGGGTCGATGGGGTTTACACTACTAGGCTCTGTCGAACCATATATTCAGCAGTGGCTCAACCAGCAACAGGGCGGCTCATTCCGAGCGAGACCATGGCTCAGTACAGAGCGTATTGCTGGCTCTGCCACACCGAAATATCCACTGAACTGACAACTGCATCAGCCTTCCCGATTTCGGTATTTCGGAGCTCAATAACTTCAACCTTTCGGCTTCCAGCCTACTATCTCGTTTGCCTACGCTTAAAGAAGTGAGTTACCTCACTTCCTCCAAGGCTAACTACGGGTGGTTGGTCTACCTTACCCGATGGGATTCCCACCCACTATATTTTACGACCTAGCACATCCGCACTGTCAGGCACCGAGGTCTTGTTCAAACTCATCGAAATATCTTTATCTAATTCATCCCAATGAATTAATTATTACAACCTCTGAATGTAACTCAACTACATCGTGTAACATACAAGAATCCCTGGATTGCCCAATGGGCGTCCAGGGATTCTTACCAATTGTTCATAATTTTATCGAATCCCGAGTGTTTTGGATTGCGTCCGATAAAAGGAGATATGAAAATAGAGGAATTTCATCTTCTATTATCCCTATGGGAGGAACTATGATCCCGAAGGCGAACTTCGAAGGCCTTTTCCGACCCGAGCACTAGATTCTGAGTCTGATATCGCTTTGCAATTTCAGGATCTCTTCTAGGGGGAGTCCTGTGATTTCTGCGATGAGTTCGACCGCTAACCCTTTCTCTAATGCTGCCTTGGCTGTTAAGACTCGGCCTTCTTCTCTACCTTCTTCCCTACCTTCTTCTCTACCTTCTTCTTTTGCAGTATCTAATATCCCCAACTCCTGCCCCAGGTAGGCAAGATAGTCGTCATATCCCCTTCGTTCTTCCTCGCTCATCATTAGATAATCCAGCTTCTTGGCCGCTAGCAGTATTCCTGGTGACTTGAAATCCTCACGTATTGCACCATGCTTAAAGAAATACACCCATTCATCAATAGCCTCATTAATCATATCCTCAAACTTTTCCACATAAATCATATAGTATTCTGGGAAGACATTTTTGCTGGTAACTACCGATGTTTCTTTATGTTTCGCCTTAGATTCGTGAAGAATAAGCGGTTTTTTCGTATGCACTCCAATCAGCTCTGTTGTACCGTAATAGATAAAATCGGCGTTCTCTTTCTCATCCACTCGCATGGTATGATACATTATACTGATAGATATAACTTTCACAACTTCGCTGTAACTCTTCCCCAGCTCCAAACCTTCCACAACAGCTCTTGACGTACCCCAAAGCAATCGTTGAAGGTAATCCACCTCACGTTGATTTTGTATTTCAATGATAATTTGTTTTCCTTGGGAATCTTTACACTTCAAGTCAACCCGGTTAAATTTCCTATTTTCAGCTTCCTGGTTACTTTCGCTTTCTAAAATATTTTCTATTACGATTGTTTCTTTCAACAGGTTGGAAATAAACGCTTCTAGTACATCAAAATTAGCCTTGTTACGTAGTATATATTTTATAGCCCAGTCAAATCGCACAAGCTTTTTTATAGCCATAATTTTTCATTCCTCCCCCCTATTCCTACAGTTATATTTTACCATTGATGGAGTGATTATTCTACCTCATCTTTGCTCACCAGCTACAATATTGACTCTCCTTTTCCGAATGTTACACGATCTGTTTAAGTCACATCAACCAACCCCTAATGGCATTCGACAAATTGCGGGAGGAAACAGTCCCCTATGGGAGGAAAAGACGACCCCCGAAGACGAACTTCGAAGGCCTTTTCCGACCCGAGCAAAGGTTTTGAGTATACCTGTCCGGAACGGTGACCAACGGGAAACGTTCCGGCGAGTACGACCCCTTTGGCATTTGGCAAGGGATCGACCGAGCGGGAGAACCCTTGCCCAAGCACGACAACTTAGTTCCGGCCCCCCAGTTTTCGGATTTCTTCTATAGACAAACCCGTGATTTCTGCTATTCCCTCTATGCTCATACCTTTAAGCTGTAGCTTCTTTGCGGCTACTCTCATTGCCTCAAGACTACCTTCCACGCGACCTTCCACGCGGCCCTCGTCTTTTGCCTCTTCTTCCAACGCTCGTAAAACTTTGCTCATTCTTAACACCTCCAGTATCTTTCGTGTGTATTCTCGATCAATAAAGTTATCAGAGATAGCAATCACACAACCTGTCAGAAATGTCTTTTGAGCTTCATCAAGGATCATGCCAGCTAATTCAATTGTTTCAATCGCCCGTTCTTGCTTTGAATGTGAGCTCTTCATCAGCGGTAGAAATGCCAATTGCATTCGTTCCAACTCAT
>Ga0209587_1000064_pt1 | contig 51055 bp, 49 predicted proteins | sample NGEPerD_2_FD_184512 | JGI IMG/M metagenome (GOLD analysis project Ga0209587, IMG submission 184512) | Arctic peat soil microbial communities from the Barrow Environmental Observatory site, Barrow, Alaska, USA - NGEE PermafrostL1-D... | ecosystem: Environmental > Terrestrial > Soil > Wetlands >...
CTTCGAGCCAGCTCACCGCCCAGCAACAGCAGGTCCTCGACCTCCTCGGCCTGCCGCACAGCGCCTACACGCAGTCGGCGAAATCAACGAGATAAGCCGTGCGAGATGTGCGGAACGTCAGATGTGAGCGCAACGGGCAGGAGATTGCTCGGGATAGTGTCACTCTCATGACCCGGAAAGGCGCCACGCAGACGTCCGACGTACGCCCCCCCACCGCCAAGAAGGTCCCGATCGAACGCGTCCACCACGGGGACACCTTCGTCGACGACTACGAGTGGCTGCGGGACAAGGAGTCCGCCGAGACGATCGCCCACCTGGAGGCCGAGAACGCCTACACCCAGACGAGAACGGCGCATCTGTCCGAGCTGCGCGACACGATCTTCGGCGAGATCAAGTCGCGCACCAAGGAGACCGACCTCTCCGTCCCCACCCGGACGGGGAGCTACTGGTACTACGGTCGCTCCCTGGAGGGAAAGCAGTACGGCATCAGCTGCCGCTGCCCGCTCGACTCCCCCGACGACTGGACCCCTCCCGAGCTGGACGCGGACACCGATGTCCTTGGCGAAGAGGTCCTGCTCGACTCCAACGAGCTCGCCGAGGGACACGACTTCTTCTCCCTCGGCGCGCTCTCGGTCAGCCCGGACGGGAACCTGTTGGCGTTCAGCACCGACACCGCCGGCGATGAACGGTTCCTGCTGCAGGTCAAGGACCTCCGCACGGGTCAGCTGCTGCCCGACCAGATCCCGAACACGGCGTACGGCGCCACCTGGGACCTCGACGCGACGATGCTGTTCTACACGACGGTCGACGACTCATGGCGGCCGGACAAGGTCTGGCGACACCGTCTCGGGGCCGATGCCTCGCAGGACGAAGTGGTTCATCATGAGCCGGACGAACGGTTCTGGACCGCGGTGGGCCGCACCCGTAGCGACAAGTTCCTGCTGATCGGGTCCGGCTCGAAGGTGACCAGCGAGTACCGCGTCCTCGAGGCGACCAACCCCAGCGGCGAGTTCCGGGTGATGAGTCCGCGACGCCAGGGCGTGGAGTACGGCGTGGAACACGCCGTGATCGGAGGCGAGGACTGTTTCCTGGTCCTGCACAACGACGGTGCGCAGAACTTCGCCCTTTCCCGGGCGCCGATCGACGCCACCTCGCACGAGCATTGGTCTCCGGTGCTGCCCCACGACCCGGCGATCCGGCTCGAGGACGTGGAGGCGTTCGCGGGTCATCTGGTGGTCAGCCAGCGAAGCGCCGGACTCACCCAGCTACGCGTGATCACCCTGTCCACCGGCACCGAAGGGGGCCTCGGCGACGACTTCCTGGTCGAGTTCGACCACCCGATCTACACCGTCGGGATGGCCGGCAACCCGGAGTTCACCCAACCGACGATCCGTCTGGGCTACACCACGCTGGCCACCCCGGCGAGTGTCTACGACTTCGACGTGGTCACCCGGGAGCTGAGGTTGCTCAAGCAGACCCCGGTTCTCGGCGACTACGACCCCGAGAAATACGAGCAGCATCGCGAGTGGGCCGAGACCGAGGACGGCACCAGGGTGCCCATCTCGATCGTGAGCGCCAAGGACACGCCGCTCGACGGCAGCACCCCGATGGTGCTCTATGGGTACGGCTCCTACGAGGTGTCGGTGGACCCATACTTCACCATCTCGCGCCTGTCCCTGCTCGACAGAGGGATCTCGTTCGCGATCGCGCATGTCCGCGGCGGTGGGGAGATGGGCCGAGCATGGTATGACGAGGGAAAGGAACTGTCGAAGAAGAACACGTTCACCGACTTCGTGGCCAGCGCCCGTCACCTCGTCGAAAGCGGCTGGACCTCCCCGGACCGGCTGGTCGCGGAGGGCGCAAGCGCCGGTGGACTGCTGATGGGAGCGGTGGCGAACACCGCTCCCGACGTGTTCACGGCGATCGTGGCAAACGTGGCGTTCGTCGATCCGCTCACCTCAATCCTCGACCCCACCCTGCCGCTGACGGTGAACGAGTGGGAGGAGTGGGGCAACCCGCTGGAGGACGCCGAGGTCTACAGCTACATGAAGTCCTACACGCCCTACGAGAATGTCGAGGCGAAGCAGTACCCCTCGATCCTCGCCGAGACGTCGCTCAACGACACCCGGGTCCTCTACGTGGAGCCGGCCAAGTGGGTCGCGAAGCTCCGCGACACCGCAACAGGTGACCAGGACTTCCTGCTCAAGACCGAAATGACGGCCGGCCATGGTGGCGTCAGCGGCCGGTACAACGCGTGGAAGGACCGCGCGTTCAGCTACGCCTGGATCATCGACGAGCTCGGCCGCGCCTAAGAGTTCGCTGAGAAGTAGGCCCCATTCACCTCCCGCGGCAACTTTCTCGTGGTCTCGAGCGTCTCTTGTTACGTCAGGATCACACGGAATTCGGCCCTTTCCGGGAATCAACAATCCGACCGGCCCGTTGTGACGAATAGAGAGTGAAACCGGCGGGTAGGTCTCTGGAAAGGAAGGAGCGCACGTGGCAACGAGTCGAACGCACTCGCGTGAGGTCGAGGGTCGCGACGGGGTGGGGATGTACCTCGACGAGATCGCGCGCACCCCTCTGCTCGACGCAATTACCGAGGTCGAGCTGAGCAAGACCATCGAGGCGGGCCTGATGGCCGAGCACCTGCTGGCCGAAGGCCGGGTCGGGCGCCGCAAGGGCGGTGCCCCGAGGTCGGCAACCCAGGAAGAGCTGGAGTGGCTGGTCGAGGAGAGTCACCGCGCCATCTCCACATTCATCACCTCGAACCTGCGGCTGGTGGTCTCCATCGCCCGCAAGTACGGCCGCAGCGCGATGCCGATGCTCGACCTGGTTCAGGAGGGCAACACCGGCCTGATCCGTGCGGTCGAGAAGTTCGACTACGCCAAGGGCTACAAGTTCTCCACCTACGCCACCTGGTGGGTCCGCCAGGCGATCACCCGCGGAATCGCGCAGCAGGCCCGCGTCGTACGCCTCCCGGTGCATGTGGTCGAGGAGCTTAACCAGGTCGGGTCAGCCCGTCGTACCCTCGAACGCCAGTTCGGTCGCGATCCCGAACCCGAGGAGATCTCGGCCGAGCTGGGCATGGACGTGGACCGCGTCATCGACCTGCTCACCTGGGGTCGGGATCACGTCAGCCTTGACACTCCGGTGGACGAGAACGGCGACACGTCACTGGGTGACCTGATCGCGCAGGAGACCGCCCCCGGCCCGGATGCCACGGTGCTCGACGTCGAGTCCCGCGATCGGCTCGGCCATCTTGTCGAGCGGCTCGACGAGCGGGCGGCCGACATCATCCGTTCGCGCTACGGCCTCCTGGACGGACGTCAGCACAAGCTGGCCGACATCGGTGCCAAGCACGGCATCTCCGCCGAGCGAGTCCGCCAGCTCGAGCGGGAGGCTCTCGCCAAGCTACGCGAGCTGGCCGACCCGGATCTCGCCGCCTGACCCTCCGGTCCCAGTTTCATCCAGGTATGTCGACGAACCTGCGCTTCCCACACCGAGTTCGTCGTGGGGAGTGCAGGTTCAGTGTGGGAAGTCGCGGCCGACCAGCTTCTCGAAGACCTCGGTGACCCGGTCGCTGAGGTCGTCGAGTGTCCCGGTGTTTTCGATGACGTACGTCGCGACCGCCCGGCGCTGGTCTCGCGTGGCCTGCGCAGCCACCCGGGCCCGGGCGTCCTCGACGCTCATTCCTCGCAAGTCCATCATCCGCTGCACCTGCGTCTCCACCGGTACGTCGACCACGACCACTGCGTCGAAGCCCTCCGCCTGACCGGTCTCCGCAAGCAGTGGGATGTCGTGCACGACGATCGCGTCCGGACCGGCCGCGTTCTCCAGTGCTAAGCCGCGTTCGCGCACCCGCGGATGGATGATCGCCTCGAGCTTGCGTCGGGCCCCATCGTCCGCGAAGACGAGGGCACCCATCGCCGGCCGGTCCAGCGACCCGTCCTCGGTCAGCACCCGGGGACCGAACGTGTCCACTACCTCGCGCAGCCCGGAGGATCCGGGGGCCACGACCTCCCGGGCGAGCAGGTCGGCGTCGACGACCACGGCGCCGAGCTCACGCAGCCTCGCCGCGACGGCGCTCTTCCCGGAAGCCACCCCCCCGGTGAGCCCAACCCGGACCCGGCCGCCCGTCATGCTCCGATCCCCGGTCGCCGCGACCTGTCGTTGCGAGGCTGACTCGGTCGGTTCACGATGGCAGTATCGCAGGATGACCGACACGAACCGCGGCTTCGGACCGCTCACCCAGTACTTCGTCGCATCCAGCATCGACGGCTTCATCGCCGACGAGCACGACAACCTCGACTGGCTGCTGCAGATCGACGGTGGCCCTTCCGAGTCTGCGAATCCCTACAACGCGTTCATCGAGGAGGTGGGGGTGCTCGCGATGGGTGCGACCACCTACGAATGGATCCAGCGCAACGATCCCGGCCCCTGGGTCTACGGCGATCGGCCGACCTGGGTCTTCACCCACCGCGACCTCACTCCGATCGAGGGCGGCAACCTGATCTTCACCTCCGACCAGGTGCGCACGGTCCACGCCGACATGGTGCGGGCCGCCGGTGGCAGGAACATCTGGTTGGTGGGTGGGGGCGAGCTCGTCGGGCAGTTTGTGGATCACGACCTCCTCGACGAGATCTGGCTCTCGCTCACGCCGGTGACTCTCGGCCAGGGAGCGCCGCTGCTGCCGCGCCGACGCACGACGCCGATGCGCCTGTTGTCCGTGGTGCCGGCCCCCAGCGGGACGTTCGCACACCTGCGCTACTCGCTTCGGTGACCTCGTAGGGTGGCGGTGCAAGACGTGGCCATGCTACTTCCCGTCCAAGGACACCAGTAGGTATGCCTCGACCGGCTCGACCTTCCCCTTCAGGGCCAACGCACCCAGTGACTCGGTCACGGCTTCCGGCAGCCGATCCTTCGTGCCCGACCCGAGCGCGACGCGCCCGCCGGGCGCCTTTCCTTCGATGCGCGAGGCGGTGTTGACGGTGTCTCCGATGACGGTGTGCGTGCGCCCCCCTTCTGTGCCGAGGAGACTCACCGAGACGGGGCCACTGTTGATTCCGACCCGGAACCTCGGCCAGCCTGGGTGATGGTCGGCGACCCGGCCCGTGGACTCCTGCAGAGCCAGACCGGCTCGCGCGGCGCGGCGCGCATGATCTGGCTGGTACCTCGTTTGTTGAAGGTGACCATCAGTGCGTCCCCGATGATCCGGTCCACGTCCCCTCCGAAGCGGTCCACCACCGACGGCACGGCCACCTCGAAGTAGGCGTTGAGCATGGCGGTGACCTCGCGCGGGGTGTGCTTCTCGGAGAAGGTCGTGAAGCCCGCCAGATCTGCGAACAAGACGCTCATGTCCCGAGTCCCCGCGACCGTGTCGGACAGGTAGAGATCGGCGAACCGCTCCTCGTGCCACTGGATACGCGCGCCTGAAACCACCAGGCCGGCGGCGACCAGCATCAGGACGTTCCACTCCCACCACGACAGGTGCCAGCTGCGCGCGAACACCACGGCGGCCATCGCCTCGGCGAGCAGGACGAAGGCGGCCATCATCGAGAGCAGCATCAGGGAGGGCGGCGGCGCCACAGCATCAGGTAGCGAAAAGCGGCCACGGCGTACAACGCGATGGCAAGGACAGCTACCACGACGAGCACGCCGCCCGCCTGTTCAGGTGCGCTCTCCTGGTCCAGCGGTGGCAGCTGCATCAGCGAGGCAACGGCCCACACAGCCATCACCAGGACCAGGCAGAGCCGGGCCAGGCGCGCGTAACGCATGATTGCCACGCCCCGGTCGCCGGACAGCTCCAGGCCGGACATGGCCGCGAAAACTGAGCCGAGCGCCAGCCCGACGGGGTGGCCACCACGAATCCCGCGTTGGGGCTGGCCAACAGCCCCCCGGTGTCGCGAGGGCGTGGAGCCCGAGGAAGCCGGCTGCGGCCAGGAAACCCAGTGAGACCAGCAGCACCCGCGCATCACCGCGGCGGGCGGCTGCCACGCTCGTACCGTAGGCAAGGACGGCGCTCGCTCCCGCTGTCAGCAGTACGAGCCAGAAGTGGGACGGGTGGTGCTCCCACCACAGGTCCAGGCTGGGGCCCCCAGCAGCAGCCCGAGCCCGGCCAGAGGCAGGGCAAGCGCCACTCCGGCGGCGACCAACATCGCCCGCGGGTTCACAAGTGGCCCAGTGGTGACTCAGCCAACGTCGACCGCCAGGAACTGGTGCAGCTGCGAGATCGCAACCGACCCCTCGCCCACCGCGGGCGCAACCCGCTTCACCGAGCCGCTGCGCACATCGCCGACCGCGAACAGGCCAGGCACGGTGGTCTCGTAGGGGTACGGCGGTCGTTCGAGTGGCCAGGCTTGCGACGCACCGGCATCCGCGCCCGCCAGGACGAAGCCGAACCCATCGCGATCGACGACTTCGGGGAGCCAGTCGGTGCGTGGCAGAGCACCGATCATGATGAACAGCCCGCTCGCGGTGATCCGGTCCTCGTCTCCCGAGCGCCCATCACGCACGGTGACCCACTCGAGCCGGCCGTCACCTCCGCCGCCGACAACCTCCGCACCGACCCGCACGCCGGGCGCCGCCTCGATCGCCTTGATGAGGTACGACGACATCCCTCGAGCGAGATCTGACCCACGGACCACGAGCGTCACCCCCTTGCAGTAGTGGGCAAGGTGCAGCACCGCCTGTCCGGCCGAGTTGCCACCACCGACCACCACCGCGTGCAGACCGGCGAGGCCGTGTGCTGCGGAGATGCTGGCACCGTAGAAGACGCCGGCATCGGTCAGCGCCGCGAGCTCGGGCACATCGAGGCGGCGGTAGCTCACCCCGGTCGCCAGCACGACTGCGCGTGCAGTGACTTCGCCGACACCACTCACCGTGGCCCGAAACCGCCCAGGAGACGGCTCCAGCCGCTCGACGTCACGCATCAGCAGGAAGTGCGCGCCGAACACCCAGGCCTGCTGGTAGCCACGTTGCGCGAGCTCGGCCCCGCTGATCCCCGGGAGAAGCCGAGGTAGTTGCGGATCAGGGAGCTCGCACCGGCCTGACCGCCGATTGACTCGCGATCGACCGTCAGCGTGCGCAGACCTTCCGACGAGGCATAGACGGCCGAGGCAAGCCCCGCCGTCCGGCACCGATCACCAGCACGTCGAAGTCGCGATCCTCCTCGGACAGGGTCGTCGGGATTCCCCACCCTTCGACCACTTCGGCGTCGGTCGGATCGAGTAGGAGGGTTCCCCCGACGGCTGGCATCCATACCAGCACCTGCGCATCGGCAGCTTCGGCCGGCAGCGTCTTGAGCACCAGGTCGGCCAGATCCGACCCTCGGGCGCGAAAGGCGTGCGGGATGCCGTTGCGGTCGAGCAGGCGGTTGATCGTCCGGGCGCGCGCCGAGTGCCTGTCGGCCACGACCACGACCTCGCGATAGTTCGCGGTCTCGTTCCGCGACCACTCCTGCACGAACTCAGCAACTACCCGGTGGAAGAACTCGTCGCGGTTGATCCACGGCTTGAGCACGTAGTAGCTGATGTCCCCGACCGCGATGGCCTGCAGGATCGCGCTGGCGGTGGCGCGGTCGGCCCACGCTCCCCATCCGATCAGCAAGGCGCGACGGGCGTCGGGATGCAGCCTTCTGGCGTCGCCCAGCAGCGCCGCGCGCTCATCTGCCTCGATGGCTTGGTCGACGAGCGCGAGCGCAACGCGCTGATCCTGCTCATGGGCACGTCGGAGCACTTTCGAGCCATCGGCTGCCGTGAGCTCGCCGCGCACCCGGAAGTCGCTTCCGAAGGCACGCTGCAGCTCACCTTCGATACGCACGAGCATGCTGGGATCGGCCTCGATGACGAGGAGGAGCGGACGGGTCTCCGGATGCACCGTCCCTGTCATCGTCGCTCCCATAGGCCGAGGCTAGGGCTCGCGCGACTGGGTTGACCACCGGGATTAGTCACCGATCCCGGCCTAATCACGCAAAGCGCACCGGTCTGGGAGACTCCTAGCCAGAACTGACGGCGGATCCCCCGGATCCTGGGTTGGAGGTACCCATGCGGCGGCTCTACCCCGAACCCGCCGGCTCGGTCGACCCCGCCGACGCCTACGCGGTCGACGATGACTCACCCCGCCATCTGCGGGCGAACATGGTCTCCAGCGCGGACGGCGCGGCCACGATGGGTGGCCGGGTGGGGGGCCTCACCACCGCGGCCGACCAGGCCCTTCTCCACCTCCTCCGAGCACTCGCCGACGTGGTGCTCGTCGGTGCCGGCACCATCCGCGCCGAGGGCTACGGACCGGTGGAGCTGCCCGAGCAGTGGCAGCGGCGCCGGCTCGACCGCGGCCAGCTGCCCAACCCTCCACTGGCACTGGTGACCAGGCTGCTCGACCTCGACCTGGCCGCTCCCTTGTTCACCGAGGCGGTGTCCAGACCGCTGATTCTCACCTCGGAGGCTGCCCCGGCAGAACGCCGAAAGACAGCAGGTGAGGTCGCCGAGGTCATCGTGATCGGGGAGGAGTACGTCGACCTGGTTGCTGCCATGGACGCCCTCGTCGCGCGCGGGTTGGTTCACATCCTGTCCGAGGGCGGCCCGCACCTGCTCTCGGAGCTGTTCGCCGCAGATCTGGTGGACGAGCTCTGCCTGGCCGTCGCGCCCGTCGTCACCGGAGGCGATGACATGAGGATCACGTCCGGCCCGAGGTTGTCACCGCCGAAACGTCTCCAGCTGCGACAGGTGCTCGAGGAGGAGCAGTTTCTGTTCCTTCGCTACACGCGGCTCCCTTTCCCCCCACCGACGCCCGGATAACCACGCCCCGAGCACGCCGGTGGCATGCTCTGGGCCATGAACGAAGTTCCAGCGGAGAACTACTCGCAGCCCTGGTCGGACGACTCCCGGCCACCTCTGCCTCTGGTCGGCGACGAGCGCGAGATCCTGACCGCATTCCTCGACCATCAGCGAGCGACGTTCGAGCTGAAGTGCTCCGGGGTGTCGCCGGAGAGCCTCTCCGAGAAGAGCGTTGCGCCGTCCGGGCTGAGCTTGCACGGCTTGCTCCGCCACCTGTCCGCGGTGGAACGGTGGTGGTTCCGCACGCAGTTCGCCGGCGAGGACGTGCCGATGCTCTACTACTCAGACGACGACCCGAACCAGGACTTCGACTCGCTGGACGGCGACGTCGAGGAGGCGTTCGACGTCTGGCGAGCGGAGTGTGCACGCTCCCGCGCGATCGTCGCCAACGCATCCTCCCTCGAGGAGACTGGTGTCCTGGAGCGCAACGGCGAGCCGTTCTCCCTGCGCCGGCTCCTGGTCTACCTGATCGCTGAGTACGCCCAGCACAACGGACACGCCGACCTGCTTCGCGAACGGCTGGACGGGCGCACGGGGCACTAGCACGAGCCCGCTGGTTCAGCTCGCCCCGGAAACGGAGCGGAAGCTACGTCGGTACTGCTGCGGACTGGTCGCCCGCACCTGGCCGAAGTGGTTGCGCAATGTGGCGGCGTTGCCGAACCCGACCTCGCCGGCGATCCACTCGACGGGCCGGTCGGTCTCCTCGAGCAGCTGCTCGGCGCGCAGCACGCGTTGGCTGGTGATCCACGCGTGCGGGGTGGTCCCCGTCTCCGCGCGGAACCGACGGGCGAACGTGCGTCCAGACATGTTCGACTGCCGAGCCAGGCGGTCGACGCTGAGGGGCTGGTCGAGGTTGTCAGTGATCCAGGTGAGCACGGGACCGAGCGTCTCGGCGTCACAGTCGGGCACGGGCGTCGCGATGAACTGGGCCTGCCCGCCCTCGCGGTGCGGGGGGACCACCATCCGGCGGGCCACGGCGCTCGCGACAGCTGCTCCGAACTCCTTGCGGTAAAGGTACAGGCAGGCATCTAGCCCCGCGGCCGAGCCCGCGCTGGTGATGATGGGATCGTCGTCGACGTAGAGAACCTCTGGAATCACGTTCGCCTTGGGAAACCGCTCCGCGAGCTCGCGGGTGTGGATCCAGTGCGTCGTACAGTCACGACCGTCGAGCAGCCCCGCCTGGCCGAGCGCGAAGGCGCCCGAGCACACGGACAGGATGCGTGCCCCCCGCGCATGAGCGGCCCGCAAGGAGGTCACAACGGCCTCGGGAACCGCCAGGTGCTGCGGGACAGCAGGCACCGCAACCAGGTCCGCCTCGGCGACGCGTGACAGGTCGTGCGCGACGTCCAGGCCGAAGCCGGACGTGGTGGCGACCCTGCCGATTGCGGGGCCGCAGAGCGCGAAGTCGAAGACGGGAAGGCCCTGCTCGGACCGGTCCGTCCCGAAGGCCTCGCACAGCACTCCCACCTCGAACGGCGCGACGCCGTCGTACACGATCACAGCCACGTTCTCGATCACGTCACCAATGGTCGCACAACACTGGCAGAAAGTCGATGCAACCTGTCATTTCTGCCACTCGTGGCGCTATCTGGTTGAGAGCATGATTACTGCCATGGACACTTCAACGATCACCCTCCTTGTCATCGCGGTCCTTGCCGCGTCCGCATACGGCCTCTACCTGGTCACCGTCATCAAGGGCGACGGCCTCAGCTTCACTCGTCGTCGGCCGCCCGAAAGTCACCGTCGCGACCTGTTTGACCCCACCGCTGGGCCCGGCCACCTGGCCTGAAACGGCTGGGCCGCCAGCCGGCTCCCTACTGCTGGCCGCCGGTCAGCTTCTCACGCAGCGCCTGGAGCGCCTCGTCCGAGGCGAGCGAGCCGCCATCGGGCTGCTGCGCACTCGCGGCGCCGCCGCCGCTGGCCGTGGTTGTGCCGGTCCCGGTGTCGGTGCCGGTGTCGGTGTCGGTGTCGGTGCCGGACTCGCTCTCGTCCGTGGGCTGCTCCGAGGAGTACGACGTCGCCTCGCCGGCCTCGGCCTCGGACACCTTCGCATCAGCCTGCTGCTTGACGTGGGCCTCCCAGCGCGCATGCGCCTTGGCGTACTGCTCTTCCCACACTCCGCGCTGGTCGTCGTAGCCCTCGAGCCACTCCCCCGTCTGCGGGTCGAAGCCCTCAGGGTAGATGTAGTTGCCCTGCTCGTCGTACGTCGCGGTCATGCCGTACAGCGTCGGGTCGAACTCCTCACCCTCCACGGCTGTCGCGGTTTCGTTGGCCTGCTTCAGCGATAGTGAGATCCGGCGACGTTCGAGGTCGATGTCGATGATCTTGACCATGACGTCGTCGTTGACCTGGACGATCTGCTCGGGAATCTCGACGTGGCGCTCGGCGAGCTCGGAGATGTGCACCAGCCCCTCGATGCCCTCCTCGACGCGGACAAACGAACCGAAGGGCACCAGCTTGGTGACCTTTCCTGGGACGATCTGACCGATCTGGTGGGTCCGCGCGAAGTGCTGCCACGGGTCTTCCTGGGTGGCCTTCAGCGACAGGGAGACCCGTTCACGGTCCATGTCGACGTCGAGCACCTCGACGGTGACCTCGTCACCCACGGTGACGACCTCGCTCGGATGGTCGATGTGCTTCCAGGACAGCTCGGAGACGTGCACCAGACCGTCGACGCCGCCGAGGTCCACGAAGGCCCCGAAGTTGACGATGGAGGAGACGACTCCCTTGCGGATCTGGCCCTTCTGCAGCTGGGTGAGGAAGCCTTGGCGAACCTCGGACTGGGTCTGCTCGAGCCAGGCGCGACGCGAGAGCACCACGTTGTTGCGGTTCTTGTCGAGCTCGATGATCTTAGCCTCGAGCTCCTGACCGACGTACGGCTGGAGGTCGCGCACGCGACGCATCTCGACCAGCGAGGCGGGGAGGAAGCCGCGGAGGCCGATGTCCAGGATGAGACCGCCCTTGACGACCTCGATGACAGTGCCGGTGACGACGCCGTCTTCTTCCTTGACCCGCTCGATAGTGCCCCAGGCGCGTTCGTACTGCGCGCGCTTCTTGGACAGGATCAGCCGGCCTTCCTTGTCCTCCTTCTGGAGAACCAGGGCCTCGACCTTGTCGCCGACGGCGACAACCTCGGAGGGGTCGATGTCGTGCTTGATCGAGAGCTCACGCGAGGGGATGACGCCCTCGGTCTTGTAGCCGATGTCGAGCAGGACCTCGTCCCGGTCAACCTTGACGATGGTGCCTTCGACGATGTCGCCGTCGTTGAAGTACTTGATGGTCTCGTCGATCGCGGCGAGGAAGTCCTCTTCCGAACCGATGTCGTTGACCGCAACCTGCGGAGCGTCCGAAAGAGGAAGAGTGCTGCTCGTCATAGAGAAATGGGTTCCTTGATGGATGGATGGAGTTGTTCGGGCGCGCGTGCGAAGCCCTTTTCACTACCTTGGTTCCTGGGTGCCGATCGACCGCTTGGCACCGCTGCAGTCTGGTCGGCTGATAGCGAGCGAGAATCTGCTGTGTCTGAGACTTCAGGCAGACTTCTTGCGCATCAAACAGGATACGCGGGGCGGGGTGCCTGCGTCCAACCGCTCCCCTACGGGCGGTGGGTCAGTGCGGGTCAGCTGAGCAGGCGGGTGCCGAGGGTGATGCCGAGTAGGGCAGCGCCGAGTCCTAGCAGCACGCTAGCGGTCACGTAGCTGACCGCCGCTGCGAGCCGACCCTCCTGCGTGAGGGCGATCACCTGGACGGAGAACGCCGAGAACGTGGTGAATCCGCCCAGGAGACCGACGATGACCGCGGTGCTCACAGCCGGCGGCAGGCGAGCGGTTGACCACTCCGCCAGGAACCCTGCGCACAGGGAACCGAAGACGTTGATCGCCAACGTCGCCCATGGCCACGATGGGTTCCCGGCGAGCACACCGAGTCCGTAGCGCGCCACGGAACCTACCGCCCCGCCGAGGGCAACAGCGAGGGCGACCATCGAGCCAGACTATCGCGGTGACCGATGTGCGACGGCGCTTGTACTGCGCGGTCGATGAGGACGAGCGTCGGGCTGCTGTGAACTGCTGTCGGCCGCGTGAGAGCGTGGCATGATCGGCGGTCTCGCGACCACAACGTGGGGACCATGAAGAGACTGGCAGGCGTACTCGCAGTACTGTTGCTCGCGGCCGGGTGCGGCGGGAACGACGAGCCAGAGACTGCATCGACTAAGGCGTCGCTGAGCGCTCCGCCGCCGGAGGTATCGCTGCACGAATCCTGCCCAGTGGTCGAGGCCGCACTGCCGAAGGGCTACGTGCCGCCAGCGTCCAAGTGGCAGGAGTACGCGGAGGAGCTGACGGGTATCGCCGAGGACGGGGACGTCGAGACGAAGAACGCCCTTGGAGGTCTACGAGATTCCGCCGACACGCTCGCGGCGGACCCTGCAGACGGGTTGCCGCTCCTTGATGCGCGCCAAGCGCTGCGAGAGGCTCTAGACAATCTTGCGACGCGCTGCAACGCCGTTGGCTCAAGCGCCCTTCAGTGAGCCGGGGCGGTCCAGGAGTTGTTGGGTCATGCGAAGCCGGAGACGACGGCTCGGTATACGCAGGTGCCGGTGAGTGCGGTGCGGGCTGCGATGACTGCGGCGTCGGCGTGAGGGCGATCACCTGGACGGAGAACGCCGAGAACGTGGTGAACCCGCCCAGGAGACCGACGTTGATCGCCAACGTCGCCCATCGAGCCAGACTATCGCCGCCACCGATGTGCGAGACGGCCACGCGCTAGGGTCGATTCATGGGGTTCCAGGAGATCGTGACGCTCCCGGTGCGGCTCACCGTAGCCGCCACCGAGATCACCCTGAGTTTGGCGACCCTGGTAGCCGACGAGGGTCCGATCCGGCGCCAGGGAGGGTACGCCGAACGCGTGATGCTGCTCATCGGTGAGGGTGGCCTGATCGACCGCCTCGCGCATGCGCTTGCCCGGCCCGACGGTCCAGCGAGGTTGGTGAACACGCTCGCTGCTCTGACAGCGGAGGACCGCCCCCTTGGCAGGGCGTTGGCTCCAGGGGGAACCTTGGACAGGATGGTGGCCGAAGACGGTGCACTGACCCGGTTGCTCGCCGAAGGCGGTGCCCTGGACCGTCTGGTGGCGCAGGGAGGACCCCTGGAACGGTTGCTGGCCGACGGTGGTGCACTGGACCGGATCACCGAGGACGGCGGTGCACTGGACCGGATACTGAGCGAGAACGGGCTGCTGGACCGGCTGGTCGTCGAGGACGGGTTCCTCGAGAAGCTCGTCGCCGAGGGGGGAACCCTGGACCAGCTCGTCGCACTCGGCGCGTCGCTCGAGGCGGTGCACCCCCGTCTGTCCGAGCTGGCGCGGCTCATTCCCGACCTGCACGACGCGGTGGAGACCTTGAGCCAGGTGGTCGAACCACTCGGTGACCTCGCGAACCGGATCCCCGGGTCGCGGCGACGGCCGTCCATCCAGGCGTGAGCGTCGAGCCGGACCGGCGTACCGTCTCCGAGGATGAGACGCGGCGAGCCAACCGCGGCGACTGGGACCGCACGGCCGACGAGTACCAAGCCGAACACGCTGAGTTCCTGCGCGACGTCGGGTTCGTCTGGTGCCCCGAGGGCCTCGATGAGGCCGACGAGCGCCTGCTCGGCGACACTCGTGGCAAGAAAGTGCTGGAGGTCGGCTGCGGGGCGGGCCAGTGCGGCCGATACCTGGTGGGCGAAGGTGTCTCCGCGTTCGGGTTGGATCTGTCCCTGAGGCAGCTGCAACACAGCTCGCGAATCGACGAGAACTCGGGGCACGCGCTGCCGAAAGTGTGCGCGACCGCGACGAACATCCCGTTCGCCGGCGACTCGTTCGACCTGGCCTTCTCGGCGTACGGCGCCCTGCCGTTCGTGCTGGATGCCGGTCGGGTGCTGGCCGAGGTTGCGCGGGTGCTGCGTCCGGGCGCGCGGTTCGTCTTCTCCGTCTCCCACCCCGTGCGCTGGACGATGCCCGACGACCCGACGGCAGCTGGCTTGCAGGTCACGAAGTCGTACTTCGACCGGTCGCCCTACGTCGAGCGGGACGACACCGGCGCTGTGACGTACGTCGAGCACCACCGCACGATGGGGGACTGGGTGCGTGCCATCCGCGCCGCCGGGTTCGAGCTGGATGACCTCCTCGAACCTGAGTGGCCCGAGGGACATGAGCGGATCTGGGGAGGCTTCAGCCGAACCCGGGGGCGGCTCTCCCCGGGCACGGCGATCTTCTGCTGCCGCCTCTCCGATGAACCTGCGGCGTAGCCCATGTCCCATCCGGTGACCACACGCCTGCCGTCCTGGCTACTGGGCAGCGGCGTCATCGCGATTGCGATGGGCGTGATGAACGTGAGCACCTACGCGTTCACGATCTTGGCAGCGCGACTCCTCGGACCGAGCGAGTACGGCGCGCTCGCCGCGCTGATGGGTCTGCTGATCGTGACCAACGTGGCATCGCTCGGCCTCCAGGCCACCGGCGCACGACGGGTATCGGCATCGCCCCAGGACCTGGTTCACATCGAGTCGGAGATCCTCTCCGCGAGCTACCGCTCCGCCCTGGGCCTCGGTCTGGTGTGCCTGCTCGCGATCCCTCTCGTCACGTGGACCCTGCGCCTCGACAACGCGACGAGCGCCGCGCTGCTCGCGGTGACCGCGGTGCCTTTGACCGTCATGGGTGGTCAGGCGGGGATCCTCCAGGGTGAACGACGATGGCTGTCCCTGGCAGCGATCTATCTGGCGATGGGCGTCGGCCGGGTCGTGTTCGGCATCACTGCGCTACTGGTGAGTCCACATGCCCTCAGCGCAATGGTCGGTGTCGCGATCGGTGCGTTCGTTCCGAGCGTCATCGGCTGGTTCGCGATCCGGCATCCGGGTCGGGTGCGCGATCGTGCACCCCTGGCGGGCGCGAAAGAGGACCTGGAGCAGGGCACTGGACACCGCCAGGTCGGCTGGTCGAAGGGCGGCATGCTGCGCGAGGTCGGGCACAACTCGCACGCACTCCTGGTCTTCTTTGCCCTCTCCAATGTCGACGTGGTCATCGCCAGAGTTGTGCTCGAGGACAATCTCAGCGGGTTGTACGCCGGAGGGCTGATCCTCACCAAGGCCGTGCTGTTCCTTCCGCAGTTCGTCGTGGTCATCGCCTTCCCCTCCATGGCCGTATCGGGTGCGCGGCGCAGCATGCACCTCAAGGCTCTGGTCGTGGTGCTCGGGATCGGTGCTCTCGCCACGGGGGGTGCATGGGCGCTGCCCGGGCTGGCCGTCACCTTCGTCGGTGGCAACGCCTACTCCGACCTCCAACCGGTGCTCTGGGGGTTTGCCGCGGTCGGCACGCTGCTCGCGATGATCCAGCTGATGATCTACAGCGTGGTAGCCCGCCAGCATCAACGAATGGTGTTCGTCGTCTGGGCGGGCCTGCTCGCGGTGGTGGGCTTCGCGCCCTTGGTGAGCTCAGTGACCACCTTGCTCGTTGGCGTGGCGGTCGTGGACTCGTGCCTGCTCGCCATACTCCTGCTGTCGAGCCTCAGACAACCAGAGGTCGAAGGGCCATCTCAAAGCGCGAGCTCGGCCTGATCTGGGCAAGCGACCTGATGAGTCGACCCAGCCGCAGGGTCAGTGCGCGGCCTCGTGCCAGCTGTGCCCGGTGCCGACCGACACGTCGAGTGGGACCGTGAGCTCCGCTGCAGCCGCCATCTCCGCGCGGACCAGCTTCTCCAGCGCCTCGCTTTCGCCGGGAGCGACCTCGAAGACCAGTTCGTCGTGGACCTGAAGCAGCATGCGTGAGGTGAGTCCCGCGGCGGGGATCGCCCGGTCGACCTTGAGCATCGCCACCTTGATGATGTCGGCGGCCGACCCCTGGATCGGCGCATTGAGCGCCATCCGCTCAGCCATCTCCCGGCGCTGCCGATTGTCGCTGGTGAGGTCGGGCAGATAGCGGCGTCGGCCCATGATCGTCTCGGTGAAGCCGCACTTGCGAGCCTCGTCCACGATCCCGGCAAGATAGTCGCGCACACCCCCGAACGTCTCGAAGTACTCGTCCATCAGCCCGCGCGCCTCGCCGGTGTCGATGCCGAGCTGGTTCGAGAGACCGTAAGCAGACAGGCCGTAGGCCAGTCCGTAGTTCATCGCCTTGATCTTCGCCCGCATCTCCGGCGTCACCGCATCTGCGTCCACCTCGAAAACCCTGGCCGCGGTCACCGCATGGAAGTCGCGCCCGGACCTGAACGCCTCGATCAACAACGCGTCCTCGGACAGGTCGGCCATGATCCGCATCTCGATCTGGCTGTAGTCGGCGGTCATCAGCGACTCATAACCCTCACCGACGATGAAGGCCTCGCGGATCCGGCGGCCCTCCTCGGTGCGGACCGGGATGTTCTGCAGGTTCGGGTCGGTGCTCGACAGCCGACCCGTCGCCGCGATCATCTGGTTGTACGTGGTGTGGATCCGGTTGTCGGAGGCGATCGTCTTCAGCAGACCCTCGACCGTCTGCCGAAGCCGGGAGACGTCCCGGTGACGCAGGAGGTACTCCAGGAACGGATGCCCCGTCTTCACGAACAGCTGCTGCAGGGCATCGGCGTCAGTGGTGTAACCGGTCTTGGTCCGTTTGGTCTTCGGCATGTTCAGCTCGTCGAAGAGCACCACCTGCAGCTGCTTGGGTGAGCCGAGGTTGATCTCCTTGCCGATGTCCGCGTAGGCGAGGTCGACAGCCTTCTTCACCTCTCCAGCGAAGTGCGCCTCCAACGTCTCCAGGCGCTCGATGTCGACCGCGACACCGATCCGCTCGAGGTCGGCCAGCACGTCGACCAGCGGAAGCTCGACATCGGCGAGCAGTCGGGTGCCACCACGGTCCCCAAGCTCCTCGTCCAGCGCCTCAGCGAGGTCGAGGATCGCTCTGGCCTGCAGCATCGCTGTGTCACCGGCCGAGTCAGCACCCACGTTGTCCAATGTCAGCTGGATAGAAGCGCCCGCGGTCTCGTCCCTGTCCTGGCGAAGCTCGCGCTTGAGGTAGCGCAACGTCAGGTCGGCGAGGTCGTAGGAACGCTGGTCGGGGCGAGCGAGGTACGCCGACAGCGCGGTGTCACGTTCTAGACCGGCCAGGGGCCACCCGCGGGCAGACAACGCCAGCATCGGGCCCTTCGCGTCATGGAGGACCTTGCCGCACGACGGGTCGGCCAACCAGCCAGCGAGCGCCTGCTCGTCCTCGGGTGAGGGCTGGTCCAGGTCGACCCAGGCCGCGGAACCATCCGCCGTCGCGAGGGCGAGAGCGTACGCCTCCCCCGTGCCTGCTCGCCAGCTGCCCTGGACCTGCAATCCGACCCGGGTTCCTTCGCCGGCGGTCGAGGCTGTCGCCATCGCGTGCTCGGCCAGCCAGGAGGGCACCTCTCCTGGCCCGAGGATCCTCCCGTCGAGGTCGAAGCCACCCTCCTCGATCTCCTCCTCCGACTCGAGAGTCGCAAACAGCCGGTCGCGCAGCACCCGGAACTCCAGGCCGTCGAAAAGCTTGTGCACCTCCTGCCGGTCCCACGGCTGCATCACTAGGTCGGTGGGAGTCGCGGTCAGGTCGAGGTCGCACACGAGCGCGTTGAGACGTCGGTTCCGAATGACGTCTCCGAGATGCTCGCGAAGCGAGTCTCCCGCCTTGCCCTTGATCTGGTCGGCCACGGTGATCACATTGTCGAGCCCGTCGTACTCGTTGATCCACTTTGCGGCCGTCTTGGGTCCGACGCCAGGCACTCCAGGTAGGTTGTCGGAGGTCTCACCGACGAGCGCGGCGATCTCGGGATAGCGCCCGGGCGTCACGCCGTACTTCTCGAGCACCGCATCCGGGGTCATCCGGGCGAGGTCGGAGACGCCCTTGCGTGGGTAGAGAACCGTGCAGCGCTCGCCGACCAGCTGCAACGCGTCCCGGTCACCTGTGCAGACGAGCACGTCGAAGCCTTGGGCCACGGCCTGCGTGGTCAGCGTCGCGATCACGTCGTCGGCCTCGAAACCGTCCTTCTCGATCGTCCTCACCCGAAGCGCGGCAAGGACCTCCTTGACCAGTGACACCTGGCCCTTGAACTCGTCTGGTGACTTGGACCGGTTCGCTTTGTAGTCGGAGTACTCCTCCGCGCGGAAGGTCTGTCTGGAGACGTCGAAGGCCACGCCGAGGTGGGTGGGCTGCTCGTCGCGCAAGACGTTGATCAGCATCGAGGTGAAGCCGTAGACCGCGTTCGTCGGCTGGCCCGTGGTGGTGGAGAAGTTCTCCACCGGCAGCGCGAAGAACGCGCGGTAGGCCAGCGAATGACCGTCGAGCAGGAGCAAGCGCGGTGGCCGTTCCTCGGCAGAGGAGGCTGGTGGAACGGAGGAGGGCTGGGCAGACACGAAGTCACCCTAGCCCGGTGCCCAGATCATTCGCCCAGATCATTCGCCCAGATCATTCGCCCAGATCATTCGCCGATGTCTGGGCTTGTGTCTGGGTTTGTGCCTGGGCCTGGACGCGCCGCTGGGAACGCCGGTGCGCAAGCACTCTGCTCAGGTGGTGATGTTGTCGGGTGCCGAGCCGCACACCAACAGGCGCCTCACCGGGCAGCTTCGCACGCAGGGCCGGGACGGTAGTGCCTCGGACCATCGCGACCTGGCCTAGGCCGAGCCGGGCCATGAACCGGTTCGCTTCACGAGAGTTCGTTTCCGAGGCAGCAAGGATGTGTCCGGTCTCCTCCTCCTCCGCCCAGGTCACCGCGGCCTCGAGCAGGGCACGGCCGACCCCGCGGCGGCGCCAACCATCAAGCACGTGCAGGTGGCTGGTGTGGATCGCGGTCGCGGCCTGGATGGGCGAGATGTGTACCCGGCGCAGGTAGACGGCGCCGACGATGTGGTTCTCGATGATCCCCAGGAGCAGCCGCTCGCCGGGCTCCGCAGCGATCCGTGCCACCGCGGCCGCGGTCTCGGCCAACGGACTGACGCCCGGCTCGTCGGGCGCCCGGGTGCAGAAGTCGGCCCAGACCCCCACGAGGGCTACGGAGTCGGCGGGACGGGCATCGCGAACGTGTACCGGGTTGCGGCCCAAGGGACACCCCATTCCGAGCCGTGCTTGTGGCTGAGCCTGAGACGGCGCAACGCCGACTCGTGTGCTCCCTTCGCCCCTGATGGCCCCCCGGCGGCGCGAAGCGGATCAAGATGAGAGATTACGCCTTGTCCCAGACCAGCGGCAACGGAGGTCCCTTGTTCCCTGGAATCGGCACTCTCGTCAACGTCGTCACCGTGCTCATCGGCACGGGGATCGGTGTTGTCGTTGGCCACCGGTTGACCCAACGCACTCGCGACGTCGTGACCGACGGTCTCGGGTTGGTGACCTTGCTGATCGCAGCAGTCTCCGCAGCGAGCATCCGCGAACCCGCATGGTCCGATGCAGTCGGGGACAGCGCTCCGCTGCTGATCGTGCTGGGTGCGCTTCTAGTCGGTGGGATCGCCGGTTCCCTGTTGCGCATCGAGGATCGACTGGAGGCCTTCGGCGGCTGGCTTCAGGGGCGCCTGCGTGCCCGATCCATCATCCAGGGCGCGGAGCGGCAGCGTTTCATCGAGGGGTTCGTCACCAGCTCGCTGGTCTTCTGTGTGGGGCCGCTGACGGTTCTGGGCTCGATCAACGACGGCCTGGGCAATGGCGGGGACCAGCTGTTCCTCAAGGCTGCACTGGACGGGTTCGCGTCCATCGCATTCGCCGCGTCACTCGGCTGGGGGGTGGGCGCGAGTGCGATCGCCATCCTCGTCGTACAAGGATCGTTGACGCTGCTCGGGGCCGCCCTCGGTGACGTTATCCCGGACGCGCACATCGCGGCGATGACCACGGTGGGGGGTCTCCTGCTGGTCGGCGTCGCCCTGCGCTTGCTGCGGCTCAAGCAGCTTCCCGTGGGCGATCTGCTTCCCGCCTTGGTGCTGGCTCCGCTGCTCACAGCCGCGGTAGTGGCCGTCCGCTCGATGTGACCTCGGTGACCCCGATGTGACCCCGATGTGACCCCGATGTGACATCGCCAGTGTGTGGCGGCGCGTCGGGGGACGCTACGGTATGACATGCGTCACGCTGTCGCCTATAGTCCCGCGAAAGACCTAAGCCGAGGCAACAGGAGTCCCATGCAGGTCGACCCGAAACGGATCGGAGCGCTCCTCGCGCTGGTGATCGCCCTGGTCACGATGGTGGGTGGCGCGGCGACCGCCTCTGCACCGCGCACGGCTGAGGGTGGCGCCGCGTGCGCCCTGCCCCAGCCCATCGACGACGACGTCATCTCCATCCTCGGGCGGATCTGCGACCGGCGTGAGACGCCGCAGGCGCCCGTCGAGGGTGTCTCGGTCACCGTCGAGGACTCGTCGGGCAGCGTCGTCGGCGAGGGCGCCTCCGAGGCCGACGGCACCTTCATCATCGACCTGCCCGGAAGCTCCGTGGAGAACCTCGGCAAGACGTTCACCGTCCAACTCGACGAAGGGAGCCTTCCCGAGGACACCCAACCCGAGGTTCTACAGCGGAAGCTGTCGATCAACCTAGACACCGATCAATCGGTCTCATTCCCCATCGGCGCAGCCGGGGCGGCGGATTCCGGGACGGCAGTCCAGGCCGCCCAGCTCTTCGTCGGCGGCATCGTCTTCTCGGTCCTGCTGGCGATGGCGGCCCTAGGACTCTCGATGATCTTCGGCACGACCGGGCTGACCAACTTCAGCCATGGCGAACTGGTCACCTTCGGCGCGATCGCCGCCTACACGTTCGACCAGCTCCCGGGCACAGTGCAGATCGGCGGCCTCAACGCCACCGTGGTCATCGCCATGATCGTGGCGTTCGTGATCTCTGGAGCGTTCGGCTGGGCAAACGACGCCGCGCTGTGGCGGCCGCTGCGGCGACGCGGCACCGGTGTGATCGCGATGATGATCGTGAGCATCGGCCTCTCGATCTTCCTGCGCAACGTCTACCAGTACTTCTCGGGGGCGGGAAGCCGGAACTACTCGCAGTACTCCGCCACGCAGCCGTGGGAGATCGGCCCGATCCTGTTCACGCCGAAGGAGCTCATAGTCACTTTGGTAGGGGTGGCCATGCTGCTCCTTGCGACGTCGCTCCTCCGGTTCACCCGACTCGGCAAGGCGACTCGGGCGGTCGCGGACAACCCCGCGCTCTCAGCGGCCACCGGGATCAATGTGGAGAAGGTGATCGCCGTGGTGTGGATCGGAGGCGCCGCCCTGGCCGGCCTGTCCGGCGCCCTGCTCGGCCTCACCCAAGGTTTCGACTACCAGATCGGCTTCAAGCTCCTACTGCTGATCTTCGCCGCCGTCGTGCTCGGTGGTCTCGGCACTATCTCGGGCGCAATCGTCGGCGCGTTCATCATCGGTCTGTTCACCGAGCTCTCCACCCTGCTGGTGCCTGCCGAGTTCAAGTTCGTCGGTGCTCTGCTCTTGCTCATCGCCGTCCTGCTGGTCAGGCCGCAGGGCCTCCTCGGCAAGGCGCAGAGGATAGGCTGAGGAAGGAAGCGATATGGACTTTCAGAACATCTTGAGCCTCTCGCTCGCGCAGGGCTTGGGACCCACAGCGATCATCTACGCTCTGGCTGCCATCGGGCTCAACGTGCACTTCGGCTACACCGGGCTGCTCAACTTCGGCCAGGCGGGCTTCATGATGGTCGCCGGCTACGCAATGGTGTCCTTTTCGACGATCTGGGGGCTCAGCCTGTGGATCGGCGTCCTGGTTGGACTGGCGCTCACCGTTGTGCTGGCCCTGCTCCTCGGTGTCCCGACGCTGCGCCTGCGAGCCGACTACCTGGCGATCGTCACCATTGCCGCCGCGGAGATCATCCGGCAGTCGATCGGTGCCGCAACGCTTTCCGAGTATTTCGGCGGGCAGGACGGTCTGACCGGATTCATCGACCCGTTCCGGTCGCTCAACCCTTACACCGGGAGGATCGGCATCGATGGGTTGGTCACCTGGAGCGCCTTCGACTTCTGGGTGATGACGGTCGGGTGGACACTGGTCGCCCTCTGTTGCCTCGTCGTCTGGCTGCTGATGCGCAGCCCCTGGGGTCGGGTGCTGAAGTCGATCCGGGAGGACGAGAACGCGGTTCGCTCGCTGGGCAAGAACGTCTACTCCTACAAGATGCAGTCACTGATGCTCGGCGGGCTCTTCGGTGCGCTCGCCGGCTTCATGACCGCGTTGCGGTCGGCATCGATCGGTCCGTCGTTCTTCGCCACCGACGTGACCTTTTTCGCCTACACGGTGCTGCTGATCGGCGGGGCGGCCAGAGTGCTCGGCCCGGTTGTCGGGTCGATGATCTTCTGGTTCCTGATCAGCGCGCTCGGGGTTTTCTTCGCCCAAGCCACCAGTGGCGCCGACCCGCTGATCCCAGCTTCGATCATGACCTCGACGCAGGCGAGCCTGATGCGCTTCATCTTCCTCGGGCTGGGCTTGATGCTGCTGATGATCTTCCGACCACAGGGGATATTCGGGGACCGAAGGGAGCTGGCCATCGATGCCCACTGACTCAGTATCGATGGGCAAGCACGCCGAACCCGATCCGGAGAGCTCGGCGACCGCCGCGCGAACAGACCAGTCGGTGGACGCCCGCGCCGGACTCAGCGACGTGGCGCATGAACCCGGCGCCGCAAAGCCTGACCCGATTCTGGTCGCAGACAACATCGTGCGTCAGTTCGGCGGGCTCACCGCGGTAGATGTGCGCCATGTGGAGGTCCAGCGTGGGGTGATCACCGCCCTCATCGGCCCGAACGGCGCAGGCAAGACCACGTTCTTCAACGTGCTGACCGGCTTCGACAAGCCGCAGTCGGGCACTTGGTCGTTCAACGACCGCCCACTCTCCAAGATGCCGGCGTTCAAGGTCGCCCGGCTTGGCATGGTGCGCACGTTCCAGCTGACCAAGGTGCTCGCGAAGCTGCCGGTGGTGGAGAACATGAGGCTGGGCGCGACCGGTCAGTCCGGCGAGAAGTTCCTGCCCGCCCTGTTCCAGATGTGGGGTGGCCAGGAGAAGCAGATCACCGAGAAAGCCGACCGGCTGCTCGAGCGGTTCCTCCTCCACAAGAAGCGGGACGACTTCGCCGGCTCGCTCTCGGGGGGCCAGCGCAAGCTGCTGGAGATGGCGAGGGCGCTGATGGCCGACCCGGAGCTGGTGATGCTCGACGAGCCGATGGCCGGGGTGAACCCGGCGCTGAAGCAGTCACTGCTCGGACACGTGAAGTCGCTGCGCGAGGATGGCCGGACCGTGCTCTTCGTCGAGCACGACATGGACATGGTGCGTGACATCTCGGACTGGGTCATCGTGATGGCCCAGGGGCAGGTCATCGCCGAGGGCCCCCCGGGCTCCGTGATGGGCGACCATCGGGTCATCGACGCGTATCTCGGAGCCCACCACGACTCGGAACTCTCCTTCGAGGAGGAGGAGAAGATCCTCGCCGAGGCGCAGGCCGAACTGGCGACGTCGCCGCAGCCCGATTCCACCCCCCGGAACGGGGCGCACGCCGATCGTGAGGATGACCCCCAATGACCGACACCAATGATGAGGTCCCCCCGTCGCGGGAGGAGCACCTCGCAGGAGCCGAAGGTGCGGTCCTACGTGCCGACGACCTGATAGCCGGTTACCTGCCCGGAGTGAACATTCTCAACGGAGCCGACCTCTTCTGCCAGCAGGGCGAGCTCGTCGGGATCATCGGCCCGAACGGCGCCGGCAAGTCCACCCTCCTGAAGGCGCTCTTCGGCCTGGTCAAGGTCAGCTCTGGAGCCGTCCAGCTCAGGGGAGATGACGTGACCAACAAGCGCGCCGACGCGCTCGTGACGAAGGGCATCGGCTTCGTGCCGCAGACCAACAACGTCTTCCCTTCTCTGACCGTCCAGGAGAACCTTGAGATGGGCGTCTACCAGCGCCCCAAGTCGTTCCGCAAGCAGTTCGACTTCGTGGGCGGACTCTTCCCCGCCCTCATCGATCGCCGCAACCAGCGGGCCGGCTCGCTGTCGGGCGGCGAGCGACAGATGGTCGCGATGGGTCGGGCGCTGATGATGGAGCCCTCGGTGCTGCTGCTCGACGAGCCGTCGGCGGGCCTGTCCCCGGTGCTTCAGGACGAGGTGTTCGTGCAGACGCGCAGGATCAACCGGGCGGGGGTCTCGGTCGTGATGGTCGAGCAGAACGCGCGCCGCTGCCTGCAGATCTGTGACCGGGGCTATGTCATGGACCAGGGCCGCAACGCCTACACCGGGACCGGGGCGGAGCTGTCCAAGGATCCGAAGGTGATCGAGCTCTACCTGGGCACCCTCGCCAAGGCCTGACACCCCCAGCACGGCAGATCCGCGTCGCCAAGACATGCCGAAGGCCCGGCCACAGCGGCCGGGCCTTCAGCATGTTGCGTATCGTAGCTGGGCGATCACTGGGTCGGCGGGACAACCCCGGAGACGGCGTCGATCTGCTCGTAGGTGTTGCCGTCGTACTCCTGGATGCCGTACGTTCCGGCGATGAGGCTGCCGCTGTCGGTCATGTCCGTCGGGCCACTCGGACCCGAGTAGTCGATGTCCTCACCGTCTTCGAGCAGTGCAGCGCACTCCTCGAACGTGGTGCACTCCGTGCCTTCCCTGGTGACGCTGACGATCTCGGAACCGATGGCCTCGCCGGAGTCGTCGCCAGCTGTGATGGCGGCCAGCGCGCTGATCATCGTGGCGTCGTATGCCTCCGCCGCGTAGAGCAGCGAATCGAGCTTCGGACCGACCGCGCTGACGCTCTTGATGAAGTCCTCATCCGGCTCAGCCTGGCCTGGCGCCGTACCCTTGACGCCGGTCACGTCAAAGTCCTCTTCGGAGTAGTCGATGAGGTTGCCGTCGGTGAAGTAGATCTGGATGTCCTGCGGGCCGATGCCCTTGGCGATCAGCTGCGGGATGATCTTCGTCGATTCGTCGAACGAGACCAGGACCAGGGCGTCAGGGTTGGAGGCCGCAACCTGGGAGACTTCTGCGGTGTAGTTCTGCGCGTCGGCGGCGTAGAGCACGTACTCGCTGACGGTGGCGCCCTTCTCCTCCAACACTTCCTCGACCCGCTCGGACAGGCCCTCGCCGTAGAAGTCCTGGCGGCCCATGACTGCAACGTTGTCGAAGCCGTCCTCGACCACCAGGTTGGCGAGGATCTCGCCCTGGAGGTAATCGGAGGGAGCTGTGCGGAAGTAGAGGTCATTCTTGTCGACCTCCGGGTCATCGAAGCCCGCCGCGGTGTTGGCCGGCGAGAAGTGCACCACACCGGCTCCAGTGATCTTGTCGATCACGGTGATCGAAACACCAGAAGCTGCGGCACCGATGATCACGTCAGCGTCGGCCGCAAGGAGCTTGTCGACCTCGGCGCCGGCGATGTCGGGAGTGCCGTCACCGGAGTCGGCGTCGATATCCACCACATCCTCGCCCAGAACGCCGCCGGCGGCGTTGATCTCCTCGACGGCGAGGTCCACACCCGCGAACTCCGGAGGGCCGAGGACTGCGAGGTCACCGGTCTGCGGCAGCAGGCTGCCGAAGGTGAGCGTTCCGTCACCCTTTGGTTCGGCAGCCTCATCCTCGGTGGGGGTAGCCGTCGCGGCGTCATCACCCCCGGTGCCGGCATCGTCGGTGGTGGCGTCTTCGCCACATGCGGTGAGAACCAGAGCGGCAGCAGCGAGGACTGTGGCCGTGCGCCAGGCGCGGGTTGGGCGAATCATTGAGCCTCCGTCGTATGGGACTTTGCGGTTCACCCGGCGCTGGGCAGGGAGACCTTTGCACTTTGTGCTGAAGTGAACCTAGCCCGCGCACCCCTCGAATATGGGCAGTGCATCGAATTCATTGCCCTGTCGTTGTCGTTTCGTGACGGAAGCCTTCGTTCGGAAATACGTTTTGCAATGATTCTTACCGATTTACTGGCTTTCAGTCGCCGGTGACGGACGGTCCGTGCATGATGACGCCCTCGGCCACCTGCTTCATCGAGAGGCGTAGATCCATCGACGTCTTCTGGATCCAGCGGAACGCATCGGGCTCACTGAGCTCGAGCTGTTGCTGCAACACCCCCTTCGCCCGGTCGACGAGCTTGCGCGTCTCCAGGCGATCGGTCAGGTCTGCAACCTCAAGCTCCAGCATCTCGACCTCCGCGAACCGGCTGAGCGCCATCTCGATCGCCGGAACCAGGTCATGCTTGTTGAACGGCTTGACCAGGTACGCCATCGCACCGGCGTCGCGAGCGCGTTCGACCAGGTCCCGTTGGCTGAATGCAGTGAGGATCACCACGGCCGCGATCCGCTGCTCCGCGATCCGCTGACCAGCCGAGATACCGTCCAGCTTCGGCATCTTCACGTCGAGTACGACGAGGTCCGGACGCAGCTGCTCCGCAAGCTCGATCGCCCTCTCCCCGTCCCCGGCCTGCCCCACGACGTCGTACCCCTCCTCACCCAGCATCTCTGCCAGGTCGAGCCGGATCAGCGCCTCGTCCTCCGCGATGACCACGCGCCGCCGCGCGTTGCCGGTCCCGGGGTTGCCGAGCTGTTGTTGGCTCACGACAGGCAAGGCTAGTGCGGCGCAGTCGATTCGAGGAGTCCATGACTCACATCCGGGTGCGGACAATGCGCTGAGAGGTGTGGCGACGATGGGGTCGAGATGCCTTCCGCGACTGCTGGGGGGATCTGGGAGAGATCTCTCGTCATCGCTGAACGGGACGGTCCGGCCCATGGCACTCCTCGCTCGGGACTCTTACTGGATCCGGTACGGTTGTCGATGCCTTGAGCCGGGTTGGTGGAACGGTATACACAATGGCTTCAAAAGCCATCGCCCGAAAGGACATGTGGGTTCGAATCCCACACCCGGCACCCGGCACCCGGCACCCGGCACCCGGGCACCACCCGGCACTTATCGCCCTATCCTGAGGGGCATTCGAACTGTCGGTAGGTTCCGGGACCATCGGGTGATGGTGCACATCCGCTCTGACGAAACAGTCGCAAGCGCACTGCGACGCTCAGATCTGGGGGTGCCGGACTCGGTCAACGCCGCGATGCATAGCGTGGCCATCAAGACGATTCGGCGTTGGCGCAGGGAGTGTCAGCGGAGAGGAAAGCCACGCGGGCAGGCGCATCTTCTGGCGGTCTGCCCACGCTGCGATGGCGGTTCCCTTGACCGCGGTCCATACGCCGAGCTCCTCGGCTGGTATCTGGGCGACGGTCATATCAGTCTGGGCCGGCGTGGCGTGTACGCGCTGCACATCTACAATGACCTCAAGTACGTCGATCTCAACGCCCACGTGCAAGAGCTCATGCGGCGCGTAAAGCCGAACTCGCGACCGCACACGCGGATCATGCCCGGGTGCCTAAACACCACCGTCAGCTGGAAGCACTGGCCATGTCTGTTCCCTCAACACGGGCCAGGCCGCAAACATGAACGCAAGCTGACCCTCGAACCATGGCAACGCGAGATCATTCAACTCCACCCCGCCGACTTCCTGCGCGGCCTGTTCCACTCCGACGGCTGCCGCTTCAACAACTGGGCCACGAGGACAGTCGCGGGCGAGAAGAAGCGCTACGAATACGGCCGATGGATGTTCACCAACAACTCCATGGACATCCAGGACTGGTGCAAGGAGTCGCTAGACCTGCTGGAGATCCCTTGGCGTCAGCCATACTGGAAGACGATCGCCGTCTCCACCGGCGCAGGCGTCGCCAGGCTCGACGAACTGATCGGCCGCAAGTCATGAATCGCTCAGGTCGCTGTCGCGGTCGCTGCGCGAATCAGGATGGCCGGCGGTACGCCGGGGCCACCTCACCGATTGCGTCACCCATCCGGTGGATCCGCATCGCGTTGGTCGAACCCGGGATTCCCGGAGGGCTGCCGGCGATAATGACTACGAGGTCGCCCTCCTGGACACGGCCGATCTTGAGCAGTGCCTCGTCCACCTGGCGGACCATCTCGTCGGTGTGCTCGACGGCGTCGGCCAGGAAGGTCTCCACCCCCCAGGTCAAGGAGAGCTGCGAACGCACCGCCGCTACCGGGGTGAAGGCCAACAAGGGGATCATCCCGCGGTAACGCGAGAGGCGGCGAGCCGAGTCGCCACTCTGCGTGAAAGCGACGAGGTACTTCGCGCCGACACGTTCGGCCACCTCCGCGGCAGCCTTGGCGACGACCCCGCCTCGCGTGCGTGGGTTCCAGTCGATCGCAGCCATTCGCGACAGCGCGTGGCTCTCAGTGGACACGATGATCCGGGACATCGTCTCCACGGTCTCGATCGGGTAGTCGCCCACGCTGGTCTCGCCCGAGAGCATCACGGCGTCCGCGCCTTCGAGGACCGCGTTGGCCACATCTGACGCCTCCGCACGGGTCGGACGCGGCGCCGAGATCATCGACTCCAACATCTGCGTGGCCACGATGACGGGTTTGGCGTTGCGGCGGGCCTGGTCGATCACCCTCTGCTGCAGGAACGGGACGTCTTCTAGCGGGCACTCGACACCCAGGTCACCGCGGGCGACCATGAACCCGTCGAAGGCCTTGATCACCTCATCGAGGTTGTCCATCGCCTGCGGCTTCTCGATCTTGGCGATGACCGGGAGGAAGACGCCTTCTTCCTCCATGATCTCTCGGACGTCCTCGACATCTCTTCCCGACCGCACGAAGGACAGCGCGATCATGTCGACGGGCATGCGCAGAGCCCAACGCAGATCGTCCCTGTCCTTCTCCGACACCGCAGGAACCGACACCGCAACCCCGGGAAGGTTGATTCCCTTGTGGTCGCTGATCGCTCCGGGTACGACGACACGCGTGGCCACGTCGGTGCCGTCGACGGCGATGACGTCCAGCCTGACCTTGCCGTCGTCGATCAGTATCTGGTCCCCTGCGGAGACGTCGCCCGGGAGGCCGGCGTACGTCGTCGAGCAGATGCGCGCGTCGCCCGGGACGTCTCGCGTGGTGATCGTGAATTCCTGGCCCTGGGCAAGGGCGACGGGTCCGTCACTGACGTAACCCAGCCGAATCTTCGGCCCCTGCAGGTCGGCGAGGATGCCGACACCATGACCCGACACGTCGGAGGCTTCGCGGACGTACCGGTAGGCAGTCTCATGGTCGGCGTACGACCCGTGGCTCAAGTTCAGCCGCGCCACGTCCATCCCCGCATCGACGAGCTGACGCATCCGCTCCGGGGTCGCGGTAGCCGGGCCAAGGGTGCAGACGATCTTTGCTCTTCGCACACTGAGAGCCTACTCAGCCAGCCCTCTGCGCCGTTGCCGCGCACCCACTCCCCGCGCTGAACCTGCGCTTCCCGCGCCGAGTTCTCCCCGGGAAGTGCAGGTTCGCCGACATACCTTGGGGAAACTGGGGCTCAGACGAGCAGGGGGCGCTCTGTCGGCGGAATCGGCGCCGGCAACGTCGTGGCCCCGCTCAGATAGGCGTCCACACCGGCAGCACAGGCCCGACCCTCGGCGATCGCCCACACGATCAGCGACTGGCCACGTCCGGCGTCACCGGCCACGAAGACACCCTCCACCGAGGACATGTACTCCTTGTTGCGCGCCACGTTGCCGCGCTCATCGAGCTCGGCCCCGAGTTGGGCGACGACGCCGTCCTGCTCCGGACCGGTGAAACCCATCGCCAGCAGCACCAGCTCGGCCGGGATGTCGCGTTCGGACCCGGGTACGTCCTCGAACCGTCCGTCCTTCCGCTGCACCTCGACCAGGCGTAGTGCCCGCACGTTGCCGTCGTCGTCGCCGAGGAACTCCTTGGTGGACACCGCATACACGCGGTCGCCACCCTCCTCGTGCGCCGCGGAGACGCGGAAGGTCATCGGGTAGGTCGGCCACGGCTGGCTCTCCGGCCGCTCGACCGTCGGTTCCTCCATGATCTCGAGCTGCACCACCGAAGCGGCACCGTGTCTGTGCACCGTGCCCAGGCAGTCCGCACCGGTGTCACCGCCGCCGATGATCACCACGTTCTTGTCGGTGGCCACGATCTGGTCCTCGACCTGCTCACCGAGGGAGGCGCGGTTGGACTGCGGCAGGAACTCCATCGCCTGGTGGATCCCGCCCAGCTCACGACCCGGAGCCGGAAGGTCGCGCGCCAGGGTCGCGCCGGTCGCGAGAACCACGGCGTCGAAGCGCTCCCGCAGCTGTCCACCGGTCACCGCGCCGCCCACGTCGACTCCGGCCCGGAAGACGGTGCCCTCGCGCCGCATCTGGTCGAGTCGGCGATCGAGGTACTTCTTCTCCATTTTGAACTCGGGGATGCCGTATCGCATCAGGCCACCGATCTTGTCGGCCCGCTCGTAGACCGCGACCGTGTGGCCGACGCGGGTCAGCTGCTGGGCGACGGCGAGACCGGCAGGCCCGGAGCCGACCACAGCCACCGTCCTGCCGCTCAGCCACTCGGGCTGCTGCGGCCGGACGTAGCCGGAGTCCCACGCTCGGTCGGCGATCGCGACCTCGATGTTCTTGATCGTGACCGGATCCTGGTTGATCCCCAGCACACACGAGGTCTCGCACGGCGCCGGGCACAGCCGGCCAGTGAACTCGGGGAAGTTGTTGGTCGCGTGGAGGCGCTCGATCGCGCCTTCCCAGTCGTCGCGCCAGACCAGGTCGTTCCACTCGGGGATGATGTTGCCAAGCGGGCATCCCTGGTGGCAGAACGGGATGCCGCAGTCCATGCAGCGGCCGGCCTGCTTGGTGATGATCGGCAGCAGCGACCTCCCCGCACCCTCGGGGTAGACCTCGTTCCAGTCCTGCACACGTTCCTCGACCGAACGACGCGAGGCGACCTCGCGACCGTCCTTGAGGAACCCTTTCGGGTCAGCCACAGCGACGTCCTTCCAGGTGAGTGCCAGGGATGCGGTCAGCCATGGAGAGCCTCCATCATCGCTTTGGCGGCCTGGTCCTCGTCGAGCCCCTCATCCAACGCCTTCGCCTGCACCTCGAGGACGCGCTTGTAGTCTCTCGGCATCACCTGGGTGAACCGCTCCAGCGCAGCCGTCCAGTCTTCGAGCAGTGCCTGCGCGACCGGCGAATCGGTCTCCTCGAAGTGGCGTCGTACGACGGTCGCCAGCTCGTCCGCGGCCTCGTCGGGAACCGGACCTAGCTCGACCAGCTCGGGGTTCACCCGTCCTTCGTCGAGGTCGAGCACGTAGGCTCCACCCCCGGACATGCCTGCGGCGAAGTTGCGCCCGGTCGGACCGAGAATCACCACCCGGCCGCCGGTCATGTACTCACAGCCGTGGTCACCCACGCCCTCCACGACGGCGACCACACCCGAGTTGCGGACACAGAACCGCTCACCCACCTGACCTCGCAGGAAGATCTCACCGCTGGTGGCGCCGTACCCGATGACGTTGCCGGCGACGATCTGGTCCTCGGCCTCGAAGCTGGCGGACCGGTCGGGGCGGATCACGATCCGACCGCCCGAGAGCCCCTTGCCCACGTAGTCGTTGGCGTCGCCCTCGAGGCGCAGGGTGATGCCACTGGGCACGAAGGCGCCGAACGACTGCCCAGCGGAACCGATGAACGTGATGTCGATGGTCCCGTCGGGCAGACCCTCGCCGCGGTACCGCTTGGTGACCTCGTGCCCCAGGATCGTGCCGACGGTGCGGTTGACGTTGCGGATCTTCACCTGCGCCCGCACCGGCTCACCCCGCTCGAGGGCATCGGCGCACAGCGCCACGAGCTCGTTGTCGAGCGCCTTGTCGAGCCCATGGTCCTGACGCACTGTGTTGTGCCGCGGTGTGCCTTCCGGGAGCGCCGGAACGTGCAGGAGCGGCGCCAGGTCGAGCCCCACCGCCTTCCAGTGGTCGATCGCACGAGTCACGTCGAGGCGTTCGGCGTGACCGACCGCTTCTTCTAGCGAGCGGAAGCCGAGGGCGGCCAGGTGCTCGCGGACCTCCTCGGCGACGTACTCGAAGAAGTTCACGACGTGCTCCGCCTTGCCGGTGTAACGCTCACGCAGGACCGGGTTCTGCGTCGCCACGCCGACGGGGCAGGTGTCGAGGTGGCACACGCGCATCATGATGCAGCCGGACACCACGAGCGGCGCAGTGGCGAAACCGAACTCCTCGGCTCCGAGCAGCGCAGCGACAATCACGTCCCGGCCGGTCTTGAGCTGCCCGTCGGTCTGGACCACGATCCGGTCACGCAGACCGTTGAGCAGCAGCGTCTGCTGGGTCTCGGCCAGGCCCAGCTCCCAGGGGCCACCGGCATGCTTGAGTGACGTCAACGGGGCGGCGCCCGTCCCGCCATCGTGGCCGGAGATGAGCACGACGTCGGCGTGCGCCTTGGACACACCCGCCGCGACCGTGCCCACGCCAACCTCGGCCACCAGCTTCACGTGCACGCGTGCCGACGGGTTCGCGTTCTTCAGGTCGTGAATGAGCTGCGCAAGGTCCTCGATCGAGTAGATGTCGTGGTGCGGCGGCGGAGAGATCAGACCCACCCCAGGGGTGGAGTGCCGGGTCTTGGCGATCCACGGGTACACCTTGTTGCCCGGCAGCTGGCCGCCCTCACCGGGCTTGGCGCCCTGGGCCATCTTGATCTGGATGTCGTCAGCGTTCGTGAGGTACTCGGAGGTGACACCGAACCTCCCCGAGGCGACCTGCTTGATCGCACTGCGCCGTTCGGGGTCGTGCAACCGATCGGCGTCCTCGCCGCCCTCACCGGTGTTCGACTTCCCACCGAGCCGGTTCATCGCGATCGCCAGGGTCTCGTGTGCCTCCTGGCTGATCGAGCCGTAGGACATCGCGCCGGTCGAGAACCTCTTCACGATCTCGGAGGCCGGCTCCACCTCCTCGAGGGGGATCGCCGGGCCCTCGTCGCCGGTCTTGAGCTTGAACAGGCCGCGCAACGTCATCAGCCGTTCGGACTGCTCGTCCACGCGGGCGGTGTACTGCTTGAACACGTCGTAGCGTCCCGTGCGCGTCGAGTGTTGCAGGCGGAACACCGTCTCGGGGTCGAACAGATGCTGCTCGCCCTCGCGACGCCACTGGTACTCCCCGCCGATCTCGAGCTCCCGGTGCGCGTGCACGATGCCGTCGACCGGGTAGGCCTTGCGATGGCGCAAGGTGACCTCCTCCGCAATGGTGTCCAGTTCCACACCACCGAGCTTGCTGACGGTGCCGGTGAAGTACCTGTCCACCAGCTGCTGGGACAGGCCGACCGCCTCGAAGATCTGAGCACCGGTGTACGACGCGACCGTCGACACGCCCATCTTGCTCATCACCTTGAGCACCCCCTTGCCGAGGGACCGCACCAGGTTCGCCACCGCGACCGGAGGCTCGACGTCGACATAGAAGCCGTCCCGGGCGAGATCCTCGACGGACTCCATCGCGAGGTACGGGTTGACCGCGGCCGCGCCGTACCCGATCAGCAACGCGACGTGGTGGACCTCGCGGACGTCACCGGCCTCCACGATCAGGCCGACCTGGGTGCGCGTCTTCTCACGCACCAGGTGGTGGTGCACCGCACCGGTCAGGAGCAGGGTCGGGATCGGCGCCAGCTCCGCGGTCGAGTGCCGGTCGGAGAGCACGATGATCCGGCAGCCCCCGGCGATCGCCGCAGACACCTCAGCGCAGATCTCGTCGATCCTGTCCGCGAGCGCCTCCCCCCCGCCCTCGACGTGGTAGAGGCCACGCGAGACGTAGGTCGAGTAGCCGGGAAGGTCTCCGTCGCGGTTGATGTGACGGAGCTTGGTGAGCGCGTCGTTATCGATCACGGGGAACGGGAGCACGACCTGGCGACAGGAGGCGGGACCGGTTTCGAGAAGGTTCGGCTCCGGTCCGATCGTGCCCAGCAGCGAGGTCACCAGCTCCTCTCGGATCGCGTCCAGGGGCGGGTTCGTGACCTGGGCGAAGAGCTGGCTGAAGTAGTCGAACAGCAGCCGCGGCCGCTTCGACAGCGCCGCGATCGGAGTGTCGGTGCCCATCGAGCCGAGGGGTTCGGCAGCCGTCTTCGCCATCGGGGTGAGCAGAACGCGAAGCTCCTCCTCGGTGTAGCCGAAGATCTGCTGGCGGCGGGTCACCGATGCGTGCGTGTGCACGATGTGCTCCCGGTCGGGCAGGTCCTCGAGCCGGATCAGTCCCGCGTGCAGCCACTCGTCGTACGGATGCTCTTCGGCTAGCTGGCTCTTGACCTCCTCGTCCTCGATGACCCGGTGCTCCTCGAGATCGACCAGGAACATCCGTCCGGGCTGGAGGCGGCCCTTGCGTACGACGGTCGCCGGGTCGATGTCGAGCACGCCCACCTCGGAGGCGAGCACCACAAGACCGTCGTCGGTGACCCAGTAGCGGCTCGGACGCAGACCGTTGCGGTCCAGGACGGCACCGACCTGGGTGCCGTCGGTGAAAACGACGCAGGCCGGACCGTCCCACGGCTCCATCACTGCGGAGTGGAACTCGTAGAACGCTCGGCGCTTCGCGTCCATCTCCGTGTGGTTCTCCCACGCCTCGGGGATCATCATCAGCACCGAATGCGGCAGTGTGCGGCCACCCATGTGCAACAGCTCGAGCACCTCGTCGAAGGATGCTGAGTCCGAGGCCCCCGGCGAACAGATCGGGAACAGCCGCTCGAGGTCGCCGGGTCTTCCCCCCTGGTCGCTGGCGCTGGTACTCGCACTGGTACTCGCACTGGGGCTCGCGAGCAGGTCGCTGTCCAGCAGCGCCTCGCGGGCTCGCATCCAGTTGCGGTTGCCCATCACCGTGTTGATCTCGCCGTTGTGCGCGATGAAGCGGAACGGGTGCGACAGCGGCCAGCTCGGGAACGTGTTGGTGGAGAACCGTGAGTGCACGACAGCGACCGCCGACTCCAGCCGCTCGTCGACCAGGTCGGGGTAGAACTGGTCCAGCTGGTCGGTGGTGAGCATCCCCTTGTAGGCAAGCGTGCGCGAGGACAAGGACGGGAAGTAGGCGTCGGTCTGGCCCTCCGCGCGTTTGCGCAGGCAGAACGCGAGTCGCTCGAGCGCCATCCCCACGACAGGTCCGCTGGCGCCCGCCACGAAAAGTTGGCTGAACGTCGGCATCACGCCGAGCGCCGTCGCTCCGAGCAGGTCGGAGTTGACCGGCAGATCCCTCCAGCCGAGGACCGTCAAAGCCTCCTCCGCTGCTATCTCCTCGATGCGTTGGCGGGTCTTGTCGACCTGCTCCTGGTCACCGGGCAGGAAGGCGGTGCCCACCGCGTAGCCGTGCGCCGGGGGAAGCTCGAAGTCGACGACGGCGCGCAGGAACGTGTCCGGGACCTGGAGCAGGATGCCGGCGCCGTCTCCCGAGTCAGGTTCGGCCCCGACCGCGCCACGATGCTCGAGGTTGCGCAGGGCGGTGATCGCCTTGGCGACGATGTCGTGGCTGGCGACGCCGGTCAAGGTGGCCACGAAAGCCACGCCGCACGCGTCGTGCTCGTGGCGTCCGTCGTAGAGCCCTTGGGGTTGCGGACCTGCCCAAGGTCCGGACTGTGCCCAGGGTGCGGGCGGCGGGAATGCTTGCATGTGGCATCCTCCCGTCGTCGTGACACGGACGTGTGAACAGAACCGTGTCTGTGTGGTGAGTGCAAGAGTGCGCGGGACGACATTGGCCCTTGCGGAGTCTAGAAAGCCTACAACACGGTTGCCCAGTCGGACGAGCGCCGCTCGTCTCCGGCGCGACCGGCTTGCCCACCCTTGGGCTATCCCAGGTTGGCGCCCACGGCGGCTCCCACCACGTACGTGAGTCCGGCTGCGGCTGCGCCCAGGAGCATCTGCCGAAGCCCGCCGTACCACCAGGAGCGGTTCGTCACCTGGGTGACCACTGCTCCGCATCCCAGGAGCGCGAGAAGGGTCAGGACGAGTCCCGGAAGCAGACTCGAGGCGCCGAGGAGATACGGCAGCAGAGGAATCAAGGCACCCAGCGCGAACGACAGGAACGACGAGGCGGCCGCGACCGTGGGCGAGGCCAGGTTGTCCGGATCGACCCCCAGTTCCTCACGCGAGTGCACAGCGACCGCGTTCTCGACGTCGCGGTGCACCTGGCGCGCCATCGCGTCGGCGAGGTCGCGGTCGATGCCCTTGCCGATGTACATCGCCGCGAGCTCGCGGGTCTCGCCTTCGGGGTTGCTGAGGATCTCGACGCGTTCCTCCTCGATCTCCCGGGCCGCCGCCTCGGACTGGCTGGCCACCGAGGTGTACTCCCCCACAGCCATCGAGAACGCCCCCGCGGCAAGGCCGGCCAGACCTGCGAGCACGACAGCCGTGGACGTGTCGGCGGCGCGGGTGCCGCCGGCCACACCCGCGATCAACGCAAGGTTCGAGACCAGGCCGTCACTTGCCCCGAAGACAGCGGGACGAAGCCATCCTCCCGTGACGTCGGGGTGCTCGTGCTCGATCGTCGTGGCCGGGGGTCCATCGATGCTCATGGCTCGAAATTACCCTTGTTCTCCGCCGATTTCACCGAAGGAAAGGCTCACCTGACCTCAGTCGGACTTGGTCGCTGCCTGCCCGATCAGCACCTCAGTCTCGCGTCCCGGGTGCCGCTTGGAGGACCAGACGAAGAACGCGACGGCAGCCAGGAACACGATGATCGAGACCCACACGTTCAGCCGCAGGCCGAACACGTCGCTTGCCTGCACGTCGTCGATGCGCAGATGCTCGATCCATCCACGCCCGGCCGTGTAGCCCGCGACATAGAGCGCGAACGCCCGACCGTAGCCGAGCTTGAACCTGCGGTCGGCCCAGATCACCAGACCGGCGACGCCGAAGTTCCAGATGAACTCGTAGAGGAACGTCGGGTGGAAGGTCTCGAACTCGGCGTACCCGTCCGGCCGGTTCTCCGGGTCGATCTCGAGCGCCCAGGGCACCGTGGTGGGTCTTCCGAAAAGCTCCTGGTTGAACCAGTTCCCCCACCGCCCGAGCGCCTGCCCGATCACGACTCCCGGGGCCATCGCGTCAGCGAAGGGCAGGAACTTCATGCCGTTGCGACGACAACCGAGGTAGGCGCCGAACGCACCGAACGCGACCGCTCCCCATATCCCGAGTCCGCCCTGCCAGACGTAGAGAGCGGTGATCGGCTCTCTGCCCTCGCCGAAGTAGAGCCGGTAGTCGGTGACGACGTGATACAGCCGGCCGCCGACCAGGCCGAACGGGATCACCCAGATCGCGATGTCCGCGACCTGGCCGGGCTTGCCGCCCCGGGCGACCCACCGCCGCTCACCGAGCCAGATTCCGGCAACCACCCCGGCGATGATGCACAGGGCGTAAGCCCGGATCGGGAAGGGCCCGAGGTTCCAGACGCCCTGGTCCGGGCTCGGGATGGAGGCGAAGGTCACGGTGCGCTCCCGGTGCTTGAGCCACTCTCGGAGTCGGCCCCCGGCGTAGCGTCGCCGAGCAGCTTGGTCAGATCCTCGGCGAGCTCGCCAGCAGAGGTTCCCTGGGTCCAGACGATGGGCGCGCGGTCGTTTGCGTTGACTGCGATGATCTGGGTGCCGTGAGCGACCTCGTAACCCCCCGAGGGGAGCTTCGCGCCCTTCTTGATTTCCACGCCCAAGTCGTCACCTACGTCGACGATCCGCTGGAGGTCGCCGGTAAGTCCCTCGAAGGTGGGGTCGAAGCGGTCGAGGTAGGTTCTCAGGGTGGCCGGGTCGTCACGGGCCGGGTCGGTGGTGATGAACAGCATGGCGACGCGCTCGCGGTCGGTCTCGTCGAGCCGGGTCATCGCCGAGGCAATGTCGGCCATCACGACGTGACAGATGTCGGGGCAGCGGGTGTAGCCGAAGAACACCAGGGTGAGCGGGTCCGTCGTGTCCTCGGTCAGGGAGTACGACGAGTTGTCGGTCGCGGTCAGTGAGAGGTCGGGCACGGCGTACTGATCGGCGAGCACGGCACCATGCATGCCGTCGTCGTCGTGCACGGTGATTCCGGAGGTCAGCCGGCCCTGCGAAGGGTCGTCCGCACAACCGGCGAGGGTGAGTACGACGGCCGCGCCAACCGCCGCTGAAAGGTACCGGCCGGTACTACCCCCGGTACCACCCACTGGGTCACCCACGGCGCACACCGTCAGCGAGTTCACCGGTCAGCTCGGCCAGCGAGCTGAGCCCCTGTCGCCTGTCCTGTCCGGCGTCGAGCAGCCGTCGTACGAACGCCGAGCCGACGATCACACCGTCGGCGTAGGCGGCTACGTCTGCGGCCTGGTTCGCGTTGGAGACTCCGAGTCCGACCCCGATGGGCAGGTCTGTGACCGCGCGGGAACGCTCGACCAGCGGGCCGGCGAGGTCGCTGCTGGTCTCACGTGCCCCGGTGACGCCCATGACGGCGGTGGCGTAGACGAATCCACGACAACTCCGCACCGTCATCGCCAGCCGTGCATCGGTCGAGGAGGGTGCCACCAGGAAGATCTTGTCGAGGTTTTGCTCGTCGGCTGCGGTGACCCATTCGGCTGCCTCCTCCGGAACGAGGTCGGGGGTGATCAGGCCGGAGCCACCGGCAGCAGCCAGGTCACGCGCGAACCTGTCGACGCCGTACCTCTCCACCGGGTTCCAGTAGGTCATCACCACCACCGGCGCACCGGCGGCGGCGACCGCTTCGACGGTGCGCAGCACGTCGCTCGTGCGGACGCCGGACTCCAGCGCCTGCTGGGCGGCCGCCTGGATCGTCGGCCCGTCCATCACGGGATCGCTGTAGGGAAGCCCGACCTCGATCACGTCGCACCCGGAATCGACCATCGTGCGCATCGCCTCGATCGCACCCTGCACGTCGGGGAACCCGGCGGGAAGGTAGCCGATCAGCGCCGAACGGCCCTCCGCCCTGGCCGCGTCGAAAGCCGACCGCACGCTCACGATCCGGGCTCCCCGGCGACATCGTCTGCAGTGGTCTCGCCCAGCCCGAACCACGAGATCGCCGTGTCCATGTCCTTGTCGCCACGACCCGACAGGTTGACCAGGATGGTGGCCTTCGAACCCAGTTCGCAGGCGACCTCCAGCGCACCGGATACGGCGTGCGCGGACTCGATGGCCGAGATGATTCCTTCGGTGCGCGCCAGCAGCGACATCGCGTCCATCGCGGCCGCGTCCGTGACAGGTCGGTAGACCGCGCGCCGTGTCTCAGCGAGATGGGCGTGCTCTGGACCTACCCCGGGATAGTCGAGACCCGCGGAGATCGAATGTGACTCGACGGTCTGCCCGTCCTCGTTCTGGAGCACGTAGGTGCGGGCACCGTGCAGCACACCCACCTCACCGGCAAAGATCGTCGCGGCGTGCCGGCCGGTGTCGAACCCGTCGCCGCCAGCCTCGAAACCGAACAGCGCGACTTGTGGGTCGTCGAGGAACGCCGTGAACAGGCCGATTGCGTTCGACCCCCCACCAACGCAGGCCACGGCGGCGTCGGGCAGCGCACCGGTCAGGTCCAGGCACTGGGCGCGCGCCTCGTCGCCGATGCCGCGGCAGAAGTCGCGCACCATCGCCGGGAACGGGTGCGAGCCCGCCGCAGTGCCGAGCATGTAGTGAGTGTCGTCGACGCTGGCCACCCAGTCGCGTAGCGCCTCGTTGATCGCGTCCTTGAGGGTTCGCGATCCCGACTTGACCGCGATCACCTCGGCACCGAGCAGGTGCATCCGAGCAACGTTCAACGCCTGTCGCTCGGTGTCGACCTCACCCATGTAGATCACACAGTCCAGGTCGAGGTAGGCGCACGCGGTCGCCGTCGCGACGCCATGCTGGCCGGCGCCGGTCTCAGCGATCACCCGTCGCTTGCCCATCCGCTTGGTGAGCAGCGCCTGACCGAGCACGTTGCGGATCTTGTGCGCACCGGTGTGGTTCAGGTCCTCGCGCTTGAGCAGGATCCGTGCCCCGGCCACCTCGGACAGCTTCGTGGCGTCGTACAGCATGCTCGGCGTGCCGGCGTACTCACGCAGCATCTGCTCGAACTCGGCGGTGAACGCGGGCGACGCCATCGCCTGCTGCCAAGCCAGGGTGAGCTGGTCGTGCGCCGCGATCAGCGCCTCGGGCATGAAGCGGCCCCCGAAGCGCCCGAAGTGGCCGGCCTCGTCAGGCAGGGCAGACATATCTCTTGACGACTCTCGCTGAGTTGTTAGTCACGGTGTTTCACGGAAGGGTGGGCACCGGCGGCCACCAGGTCTGCGACAGCGGTTCGCGGTTCCTTGCCCTTGACCAGCGTTTCCCCCACGAGTACGACGTTCGCGCCGAGCTTGGCGTAGTCGAACACGTCGCGCGGTCCTCGCACACCGGACTCGGCAACGCGTACCACCTCATTGGGAATGCGGGGTGCGAGCCTGGCGAAGGTGTCGCGGTCGACCTCCAGTGTCTTCAGGTTGCGGGCGTTGACGCCGAGGAGTACGGCGCCCGCCGCGAGTGCCCGCTCGACCTCCTCCTCGTCGTGCACCTCGACCAGGGCAGTCAGCCCAATCGACCCCGCCCGTTCCACCAGGCTCTCCAGCTGGTTCTGCTCGAGTGCTGACACGATGAGCAGCGCCAGGTCGGCACCAGCGGCGCGCGCCTCCCAGAGCTGGTACGACGTGACGATGAAGTCCTTGCACAGGACTGGAATGTCGACCACCGCGCGGACGGCCCGAAGGTCGGCCATGCTGCCGCCGAAATGCGGCGCCTCGGTGAGCACACTAATCGTCGATGCGCCGCCAGCCGCGTAGTCGGCAGCGAGGGCGGCCGGATCCGCGATGTCAGCGAGTGCGCCCTTGCTGGGGCTGGATCGCTTGACCTCCGCGATGACGCTGACCCCGTCCGCGCGGAACGCGGGCATCGGATCGATAGCCTCGGGTGCTCGGCGGGCCGCTTCCTTGACCCGGTCGAGGGGGGCCGACGCCTCACGCTCCGCGAGATCGACGCGAACTCCGGCGATGATCTCATCGAGAACGGACATCGAAAAAGACCCCCTCGTCGTGGCGTTGTCGATACGCGGACCGAATGCCTCTCTAGACTCTCACGGGACCAGTGTCGCCCGGCCACGGAGGTCGGCATTCCAGGCGGGCCAGCTGGGACATCGCACCGCCAACGGCAGGAGAGCATGATGAGCTACCCACCAGGTCCCCCGAGCGACGGTGACTCCACGCCCGAGAACCCGTACGGGCCCCCCAACGACCAGCCCGGTAGTCAGCCCGGTAGTCAGCCCGGTAGTCAGCCCGGTAGTCAGCCCGGTAGTCAGCCCGGGTACGGCCAGGGGCAGCAGCCCGGCTACGGACAGGACCAGCCTGGGTACGGCCAGGGGCAGCAGCCCGGCTACGAGCAGGGCTACCCACCGGCCTACGGCCAGCAACCGGGCCCTGGCGCAGGGTCGACGCCGAAGACCAACGGCAAGGCGCTTGCATCGCTGATCACCGGCATCTCCACACTGGTCCTCTCGTGGTGTTGCGGCCTGGGGATCATCGGGCTCGTGGCCGTGTTCCTCGGCTTCAAGGCGCGCAGCGAGATTCGATCCTCCGGCGGCACACAGAGCGGCGAGGGATTGGCGCTTGCCGGCATCATCACCGGCGCGATCGCGACCCTGATCGGCCTCCTCGGCCTCGCCTTCCTGATCCTGGCGATCGCGAGCGGCAACGCCGAGTGGAACATGAACACCTACAGCGACTACTGAGCGCCACGCCTCCTCACCCGAGGGCGAAGGCCTCGACCACCAGGTCGGGGCCTTGGTGCATGGCTAGGGCGCTAACCAGGCGCCCCAGGGCGTGTTCCTCACGACCGCGAAAGCAATCGCGACCGCGAGGACAGCGACGGCGTACGACAGGGCCTTGCGGCTGCTGACCTCACGACGTACTCCGTTCCAGCGGTCGTTGAACCAGCGTCCCCAGAAGAAGACGAGTAGGGGGACCGCGCCCACGAACAGCAGGTTGCTCGAAGCGGCGGCCGGGATGTCACCGCGGGTCAGGTCATTGACTGCACGCAGCCCGCCGCACCCGGGACAGTACGTGCCGGTGAGCAAGAGCCATGGGCAGAACCCCCAACTCCCGCTCTCGTGCGGATCCCGAAGGTGCAGCAGAAGGCTCGCGCCGACCACGGCCCCTGCGACCAGCGTCGGGGCTTTGATCCGCCTCAGTCGACTCTGCTCGCTGGACCGCCGATCGAGCGTGGTTGTCATGGCTTAGCGGTGCACGGGCTGGGAGCCCATGCCGACCGTCGACATCACCTTGCCGACGATTACGCCGACCGGGAGCAGCGCCACACCTATCCAGAAGACCAGCATGTTGTCGATAACCAGTCCGACACCGCCGACGATGAAGCCGATCAGGACGATCGTGACCCCGGTCCACGCGGCCGGGGTGTTGCCGTGGTGAGCCATGCGGTAGGTGCTCCTCTGGTGACGTGGACTGGCTATCAAGGTAATGCACGAGGCGGTGGAAGTGCATGCTGAGCACCGCGATTCTACGAAGTCGGGTCGTGCCCGTGGTCAAGTGCCCGCCACATGTCCTCATCCGAGACAGGAGCCTCCGCTCGCGCTGCGGGCGCGTCGTACTTCGTGCCCATCGTCGGCCACACCGGCGACCGCCAGATCGCAACGAGGAAGGCCAGCAGCGTGACCAGTGCAGCGAACCCTGCGACGTAGTACCACCCGGTCAACGAGGCCTCGGCCACTTCACCGGCCACGCCACCACTGCCCGCCTGGCCCATCAGCGCGGCAGTCGCGTCGTTCCGCGCTCCCCGGAACGCAGCGACCACGGCGATGAGCGCTCCCAGGGAAGCGAGCGCCCCGAGCGCAGCAACCCACCGGCGGAGTCGACCGCGTAGCACGAGTACCACCCCCCACGCGGCTAGCGCCACAAACGCGAGCGCGGCGACCAACGGAGCCGAGTCGGACCCGTTGACCGAGGCGTCCACCTTGATCCCTGCCGCGTCAGCCGTTGCGAGCGCCCAGTCCCGGGTGCCGGCCACGGCTGTCACGGCTGCACCGACCAGACCGCACAGCACGGTCGGGCCGTAGCTGCGGTCAGCCATCGGCACCCGCCACCAGATGGAGGAGGCCCCCGTCGAAACAGGTCCGGTCACCGGTGTGACAGGCCGGGCCCTCCTGGTCGACCTTGACCAGGACGGTGTCCCCGTCGCAGTCCAGCCGGACCTCCTTGACCCACTGCCGATGTCCCGAGGTCTCCCCCTTGACCCAGTGCTCCTGACGCGACCGGGACCAGAACGTCGTACGCCGGCTGGTCAGTGTCCGGTGCAGCGCCTCGTCGTCCATCCAGCCCAGCATGAGCACCTCGCCGGTGTCGTGCTGTTGTACGACGGCCGCGACCAAGCCGTGCTTGTCTCGCTTCAGCCGGGAGGCGATCCCGGGATCCAGTGGGGTGCGGGGAAGAGTCACGGACCCAGTATCCCGGACGGCTCACACCGAGTCCTGCCGCCCTGAGTCGGTTAAGGGAGATGTTCCGGCACCTGGTGCCGGAGGTTCTCCTAGAACCTCGATGACGGCGCATCCCGGCGTTCCACATGGCCGCGGCCCGCCCCGCCAGCCAGCAATTTGTGACCACGCGGATGACCGAGGCCGCCGTACGACATGGGTCCTCGACGTGCTTCCAACCCACTCGCAGGGTGGTGTCACCGACCGTGACGCTGGCCACGTCGCGATCCATGTCCGCCCACCTGTCGAGTGTCTCCTCATGGACCACCCGCCTCTGCCGCTGCGCCGTCGTCCGCCGGCTCTGGCATGCGTCTGCGAGAACAGCGATGGCGTCCGAGTTGCGCTGCGCGCCGGAAGCTACGTCGAGAAGTGCGTGCTCGAGCCGTACCCTCGCCGGTGACCGGTTGGGCTGGATCAGTACTGAGCGCGGCCGGCCACGAGTAGAGGACTGCGGCCCCGGCGCTGGAGACAGCTGAGCTCCCCGGTGTGGTCGACGTAGACGCCTCGATGCACCTTCGCCCACTCCCGTCGTCGGAGCCGCCTTTCGATGTATGCGTCGTCGAGTCCAGCTCCGAGCACCTGACTGCGTGACACCACCCCGCCCTGCGCCACCAGCAGTCCCTTCACCGGTACTCCTTGGGAATCGTCATAGGGGATGGTCTGCCAGGTGAGGCCCGCGTGACCAGGGTTCCTCCCCGTCCTGAGGAAAGGTCGGCCGGCTCGGAGGCTCGGTGGACGGCTCAGCGCGCGTGATGCTGGGTAATCCACGACGCATGCAGGCGCCCGTAGACACCGCCCTCCTCGACGAGCCGCGCATGCGAGCCGCGCTGCACGATCCGGCCGGCGTCGACCACGATCACCTCGTCGGCCTTCTCCGCGGTCGACAACCGGTGCGCGATCGTGACCGACGTACGTCCGCTCATCAGCCTCTCGAGTGCCTGCCCGATGCGCATCTCCAACGACGGGTCGACGGCACTCGTCGCCTCGTCCAGGACAAGCAGGTCGGGATCCGCGAGATGAGCACGGATCAGGGCAACGAGCTGACGCTCACCTGCAGACAGTGACTCTCCTCGTTGTCCGACATGGGTCTCCAGACCGTGTGGCAAGGCCGTCAGCCAGTCGGTGAGGCCGAGCTCCCCGATCGCGTCGCGGATCTCGTCCTCGGTCGCGTCGAGCTTTCCGTACCGTGTGTTCGCGGCAAGGGTGGAGTCGAACAGGAACCCCTCCTGGGGCACGAGCACCACCCGCTCCCGCAGCGACTCAAACGGAACCTGACGCAGGTCGACGCCGTCGAGCAGCACCGACCCGGAGGTGGGGTCCATCAGCCGGGTGAGCAGCTTGGCCAGCGTCGTCTTCCCCGACCCGGTCTCCCCCACGATCGCCACCCGGGTGTCAGGCTCGATGTGCAGCGAGATGTCGTGCAGCACGGGTTTGCCGTCGGGATAGGCGAACGTGATGTGGTCGAACTCGATCGACACCGCGCCGTCAGGGAGCAGGGTCCCGGTCGCACCCGGGTCCACCACGTCCGCCGGGGTCTCCAGGATGCCGATCACCCGCCGCCACCCCGCAATCGCGTTCTGGGCGTCGGTGAACACTTGGGTGCCCATCTGCACAGGGCCGACGAACAGGGTTACCAGGAACGCGAATGCCAACACCTTGCCGGGGGTGATGTCTCCGCCGAAACCGAGCAAGACCCCGAAGATCAGCACGCCCGCGTTCGCGAGTCCAGCGGAGACGCCGCCGAGCGAGAACGAGAACGCGGTGAGCCCCTGTGCCCTCGTCGATGCGGCACGGTGCTTGTTGATCGCGGTGTCGATCCGGTCCTGGGTGCGGCGCTCGATGGCGTAGGAACGGACCACGGCCGCTCCCACAACGGGCTCTGAGATCGCGGAGAGCAAGATCCCGACCTGGCGGCGTACCACGCCGTACGCCTCGGACAGCTTGCGTTGGAAGTACCGCAGCGACAAGAACAACGGAGCGAAGCAGATCCACACCACCAGCGTCAGCTGCCAGCTGTAGACCGCCATGACGACAGTGGCGATGATGATCTGGCCAACGCTGACCACAGCGATGATCCCACCGAAGATCAGGAACTGGGAGACCTGGTCGACGTCGCTGGTCACGCGTGAAACCAGTGCCCCGCGGCGTTCGGTGTTCTGGGTGAGGAGCGGCAGGTCGTGCACATGCCGGAAAGCCTTGATCCGCAGCGTAGCCAGCCCTCGCTCGGCACTGGTGAACAGCCGTGCGGTCATCAGGTACGACGCACCTCCGGTCAGCACGATCGACAGGCCGGCGATGACGGCCATCGTCGTCATGAAACCTGTGTCCGGTCCGCCGGGAGCATTCAGGCCCCGGTCGAGCGTCTGTTGCACCGCGATGGGCACCACGACCCGGCCGAGTGTGGCCAGCACCCCGAAGAACAGGGTGCCTCGGTAGCCCTCCTTGAGCTCGGGGGAGAAGTCGATGCCGCGGGCGATCGTGCGCCAGGCGCCGATCGACTCACCGGTGTCCAAGCTGGTGGTGGTCACAAGGTCACCTCGGCGTCCTTCGTGGCGTCGTGGTGTTCTTGTTCGTAGGCATTGACCAGGGTGGCGTAACCCGCGCTTCGAGCCAGCAGCTCCGCATGCGTTCCCCGGTCTGCCACCCGACCCTCCTTGAGGTAGACGACCTCGTCTGCGAGCGCAATGGTCGCCTTCCGGTAGGCGATGACCAGGACAGTGGGATCGAACCGTCGTCCCGAACGCAGAGCCGAGAGGATCCGCGCCTCGACCTCGGGGTCGACCGCGGAGGTAGCGTCATCCATGATCAGCAGCCGCGGATGCCGAACCAAGGCACGAGCCAACGACAGCCGCTGCCGCTCGCCGCCGGACAGGGTCGTGCCACGTTCGCCGAGGCGGCTGTCGAGTCCTTGCGCGAGCGCGGCGACGAAGCCGTCGGCCTGGGCCGAGCGTAGCGCTGCCCACACCTCGTCGTCGGTGACGTCGACGCCGAGCGTGACGTTGCCTCGCACCGTGTCGTCGAACAGGAACGTCTGCTGCGGAACGAGTGCCACATGGTCGGCCAGTGTCCCCGGGCCGAGGTCACGAAGGTCGTGTCCGTCCAGGCACACCCGACCGTCGAGGGGGTCGACCAGACGCACCAGCAGCGCTGTCAGCGTGCTCTTGCCCGACGCGGTGGCACCGACCACGGCCACCGTCCGTCCGGGTTCGACGTTGAACGTGAGGTCGGCGATCAGTTCCTGGTCGGGTTCGTAGCGGAAGTTCAGGTGTCGTACGTCGAGACGGGCCCCGTTCTGCGTAGCCGCGACGACCTCGTCGCCGTACCTCATCTCACCGGTGGCCTCGAGCACGCTACTCACCCGGTCGAAGCCGACGACGCTGCGCGGGAACTCGCCGAGCAGCCAGCCCAGCGATCGGATCGGGAACGCAACGATCGTGAGCAGGTAGGCAACTGTCACCACGTCGCCGGCGTCTGCCTGCCCGTTGAGAACTCGCAGCACCCCGACGCTGAGGACGGCCAGCACCCCAAGGTTCGGTAACGCCTCGAGGGTCGGGTCGAAGGCGGCGCGGATGCGACCGGCCCGGATGGAGACATCTCGCAGCGCGTGCGCGCGTTCTGCGAACCGCTCGGTTTCCTCGCTCTCACGTCCCAGGGTCTTCACGACCAGCGCGCCGTCGAACGACTCGTGGGCGATCTCGCTGACCTGGGCGCGCAGCGCCTGCGCCCGCGTCATCAGGGGCGACTGCAGCCTCTGGTAGACGATGTTGACCACGATCACCAGCGGAAAAACCAGGAGACCGACCAGCGCCATCACGACGTCGGTGATCAACATCTGGACGACCGCGATCACCATCATCGCGATCGTGCCCACCGCCATCGGTAGGGGAGCGATCGGGGCCCACGCGGCCTCGACATCGGCGTTGGCGTTGGACAGCAGCTGCCCGGTGGGGTGCTGCTGGTGCCAGGACATGGGTAGGCGGAGGTACTGCCGGGTGACAGCGCGTCGGTAGTGCGCCTGCATGCGGTACTGCATGATGCCGGCTCCGAGCCGCCGGGCGACGATGCCAACCGCACGCAGAAGCGCGACCCCCACGAAGAGGGCCAGGATGGTGAGAAGGGCCTTGGTGGTCGTCGTGCCGGTGTCGAAGGCCGGCAGGACCACCTCGTCGGTCGCCCAACCGAGCACCCAGGCGTCAGCAACTGTGAGCGCGCCGAACAGCAGGCTGCCGAGGGTGCTGAGCGTGAACACCCAGGGCTCTCGCCGGATCGCGACGCCGAGCACCCCGAACCCGTCCCGCAGCGTGTTCGTCCCGGTCAGCGCCCGCCTGCTGGTCTGGCTTGTAGACACGATTCTTCCCTCCATCCTTGTTCAGCCTACGATTAGGGGCATGACATCTATGTCGCGCACCGAACGCGCCGCCCTGTGTGACCTGGCTCTCCAGCTAGGGGAGGACCAGCCGACCCTGAGTGGTGACTGGACGATCAAGGACCTCGTCGTGCACCTGTTGATCCGTGAGGGCAGCGCCGCCTCCGTCGGGATCACCGTGCCGCAGCTGGAGCGGGTCACTGACGTGGCCTCGCGGCGTCTGGGCAGGAACGACTTCACCGTCCTGGTTGAGCGCCTGCGTTCGGGGCCGCCCTTCTACTCCCCGCTCCGGGTGCCGAAGTTCGAGAAAGCCGCGAACACGATCGAGTTCTTCATCCACCACGAGGACATCCGTCGGGCGCAACCGTCGTGGGAGCCTCGTGAGCTCACAGCGCGCCAGGAGTCCGCGCTGTGGAAACTGGTGGGTCACCTTGGCAAGGCACTGGTTCGCAGTGCCGACGGCGGCGTGATCATCGAACGAAGTGACACCGGGCAGCGGGCAACGTTGAAGAAGGGCGAGCCGTCGGTCGTCGTACACGGCCTCCCGAGCGAGCTCACGCTCTACGTCTACGGCCGCCAGGACCAGGCTCGCGTGGAACTCGACGGGTCCGTCGCGGCCACCGACGCGCTGGACGCGAGCAACCTCGGCATCTGACCACGCGTCGCCGGGAGGTCGCCCGGACGGCTCGGCCGGAACGTCAGAACCGGACGGGGAGATCCGCTTCGGCCAGCGCCTGCTTGACGTCGCCGATGCGCAACGTCCCGAAGTGGAAGACGGTGGCTGCGAGTACGGCGTCCGCCCCCGCAGCGACCGCCGGAGGAAAATGGTCGACCCTGCCGGCTCCTCCGCTGGCAATCACTGGGATCGTGACCTCGCGGCGAACCAGGCGAACCAGTTCCAGGTCGAACCCGTCCTGGGTGCCGTCGGCGTCCATCGCGTTGAGCAAGATCTCGCCGGCTCCGAGGCCGACGGCCCGGTGCGCCCACTCGACCGCGTCCAGTCTGCCGCTCGTTCGGCCCCCGTGGGTGGTCACCTCGAAACCCGAGTCTGTGCCTGGGGCGCGGCGCGCATCGACCGAGAGCACGAGCACCTGGCTGCCGAAGCGGTCGGCGATCTCGGCTACGAGCTCCGGGCGCCGGATCGCGGCTGTGTTCACCGCGACCTTGTCCGCACCCGCCCGAAGCAGCCGGTCGACGTCCTGCACGCTGGCGATTCCGCCGCCGACCGTCAGCGGGATGAACACCTGCTCCGCGGTCGAGGAGACGATCTCCATCGTGGTGGCGCGCCCTTCGTGGGAGGCCGAAATGTCGAGGAAGGTGAGCTCGTCGGCCCCTTCGGCGTCGTACACCTTGGCCAGCTCGACGGGATCCCCGGCGTCGCGGAGCCGCTGGAAGTTAATCCCTTTGACCACGCGACCGGCGTCGACGTCGAGGCACGGTATGACGCGCACGGCGAGGCTCATCACGATCCCGGTCGGGTCAGCGCGAGGGCATCCTCGAGGGTGAACCGGCCTTCGTAAAGTGCAGTGCCGATGATCGCGCCCTCGACCCCCTCGCGCACCAGACCGGCCAACCTCGCCAGGTCCGCGAGCTCGGTGATCCCGCCGGACGCCACGACCGGCCGGTCCGTCGCACGGCACACGCTGCGCAGCAGCTCGATGTTCGGGCCCTGCAACATGCCGTCCCTGTTCACGTCGGTGACCACGTAGCGCGCGCAACCCTGGGCGTCGAGGCGGGAGAGAACTTCGTACAGATCGCCGCCCTCCCTGGTCCAGCCACGGGCAGCCAGGGTACGGCCTCTCACGTCGAGCCCGACCGCGATCCGGTCGCCGTGCTTGGCGATAGCCGCCGCACACCATTGCGGGTGCTCGAGGGCGGCCGTACCCATGTTCACCCGACGGCATCCGGCCGAAAGCGCGGCCTCGAGCGAATCGTCGTCGCGGATTCCGCCGCTCATCTCAACGTTGATGTCGAGGATGCCCACGATCTGGGCAAGGAGGTCGCGGTTCGTCCCTCGGCCGAAGGCGGCGTCGAGGTCGACCAGGTGGATCCACTCTGCGCCCCGGCTCTGCCAGTTCAGCGCCGCCTCGACGGGATCGCCGAAACGTTTCTCGGATCCGGCGACTCCCTGGACCAGCTGCACAGCCTGACCGTCGGCGATGTCGACCGCCGGCAGCAGCTCGAGGTAGGCACTCATACAGGCAAGCCTAGGGCCGCCGTGCCTGTCACACTTTCACCAAGGTATGCGGACGAACCTGCACTTCCCACGACGAACTCAGGCTCTCCTGACGTATCTGTGGGTGTGTCGAGCGCCATCGGAAGTGCACGCCGTTCGCGCCCCCGACTGGTCGAGCCTGTCGAGACCACTCCGGCCCCGCTGGTCGAGCCTGTCGAGACCAGGTCGAGGGCAGACTCACGCCCCGGGTGACCCGGGCGGCGCGTCCCAATCACGCAGAGTGCGCGGTTTGGACACCGGTTCAGGCTGAATCGTCGCGGGATTGATCGGCTCCCAGTTGTCTGGTCTCGACCGGTTGGTCGAGTTGTTGTTGAGCGATGTACTCGGCCT
>Ga0209587_1000065_pt1 | contig 50769 bp, 45 predicted proteins | sample NGEPerD_2_FD_184512 | JGI IMG/M metagenome (GOLD analysis project Ga0209587, IMG submission 184512) | Arctic peat soil microbial communities from the Barrow Environmental Observatory site, Barrow, Alaska, USA - NGEE PermafrostL1-D... | ecosystem: Environmental > Terrestrial > Soil > Wetlands >...
GGATAGGCGAGTGCCACCACGACGACGAGCGCAGCTGCCGTGCCCGCCGTCAGTGCTAGCGGCCACGGAACCCTTGTCCGCGTCATCGCCGTAGCCACGAACGACCTGGCCACGCGTGGTTGGACCGCTGTGGTCATCACACGGCCAGCGAGAAGCACCCGATCGCGGCCAGCGCCAGCAGTGCCCCTACCGCGAAGAGCGGTCGTCGGTTGATCGGGTCTCGAAGGAGCGCGGCGATGGCGGCCAGGCCGCACAGGCACAAGACGTAGCCGAGATACCACTGCGGCGACACACCGTCGACCAGCGAGGAGGAGACGACCCTTCCGTTGCCGTCGGCGAACTCGTCGGCGAGGACGGCCCAAGGCGGGAGGGCCTGCCACGGACTTCCCGCCGAACTGGGCAGCGATGTTCCGACGACGAGCACGACCATGCCAACCAGTGCAGACCCCCGGAACGGCGCCCACCGAGCCACCGCAACTCCTAGGAGCGGTCCTCCCAGGGCAGCCACCGGTCCTAGCGCCACCAGCGCGGCCAGGATGGCGAGGTCGGGTTCGTCACCGAACCAGGCCACCGGCGCACTCGCCGGAGAACCCACCGGAGGCGCTATCCGCGCCGCGACGAGCATGTAGAGGGTGAACAGGGTGGCAGCGGACGCCGGAACGAGGCAGGCCAGGCACAACGCTGCGGTGCGTTGACGCTGGCCGACCGGCGAAGTCTCCGCGAGGTCGCCACTGCGACGTAGCGACGTCGTCAGCCGGTGTGCGACGACGAACCCGAACACGCCGAGGAAGAGCGCCACCAGGAGGGTGGGCCACAGCGGGGCCGGGTCGCCGGCGAAGCCCTGGAGGAGGGAGGCCACGACCAGGGCGACCAGTGACCCGACACCGAACAGGAAGAGCGGGTGTCTTGCGAACCTGCGCGCGTCCGCGCGGGCCAGCGACAGCAGAGTTGGCAGCGGTCGGACAACCGGGTTCGACGACCTCGGAACCGTTGCGGCGCTCACGACACGGCCTCCAAGTCGGCATCGCGTGCGTGGTCTCCGACCAGCAGCAGGTAGGCGTCTTCTAGTGCGGGCTCGATCAGCTCCACGTCGGGCGGCGGGTCGCCGATGTTCCGGATCCTCCCGGTGCCTGTTCGCCAGGCGTGCAAGGCCGACGAATGCCGCTCTGTGGCCATCCACACCCGGCCGGTCGCCAGTCCGACCAAGTCGGGCACGGTCCCGTCGAAGAGCACCCTGCCGGCGTCAAGCACGACGACCCGCTCGCAGACAGCGGCGACGTCTTCGGTCTGGTGGGTCGAGATGAGCACCGTGGCGGTCTCGCCGGCCCGACCCAGCAGGTCCCGCAGGCGGCCGCGCTGCTCCGGGTCGAGCCCGGCGGTCGGCTCGTCGAGCACCAGCAGGTCCGGCTGCCCGAGCATTGCCTGGGCGAGCACCACACGTCTGCGCTGGCCGCCCGACAACACATTCACCCGTTTCGTGGCGACGTCGCTCAGTCCGGTCAGGTCGATGACTCGGCGTACCTCCGCGTGGCGCCGGTCCCGGTTCGACCATTCCTTGAGGATCGCCATGTAGTCCACGAACCCGAACGCGGTGAAGCCACGGGGAAACCCGGTCTCCTGGGGCACGTAGCCAAGCGTCCGTCGAATCGCGAGTCTGCCGGCAGTGGACGTCGGGTCGGCGCCGAGAACGCTGACCCGTCCCGAGTCCGCACCCAGCGCCGTGGCAAGGATGCGCAGCAGCGTCGTCTTGCCCACACCGTTGGGCCCGAGGAGGCCGGTGATCCCGGGCGCGAGCGCCAGGTCAATGTCGGCCAGGGCCGTGGTGCGGCCGTACGTCTTTCCTACTCCAGCGAGCGTGACTGTGTTCATGACGTCCTTTCCAGGTGGTCTAACGAGTGATGCCGAAGGACGAGCACCGCGACACCCGCGAGGATGAGCGTGACGAGGAAGAGCTGCATCACCGGCTCGACAAGCGCCAGCGGGTCGCGAACCCGGACCGCCCACACCACGGCGACCGACCAGGTGGCTCCAACCGTCGCCGCCGCGGCGTTGGACCCGAGAAGTGGGGACAGAGCGAGGGTGGTGGTCACCCCGGCCGCGGCCGGGGCCAGCCACGCAACGGCCAGCCAGGACGGGCCGGGGAGTGCGAGACCGACCATGATCGCGACCGGGGCCGACGTCGCGAGCACCCCAGCGGTGCGCAGCAGCAGCAGTCGGACAGCCGGGTGTGGTGTGACGGTCACCAGCTCGTGCGAGGGGTCGGCGTCGCCACCGAAGGAGGCCGCCACTCCCGCCACCGGAGCCAACGGAGCGACCAAAAGGAAGATGGCCACGCCGAGCGCCCCTGAGAACATCGCGGCCGCGCCGGCGAACACTGTGACGCCAAGGATGCCCAGGAGCCACGCTCCCGCGAACGCCGGGACGGCCGCCATCAGCCGCGCCGACTCTCCGGAGAGGCCAAGCCATCCCAAGAACTGCTCGGCGGCGCTTCGCCGAGGGGTCTCGACACGGGCCCGAACCGCCTCCCACACCTGCGCGAGGGGTTCGACCGGCACGAGCGGGGCGAAACGTTCGCGACAGTCGGCGCAGACCATGAGATGGGCCTCGACGGATGCACCAGGGACAGGCAGTGCGCTGCCTTGGGCATAGGCGCTGAGCGCTCCCTCGGCGGGGTGCCACGTGTGCGGATCGTGCGTCATGCCATTTCCTCTCGCAGCTTCGCCCGGGCACGCACCAGGCGGGTCTTCACCGTTCCCCGGGGGATTCCGAGGAGCACGGCGGCCTCCTTGGTGGTGAGGCCGTCCAGCACAGTGGCCTGGAGGACGACACGCAGCTCCGGCGAGATTCTCGCCAGGGCGCCGCCGACGTCTGCGTACTCAACACTTGTCAGCACCAGCTCCTCTGCGGAGATGTCGGCAGTGCGGTCCTCGAGCAACGCCGGCCCCAGGTGGAAGTCGGCTCGCTTGCGAAGGCGGCTGACCAACCGGCGGATGGCGATTCCCCATAGCCACGCAGGGACCTCACCGTCTCCGCGGAACTTCCCGGCACCGTTCCATGCCGCAACGAAGGTGTCCTGCAGTACGTCGGCGACGGCGTCGCGGTCAGCGCACCGTCGCGCGAGCCGCGCGGAGATCCAGGAAGCGTGGCGGGCATAGAGCTCACGCAACGCGCCCTCGTCTCTTCCGGCCATCGCGTTGACAAGGTCGGCATCTGTGGGCTCACAGCTCGCCATACAAGGACTGTCGCATCGGTGGTGAGGATCGGCCCATGTTCGGCCGAACTATTTTGGTTCTCCTGTCTCATCTGTGGGTCAGGGTCTGCCGGGAAGGGCTGGACAGTGACGTCCGAGCGCGTGACGTGTTCGGCCGGTGTGCGCCGTTGTGACACGTCCGCGGAGGGAAACCATCCCGGGTTTGATCCACTCCCGGTTGTGTGGTTTCGACCGGTTGGTCGGGGAGCCGATCGCGACCCCCTCGGCCCTTTTGGCCCGATCCGTATCCAAACAGCGCACCGTGCGCGATCCCGCGATGGCCAACTCAGAACCTAGCCAGCCAACGGCGTTCCCCGGCTGGGCGAGCCTGTCGAGACCACGTCGAGGGCAGACTCACGCCGGGAGACCCGGGCGGCCCGTCCCAATCACGCACGGTGCGCCGCTTGGACACCGGTTCACGCTGAATCGTCGCGGGTTTGATCGGCTCCCGGTCGTCTGGTCTCGACCGGTTGTCGAGTTGTTGTTGAGCGTTGTACTCGGCCTCTGCTCTTGGCCGGTGGTCTCGACGGTCGAGGCGGTGCATTGGGTCGGCGTTTGTACCAGTGCACCTGTTCGCGCTGGCGATCTCGGCGTCGGTGAGTTGCTCCTGCGGTCAGGCGAGCCCCGGGGCTGCGTCATTTTCGTCCGTACCGACGATCCTGCGCCGACAATGACCGAGGCCCGTGTAAATTTCGTCCGTACGGACGATCCTGCGCCGATTATGGCCGGAACCCGTGTAAATTTCGTCCGTACGGACGATTGTGCGCCGCGGGGTGGCCGCGGGAGGTGCTGTACCCGCCCTCCGCGTTCGCAAGCCAGGTGAATGCTGCGCGGGCGTATCGGCTTCGGGTGCCTGAGCTGGCTGAGGAGCATGTCAGCGTGACCGATCCGGGCGACCGTCGTACTCGCCGCCGAGCCCGTCACAACGGGTTGCCCCACCGAACCCAGCCCCCTTGAGGTCGTGAACGCCCACACCGGCTGAAGACGTCACCCCTCGCACGTAACCGTCGCGCCGTTCCCGGCAGACCCTGACCCACAGATGAGACAGGAGAGCCCTATTTTCAGGCGAAGAGGCTCCGGACCAGGAGTACGACGGCCGACAGTGCGCAGACCAGGAGAACGCCGGGGCGGACGTGATGGGACGGGAGGTATCGGTGCAGCACTCGGGAAACCAGGAACCCGACCACCAGGCAAGGCAACAGCAGCACCGCCAACAGCAGCGGCTCGAGGGTGAGTGAGCCGGCGACCCCGAGACCCACCAGGCTGAACGCCGCACCGAGCATGAAATAAATCGCCAGCGTGGTCCGGATCTGAAGCGGCTCGCGGTGCTGGTACAGGATCGCCATGGGGGGACCGCCGATGGAGGTCGCGGTGCCGGTGATCCCCGAGACGAAGCCCGCGGCGAGCAGGTTGCGCCTGCTCACGGGAAGTCGCAGCGACCCGACCGTGAGGATCACGCTGAGCAGCACCATCAGGCCGACCGCGATACCCATCTCCCGCGCTGAGAACCAGCCGACGAACAGAACCCCGACCACCGTTCCCGGGACCCGCGCGGGCAGCGCCCAGCCCAGGCCACGCCAGTCGATCCGGTGGTGCTCTCGCACCAGCGTCACGAAAGGCATCACGAAGGCCAGCCACAAGAGCAGGTCGGGCATCAGCTCGGGGGCGATCAGGGTGGTCACCGGTGCTGCCACCAGCGCGAGCCCCAGCCCGACAAGGCCCTGGATGGCCGCCCCAAGGGTGAGGGTGGCGGCCAGGACGACCACCACCCACACCTCAATCCCGAGGATCACCCGCTGGTGGCTCCTTGCATGTCAGCTCTTCAGCAGGTCGCGCAGGACGTACTGCATGATGCCGCCGTTGCGGAAGTAGCCGGCCTCGCCCGGGGTGTCGATGCGCACCACCGCTTCGAACTCATGCTCGTCGGCCTTCACCGTGACCGTGCGAGGAGTGTTGCCGTCGCGCATGGCGGTCACCCCGGTGATCGAGAACGTCTCCTCCCCTGAAAGGCCGAGCGACTCCGCGGTCTCTCCCTCGGGGAACTGCAGTGGCAGCACCCCCATGCCGATCAGGTTCGACCTGTGAATCCGCTCATAGGATTCGGCGATCACGGCCTTGACCCCGAGCAGCGCCGTACCTTTCGCCGCCCAGTCACGCGATGAACCGGAGCCGTACTCCTTTCCGGCGAGGATGACCAACGGCGTGCCCGCGGCGACGTACTGTTCTGAGGCCTCGAAGATCGAGGTCACGTCACCGTCGCTCGCGAAATTCCGGGTGAAACCGCCCTCGGTCCCGGGAGCGAGCTTGTTGCGCAGGCGGATGTTCGCGAACGTGCCACGGATCATCACCTCGTGGTTGCCTCGGCGAGACCCGTAGGAGTTGAAGTCCCGCTGCCCGATGCCATGATCGGCGAGGTACTTGCCCGCGGGCGAGTCCTTCTTGATTGCACCGGCCGGCGAGATGTGGTCGGTGGTCACCGAGTCGCCGAGCTTGAGGAGCACCCGAGCACCCTCGATGTCCTCGACCGGGTCCGGCTCGTCGGACATGCCGTCGAAGTAGGGCGGCTTGCGGACGTACGTCGAGTCCGGGTCCCAGGCGAACGTGTCACCCGAGGGGGTCTCGAGGTTCTTCCAGCGCTCGTCACCAGCGAAGACGTCGGCGTAGTCGCTGGTGAACATCTCGGAGGTGATCGCCTCACCGATCACCTGCTCGACCTCCGCCGCGGACGGCCAGAGGTCCTTCAAGTACACGTAATTGCCGTCCTGGTCAGTCCCAAGTGGGTCGTTGAACAGGTCGAGGTCCATCGAACCGGCCAGGGCGTAGGCCACCACCAACGGCGGTGATGCCAGGTAGTTCATCTTCACGTCGGGCTGGATCCGGCCCTCGAAGTTGCGGTTTCCCGACAGCACGGAGACCACCGCGAGATCGTTCTCGTTGACCGCATCGCCCACCTCGGGGATGAGTGGGCCAGAGTTGCCGATGCACGTGGTGCAGCCGTAGCCGACAAGGTGGAAACCGAGCTTGTCGAGGTACGGCGTCAACCCGGCGCGCTCGTAGTAGTCGCTGACCACCTTCGATCCCGGAGCCAGCGTGGTCTTGACCCAGGGTTTGCTCTGGAGACCCTTCTCGACCGCCTTCTTGGCCAGGAGAGCCGCCCCGATCATCACCGAGGGGTTGGAGGTGTTGGTGCAGGACGTGATCGCCGCGATGGCGACTGCGCCGTGGTCGATCTCGAACTTGGTGCCGTCGGAGAGTTCGACCATCGCCGGGTTGCTGGGTCGTTCACCATCTCCGGAACCGGACGAGTGCCATGGCGCGGGCTCTCCGTCACCGTTGCCATTCTCGGAGTGCGAGGGTGCGTCGCTGGATGGGAACGACTCTGCGGAGGCCTCGTCCACGGTGGAATGCACGCCAAACGGTTTCTCGTGGCCTGGAACGCCGGACTTGCGCTCCTCACCGCCGGTCTCGCCTTCGGCGACGTAGTCACTCAACGAGCCCCGAAATGCCTCCTTAGCGTCACTGAGTGGCACCCGGTCCTGGGGCCGCTTGGGCCCGGCGAGGGAGGGTACGACGGTCGACAGATCGAGCTCGAGCCGCTCGGAGTAGCGCGGCTCCCGCTCGTCGTCGTGCCACAGCCCTTGCTCCTTCGCGTAGGCCTCGACCAGCGCGATCTGCTCCTGGGAGCGGCCGGTGAGCTCAAGGTATTTCGTGGTCTCAGCGTCGATCGGGAAGACCGCGATCGTCGAGCCGTACTCCGGCGACATGTTGCCGATCGTGGCGCGGTTGGCCAGCGGTACGGCCGAGACACCTGGCCCGTAGAACTCGACGAACTTGCCGACCACGCCGTGATGGCGCAGCATCTCGGTGATCGTGAGGACGAGGTCTGTCGCGGTTGCTCCCTCAGGCAGTTCGCCGGACAGCTTGAAACCGACCACGCGAGGGATCAGCATCGAGACCGGCTGTCCGAGCATGGCCGCCTCGGCCTCGATCCCCCCCACTCCCCAGCCGACGACGCCGAGTCCGTTGACCATCGTGGTGTGCGAGTCGGTGCCGACGCAGGTGTCCGGATAGGCGACGGTGGCTCCCGACGAAGCGGCGTCGTCGGGCGGGCGGGTGAAGACCACGCGGGCGAGGTGCTCGATGTTGACCTGGTGCACGATGCCCGTGCCCGGCGGCACGACCTTGAAGTCGTCGAAGGCGCCCTGGCCCCAGCGCAGGAACTGGTAGCGCTCCTTGTTCCGTTGGTACTCGATCTCGACGTTGCGCTCGAAGGCCTCCGGCGTGCCGAAGACGTCGGCGATCACGGAATGGTCGATGACCATCTCTGCGGGCGCGAGCGGGTTGATCTTGGACGGGTCGCCACCGAGGTCTGCCATCGCCTCGCGCATGGTGGCCAGGTCGACGACGCAGGGCACCCCGGTGAAGTCCTGCATGATCACCCGCGCGGGGGTGTACTGGATCTCCTTGCTGGGGTCGGCATCCGCGTCCCAGCCCGCCAGCGCGAGGATGTCGTCGGCGGTGATGTTTTCGCCGTCCTCGGTGCGGAGCAGGTTCTCCAGCAGGATCTTCAGGGAATAAGGAAGCGAGTCGACAGCGTCATCGGGCAGACCGTCACCCTCGACGGCAGCGAGACGGTGGATCTCGTAGGACTTTCCCTCCACATCCAGCGTGCCCTTGGCACCAAAACTGTCCTGACTCGGCATCAGCCATCTCCTCGCGACATCTCGGGTTTCGCTGGACCTATCTTGCCCGCGCGCGAGCGTTAGCGGGAAGTGAGGCAGCCTTTACTACGGAAAGAAATATCTCTTGACGTCAAGATACACGATGTCGAGCGGCTACCCGGGTCGCAGAACGGCGACGCACTCGACGTGGTGGGTCATCGGAAAGATGTCGAACGCGCGAATGCCGGACAACCGATACCCGTGCTCGGCGAAGATCGCGATGTCTCGCGCTAGAGAAGCGGGCTCGCATGCGACATAGGACACGACCCGGGGTCGCTGACGCACGATACCCTCGACGACCTCGCGTTTGGCGCCGGTGCGGGGCGGGTCGAGGACGACGATGTCCGTCCCGTCAGGGAGTACGCCGTGGGCAAGCGCGTGTTCCACCCGGTCGATGCGCGACTCGGTCTGCGGAAGGTCGGCGAGGTTCCGGGTGGCATCCGCGGCGGCTACCTCGTCCGACTCCACCCAGACCACCGATCCGCGCGGACCCACGCCCTTCGCGAGGCCCGCGGTGAACAGGCCCACCCCGGAGTAGAGGTCGAGCGCACGCTCGCCGGATCGCGCGGCAACCCCCTCGAGCACAGCGGAGACGAGTGCATCTGCGGCACCGGGGTGCACCTGCCAGAACCCGGAACCGGTGACCCGCCAGACCCGACCGTCCGCATCCTCGTGGAGGACCTTCGGTCCGTCGAGGAACCGCTCGCCCTCGGCAGTCACCAGGCGCAGCTGCTCGCCCTGGTTCGACCAGATCGCCTCCACCGTGTCCGCGCCGGACCAGTCCTCTGAGGTCACCGGGGGGAGCTGTGGGTGTGCTATCGGGCAGACGTCGACCCGGACGACCTCGTGCGAGCGGTGTTTGCGCAGGCCGGCGTGTCCGTTGTCGTCGATGGCGTACTGCACGCGTGTGCGCCACCGCAGACCCTTCTCATCGCCCCTAACCGCTTCGACGACGACCGGGAGGTCCAGCCCGGCGAGACGCTGAAGCTGCTCGCGCACCACGAACGCCTTCAGCTCGCGTTGCGCCTCGATCGCGACGTGCTGGAAGTCGCAGCCACCGCACATCCGCGGGCCGGAGAACGGGCAGGGAGGTTCGACACGGTTCGGCGATCCCTCCAGCACGTCGACCGCGTCGCCGCGCAGGAACTTGGACTGGTCGTCACCCTCGGTGATCTCGACGACCACACGCTCTCCCGGCAGCGCGTGGCGCACAAAAATCACCCGGCCTTCGTGACGGGCCACGAAGTGACCGCCGTGGGCGACTGCTCCGACCTCGACCACTTCCCGCTGACCGACCAGTGAGCGCCCTCGTGGTGTCCGACTGCGCGGACGACGGGTCATCGCGCTTCTCCCGACCGGTCCTTCTCTTTCTGGTCCAGCACCCGACCTCGACGCACGTCCCCGGCCTGCGAGCGCGTCTGCAGCCGCTGCGCACGCTCACGGGCGATCACCGACGAGCGGAGCTGGTAGGGAACCGAGGTCACCATCACCCCGGAGGTGAACAGGAGGCGGCCCTTGAGCCGCAGCGCGGTCTGGTTGTGCAGCAGCTGTTCCCACCAGCGACCGACGACGTACTCCGGGATGTAGACGGCGACGACTCCGCGCGGGTTGGCGTTGCGGATGCTGCGCGCGTAGTCCACGATCGGCTTGATGATCTCGCGGTAGGGCGAGTACAACACCTTGAGCGGGACGTCGATCCTTCGCTGGTCCCACTCTTCCATCAAACGAGCAGTGGCTGCCGAGTCGGTGTCGACAAAGACAGCCTCGAGCAGGTTGGGTCGCGACGCTTTGGCGTAGGCGAGTGCGCGGATGGTCGGCTTGTGCAGCTGGGAGACAAGCACGATCGCGTGCACTCTGGTCGGCAGGACCTGGTCGTCGTCCTCGATCGTGAGCTCGTCCCTGACCTTGTCGTAGTGGCGGCGGATGCCCGTCATGATGATGAAGAACGTGCCCATCGCGAGGATCGCGATCCAGGCACCGGCAAGGAACTTGGTCACCAGTACGACAATCAGCACCACCGCCGTCAGGCTGAGCCCGAACGTGTTGATCACTCGGGACCGGAACATCCGGCGGCGTTCGGCAGGGTCGGTCTCGGTCTTGAGATGGCGGGTCCAGTGCCTGATCATGCCGAGCTGGCTGAGGTTGAAGGAGACGAAGACCCCCACGATGTAGAGCTGGATCAGGCGAGTGACCTGAGCGTCGAAGGCCACGATGAGAGCGATGGCCATCAGCGCGAGGACGAGAATGCCGTTGCTGTAGGCGAGCCGGTCGCCCCGTGAACCCAGCTGGCGGGGCAACAGTCCGTCCTTGGCGAGGATCGAACCGAGCACCGGGAACCCGTTGAACGCGGTGTTCGCTGCGAGCACGAGGATGACTCCGGTCATCGCTATGACGAAGTAGAAGCCTGGACTGAAGTCGTCGAACACGGCGCGGGCGATCTGCGCGATCACAGTGTGCTGGTCATAGTCCGCGGGAACAGGGTTCCCGTCGGCGCCCCGCAGCCGGTCAAGTTCGCCGGGATCCACGAAACGAAGGCGCATCTGTCTGGCCAGGGTGATCACGCTCATCATCATCGTGATCGCGATGACGCCGAGCAGAAGCAGCGTGGTGGCCGCGTTCCTGCTCTTCGGCTTGCGAAACGCCGGGACCCCGTTGGAAATCGCCTCCACACCGGTGAGCGCAGCGCAGCCCGAGGAGAACGCCCGGGCCAGCAGAAACACCAGTGCCACGTTCGTGATCGTGCCTTCGTAGCCCTCCGCCTTGACGATCGTGAAGTCGGCGCTCTCGGCCTGTGGGAGCGATCCGTTCAGGAAGCGGAACAGGCCCCACAGGCACATGCCCAGGATCGCAACCATGAAGCCGTAGGTCGGAATGGCGAAGAACTTCCCCGACTCTCGCACGCCACGCAGGTTGAGTGCCGCCAGCACCAGCACCAGGACACTGGCCACCAGAGCTTCGTGGTCGGCCACGAACGACAGGGCCGCGCCCGCGTTCTGCACCCCTGCGGAGATCGACACCGCGACGGTCAGCACGTAGTCCACCAGCAGAGCTGACGCGACCGTGATCCCGGCCGTGCCCCCCAGGTTCACGGTGGCGACCTCGTAGTCACCACCACCGCTGGGATAGGCATGGACGGTCTGGCGGTACGACGCCACCACGGTCAGCATCACGACCGCGACCAGGATGCCGATCTTCCACGACCAGGCATAGGCCGAGACTCCTGCGAGGGAGAGCATGATGAAGATCTCGTCGGGGGCGTAGGCGACCGACGACAAGGCGTCACTGGCGAACACCGGCAGCGCGATGCGCTTGGGCAGCAGCGTCTCACCGAGCTGCGTGCTTCGCAGCTTGCGCCCAAGCAGAATGCGCTTGGAAACGTCGCCGACACCCACGATTGGCAAGGCTAGACCACGCGGGTCGGTGTAGCGTCTGCACCGTGCATGTCGTGATCATGGGCTGCGGTCGTGTCGGGTCCACACTTGCCCGCAGCCTCGAGGACCGCAACCACAGCGTGGCTGTCATCGACAACAACCCGGACGCCTTCCGCCGGCTCAGCCCCTCCTTCAACGGCGTCAAGGTCACCGGGGTCGGCTTCGACCAACACGTCCTCGCCCAGGCGGGCATCGACACGGCCGACGCGTTCGCCGCCGTGTCCAGCGGTGACAACTCCAACATCATCGCTGCCCGGGTGGCCCGCGAGACGTTTGGAATCCAGCAGGCCGTCGCCCGCATCTATGACCCCGGACGCGCTGAGGTCTACCAGCGTCTGGGCATCACCACCGTGGCCACGGTGAAATGGACCGCCGACCAGGTGCTCCGCAGGCTGTTGCCGGCCGGTGGCGAGCCGGACTTCCGCGACCCGTCCGGGACGATCCGACTCGACCAGGTGCAGGTCATCGAGGAATGGGTCGGACAGCGCACCGTCGCCCTCCAGGAGCAGTCCGGCAGCCGTATCGCCTGGATCGACCGGCTCGGCGAGGGGATGCTCCCCCAGCGCGACACCGTCATCCAGGAGGGCGACCTGCTGCATCTGGTGATGCGCGAGGAGTCTGCCGACCGGGTCTACACGGTCTTTCGTTCCGGCCCGGAGGCCGACTGATGCGCGTGGCCATTGCGGGTGCGGGGGCGGTCGGGAGGTCTATCGCGAGCGAGCTCATCGGCAACGGGCACCAGGTGCTGCTGATCGACAAGAACCCCGCCTCGATCCATCCCGATCGGGTGCCGAAAGCGGAGTGGCTGCTGGCCGACTCCTGCGAGCTCTCGTCGCTGGAAGAGGCGGAGCTCGAGCACTGCGACGTAGTGATCGCGGCAACCGGTGACGACAAGGTGAACCTGGTCACCTCGCTCCTGGCGAAAACGGAGTTCAGCGTCCCCCGGACGGTGGGCCGGGTCAACCACCCCAACAACGAGTGGTTGTTCACCGAGGCGTGGGGAGTCGACGTCAACGTGTCCACGCCCCGCATCATGTCCGCACTCGTCGAGGAGGCGGTCAGCGTCGGTGACCTGGTCCGGCTGTTCACGTTCCGTCAGGGCAACGCGAACCTGGTCGAGATGACGTTGCCCGCGGACTCGCCGTACGTCGGGAAGCCGTCGGGGCTGATTCCATGGCCGGAGAACTGCGCACTCGTCACTATCCTGCGCGACGGTCAGGTCTACGTTCCCGCGGCCGAGCAACCGATCGAGGCCGGCGACGAGCTGTTGTTCGTATCCGGGGCGGCCTCCGAGGAGGAGCTGGAACGACTGCTTGCCCCCGCCGAGCACGGCGGCAGCTGACTGGCGGCTGACTGGCGGCTGAGTCAGACGAGCTTGGGTGGCTGCTCTCGACGGTCGACCGGAGTGTGGTTGCGCCCCAGGATCCAGGCCATTGCGCCGAGCGCGGCCAGTTGCAGGGGCCAACCCAGGGCAATCTTGGAGATGGCGAGCGCGGCCACGGCCGCGTCGGCATCATAGGAACCGTTCTTGCCCGCAAGGTACAACGGCATCTGCACCGTCACCCGCAGGACGCACGGAATCGCGAGCAGCCAGCTGAGATTGCTGCACAGTCGGACGACCTGCCGGTCCCGCCGCCACGCCGTCGCGTCGCCGGCGACACTGCCGACCATGAAGCCCACCACCGGCCAGCGGATCGCGATCGTCGCGGTGATCACGACGGCGTACACCGCGTTATAGAGGATTCCCGGCAGGAAGTAGGCCAGCGCCTGGTCCGATGGATCGCCCCCGGCACGCGCACTTCGCCAGGCGAAGAGGGCGCCGATCGCTATCCCGACCAGGCTGTTCACCACGAACTGAACGCTGGACCGCTGCACCAGACGCAGAACCAGCAGCACCAGCGCAGCCGCGATGCTGATCGTCAGGGCCAGCTGCAGGTTCCTGCTCGTGATGAACGTCAGCGTGAAGAGGATCGTCGGAACCGCAGCCTCGAGCATCCCCCGCCTGCCGCCGAGGGCTCGGGACAGCTGGTGGCGTACGACGGCCTCGACCGTATCGGTGCCCACCGGGCCAGGGGCGATCGCCTCAGGTCGTGACACCTATTGGCACCTCAGCTCGTAGCGCGGGTTGAACATCACGCGCACCTTGTCGTGCACGCCAATCCTGCCATGAACCTTCAGTGCACGTCCCGGCTCGATCCCGGCGATGCGCCGTCGACCTAGCCAGATCAACGTGATCAGACCAGACCCGTCGTACAGCTCGGCCTCCAGCGCCGGCACGCCACCGCGTGGACGCAGGGTCACTGTCCGCAGGCTGCCCTGAAGCTCGACGCGTTCACGGTCCGGTGCTTCCGCGATCGGACAGCATCCGGCCCGCGCGGAGTCGCTCTGGAGCTCCTTGGCCTCCATGTCGGTGGTGCTGGCCCAACGGCTCAGGCTCCGACGCAGGCGACCCCTGGTCTCTGACATATCTCCAGCGTAACCGGCCGATGATGCGGCGTCGGTCAGCCCGGTGGCTGTTCGGGCTGAGCGTTCGCCGGCATTACCAGGGGAATCGGCTCGCCAGGTGCCATCGGGTCGTTCCCACGCACCACGACCACCTTGCGCATCGCGGTCTCGATCACACCGTCCGGGTCGGGCTCCAGCGCCGGTTTGCCGAGGAAGGTCACGCGCAACAACCATCGGGGGCCCTGGATACCGAGCACCCGCGAGGGTTGGGTCGCCTGCTGCCCATCGGCCGTCGTCACCGGAGCGACGACCTGTAGCTCTTTGCCGTAGGCGCCCTCTGCCTCGGTCGCCGTGCCGCCGCGACGAGCGGTCTCGGCCGCGATCGTCTTGCGGATGTCATCCCAGATGTCAGCGTTGCGTGGCGCCGCGAACGGTCGGAGCTCCACCGCGCCCTCAGGGTTGAGCAGAAGGACCGCGACCACCTGCGAAGTGGGCTCGTCCACCTGCAGACGCAGCTCGAGACCCGGCTCGCCGGTGACAACCAGCCCGCCGAGGTCGATCTTGGTCGGGTCGTCTTCGTCGACACTCACCTCGGTGGAGTCCCATGGTCCATCAGGGCGGCCCCCCGCCTCGTCGATCGAGGGAGAGCTTGTTGCGTCGACCTCGTCGCCGGCGATGTCCTGGGCGGGCTGTTTCGGTCGGAACTTCACTGCTTCTCCTCGATCGGGGCCGGGTCCGCCGGCGCGGCAAAGCCACCAGTAGAACCGTAGCCCCCGTCCCCACGAAAGGACCCCGGCAGCCGTTCCACCTCCACGAACCGGGCGTTCTCCACCTGCTGGACCACCAGCTGGGCAATCCGGTCGCCTCGGAGCAGAGTGACCGACTCGCGGGCGTCGAGGTTGATCAGCAGCACCTTCACCTCGCCCCGGAAGCCGGCATCGACAGTTCCGGGGGCGTTGACGATCGAGATCCCGCACTTCGCAGCCAGGCCTGACCGCGGGTGCACGAGCGCGACATAACCCTCCGGAAGCGCCAGGCTGATCCCGGTGGGGACCATCGCGCGCTCCCCGGGGGAGAGTGACACATCAACGGTGGTGGTCAGGTCCGCTCCGGCATCGCCGGGATGGGAGTACGACGGCAGCGGCACGTGCTCGTCCAGCCGCCTGACCAGGATCTCCACCACGGGGACGACCTTACCGAGCGGCGGGCCTATCCTGAACAAGTGACCACCGTGACCCCGGATGCCACCGTGCACTACGAGGAGAGGCTGCGCGTGCCGCTTCGTTGGTGGGTCCAGGCGACCATGTTCCTGGCCAGCATCTGGCTCGCCTTCGTCGTGGCGCTCCCTGCTGTGGTGGCCTGGGGAGCGACGGCCTTCCTGCTGTTCCTGGTGGTGGCTCTCTTCCTCGGCTACGGCGGGGCTGCCCTCCGAGTCGAGTCCGGCAGCTTCTCGGCGGGCGCGGCCAAGATCCCGGTGCGACTCCTTGCCGAGCCGACCCCGCTGGACGCGGAGGCCACCCACCTAGTGGCCGGTCGGGACGCGAACGGGCGTGCTTACCACCTGTTGCGCCCCTACCTGCGGCGCGCAGTGAGGGTGACCGTGGACGACCCGACGGATCCCGTGCCCTACTGGCTGGTCTCCACCAGGCGTCCCGAGGAACTCGCGGCGGCGCTGTCGGCCGCGTGTCAGACTGACCGCAAGCACCCACACTAGGAGGAACGATGGCCAAGGCTTCGAAGGTCTGGTCCGTCTACGGGCTCGCCGCGACGGTGGTGGCGACGATCGTCGCGCGCAAGGCGATGACCACGTCGTGGAAGGTCGCCACCGGGAAGAACCCACCGCAGAACCCGGCGCATCCCGACGTGTCGATGGCAGAGGCCATTGCCTGGGCCACCGCTAGCGGTGTCGCCATCGGCGTGGCTCGCATGCTCGCCTCACGCAAGGCGGCGATCTACTACCGCAACTCGACCGGCCACCTTCCTCCCAACCTCGACGACGTCTCGGTCTAATAAGGGCAGGCCGATCTCAGGCGCAGTCGCGGCAGATCATCCTCTTCTCGTCCGCAAGCTGGCTGCGGTGGTGCACGAGGAAGCAGCTCACGCAAGTGAACTCGTCCTGCTGCCGGGGCTTCACCTCGACCGAGAGCTCCTCGTGGGACAGGTCTGCACCGGGCAGCTCGAACGACTCTGCGGCCTCGGCCTCGTCCTCGTCGACCTTTCCGGAGTTCTTGTCGTGCCGACGAGCCTTCAGCTCCTCGAGGCTCTCCTCGCTCTGCTCTTCTTCAGTTTTTCGTGGTGCGTCGTAGTCGGTTGCCATTTCCGTCTTCTCCTGCTGCCGCTTCGGCGGTCTTCAAGTCCGGGTCATCGACGAAGTAGTCGTGCGGTGCGGATTGTGCACCATAACGTGCCGACTTGCACGCCGATTCCACATCTTGTCGTGGGCTAGCGCTCTCCGCTGCCTGCTGAACCGTCGCCCAGACGGATCTATTCCGCCTCGCCCGGGGCCTGAAGGAACCCGCACTCGGCAACGACCTGGAGAAGCTCCTCGAAGCCCTCCGCCGGCCCGCAGACCACACACTCGCGGCCACCGATCCCAGGTCTGGTCTCCAGGCGTGCCCCGGCCTCGGTAGCGATCAACCCGCCTGCGGCCATGTCCCACGGGTTGAGGCCTTCCTCGACATAGGCGTCCGCGCGGGCGGCCGCGACGAAACAGAGATCCAAGGCCGCCGAGCCGAGCCGACGTATGTCACGCACCCTGCCCAGGAGCGAAGCAACCGCGCCTGCCTGCCTGACGCGTACGCCGGCGACGTAGCTGAACCCGGTCACAACCAGCCGCTGCGCCATCGGCACAACCTCCCGCACCCGCAGTGGTATGTCGTTGCAGGTGGCACCGCCTCCCAGGGTGGCCGCGTAGCACTCCCCCGTCTCCACGTTGAGCACCACGCCGGCGACCACCTCCCCCTGGGTGCTCGCTGCGATCGAGACGGAGTATTGCGGGATGCCGTAGAGAAAGTTCACCGTCCCGTCGATGGGGTCCACGATCCAGGTAACGCCGCTCGTCGACTCCGAGCTCGCGCCCTCCTCGCCCATGAACCCGTCACCGGGGCGGGCGGCGAGCAGCCTGTCGAAGATCAACGCCTCCGCAGCCTTGTCCACCTCCGTGACGATGTCGACCGAGCTGGACTTGGTCTCCGCCACCTCGACGCCGCCCCTTCGCCGGCGCCGAATCAGCTCGGCCGCCTCGCGGGCCACCACAGATGCCAGTGCGAGAAGCTCGTCGTACGGTCCGTCCATGCCTAGTCCCTTCCGCACAGAGCGGCACGAGCGCCTCGCGGGTTGGCGCAGCACCCCGCGGGGCAGTAGTCCCAGGACACATCCTGCGATCCGAGCACCGCACGCTCCGGGGGGTCGCCGGACTCACTCCGCGCCCGCTCCACCAGCAGGTCCCTGACCATTGCCACGAAGCGCGGGTCCACCCCGGCTGTGGACGCTCGGGCGAACTCGATGCCGAGCTTCTCGGCGGTTGCGGCCGCTTCAGTGTCCAGGTCGTAGATGACCTCCATGTGGTCGGAGACGAATCCGATCGGGACGACCACGACCGCGCGCACCCCCTCGGCCGCGAGCTCCTCGAGACGGTCGCTGACATCGGGCTCGAGCCAGGGAACGTGCGGAGATCCCGACCTCGAGCAGTACACGAGGTCGCTGGGATAGCGGTGCCCGGTCTCCCGACGCACGGACTCGGTGATCTCCTCTGAGACGGCGGCGTGCTGGGCGACGTATGCGCCGCCCTCCGGACCACTGAGCTGGTTCATCGCCTGCGGGACGGAGTGGGTCACGAACAGCAGCCACGCGTCGTGGCGCACCCCTTCACCCAGCTCGGCGAGGGCGGCGAGAGTCGCGTCGACCATCGGGTCGACGAAACCGGGATGGTTGAAGTAGTGCCGCAGCCGGTCCACACGAGGCGCGCCCTCGCCAACAGCTGCGACCGCGGCGGCCAGGTTCTCGCGGTACTGCCGACATCCCGAGTACGACGAGTAGGCGCTCGTCAGCAGGCAGGCGGCCCGGCCGATTCCGTCGGCCCTCATCTCGTCGAGCGTGTCCTTGAGATACGGGGCCCAGTTGCGGTTCCCCCAGTAGACGGGCAGATGAAGGCGGTTGCTGGCGAAGTCCTCCTCGATCGCGGCCACCAGCGCACGGTTCTGGTCGTTGATCGGGCTTCTGCCACCAAACCGGAAGTAGTGCTCTCCCACCTCCTCGAGCCGCTCCTTGGAAATACCTCGCCCGCGAGTCACGTTCTCAAGGAACGGGACCACGTCCTGCGGGGCTTCCGGTCCACCGAACGAGACCAGCAACAACGCGTCGTACGGCGCGGCGCGGTTAACCATGTCCCCATCCTAGGATTGCGCTGATGTTCACCCCATACCGCCGTGCCCTGGCGCTGCCGGGGGCCTTTGCGTTCTCCCTGAGTGGCCTGTTCGCGCGACTGCCGATCTCGATGGTCAGCCTCGGCATCGTGCTTCTCGTGTCCACACGCACCGGTTCCTACGCGCTGGCCGGCGCGGTCGCAGCGGCGTACCTGATCGCCAACGCGGTCTTCGCTGTCCTGCAAGGAAGATTCGTCGACAGGCTGGGCCAGAGCAAGGTGCTGCCGTGGACCATCCTGCTGTTCACGGTGTCCCTGGCGATGATGATGTGGGCGGTCGAGTCGGGCTGGGGGACTCCGGTGCCGCATGTGTTCGCCGCCGTCGCCGGCGCTGCGCTCCCCCAGGTCGGCTCCTGTGTCCGTGCCCGATGGTCACTGATCGTCGCCGACAAGCGTCAGCTACAGACCGCCTTCGCGCTCGAGGCGGTCGTGGACGAAGCGGTCTTCATGCTCGGCCCCACCCTGGTCACACTGCTCGCCACCGGGGTCCACCCTCTCGCCGGACTGGTCACCGCCATAGTCGCCGGCCTTGTCGGCACGCTCGTGCTTGCCGCGCAGCGCGGTACCGAACCACCGGCCCGGCGGTCCGCAACCAAGCAGCCCGACACAGCCGAGCCAACGACAGCCAGTATGGGGTGGCCGATCCTCGCTCCCCTGGTCTTCGCGTCGTTCGCGTTGGGTGTGCTCTTCGGAGGGGCCGAGGTCTCCACCGTCGCGTTCTCCGAAGAGCAGGGCAACAAGTCGGCGGCCGGACCGTTGCTCGGCATCTGGGCACTGGGCAGCCTCCTGTCGGGGCTGATCACCGGCGCCATTCACTGGAACGCGACCAATGCGACCCGCCTCCGTTGGGGAATGTTGACGCTGGCAGTGCTGATGACGCCCCTTCCGTTCGTGGAGGGCTTCGTGCTGATGGCCGGTCTGCTGTTCGTGGCCGGGTTCGCGATCTCACCCACCCTGATCGCGAGTGTCGCCTGGGTCGCGGAGACGGTGCCGGTCAATCGGCTCACCGAGGGCATCTCGATCGTGACCACCGGACTGGCCGCAGGAGTCGCACCGGGTGCAGCGTTCGCCGGGATCGTGATCGACCGGAACGGGGCCTCGGCCAGCTACTGGGTCGCCGCGGCTGCAGGTTTCGGGGGTGCGGCCGTGGCGTTCGCGATGGCGCTGCTGCCCAGCCGTCGCCCTCCGGTCGGTGCTACGCCGCTGGACCCATCGCCCATCGAATCATCCTGGTGATGCCTTCCCCGGCTGTGCCAGCCACCACCGCCTCCGCCACCGGCAGGTACGGCAGTTGGAGGTGTCGGCGAGCGTCCCGCGGAAGCAGGCTGACCGCGGCTGCCGCGATTGCGCCGTACGGCGGGCGCGCCAGGATCGGTAGCGGCGGGGTGAGCAGGATGAACCGAGCGGCCTCCCGCGCGGCCGGTGTGCCGACCAGCTCCGGGCGGTAGGCCCGCAGTTGCTCGCGAAGCTCGCCCTCGGTCCTAGGCGGGTCGAGGACGCCGAGGGCTTCCGCGACGCGAGCCGTGTCGGCGACGTAGCCGTCGCGACCTTCCGCGTCGAGCGGATGCCGGCCGAAGCGTTGGTGCGAGGTGAGGAAGCTGTCGATCTCTGCGATGTGCACCCACCGCAGCAGGTGCGGGTCGGACGCGGAGTACGGCCGACCATCCGGTGCGGCGCCGACGACCGTTCGGTGCACCGACCGGATCCTGTTCACCATCGCCTCAGCGTCCTCGGCTGTGCCGAAGGTGGTCACGGCCAGGAAGTGACTGGTGCGTTGCAGCCGACCCCAGGGGTCGCCCTTGAAGCCGGAATGCGCGGCCACCCCGGCCATCGCCAACGGGTGCACGGACTGGAGCAGCAGCGCCCGGACACCGCCGACGAACATCGAGGCGTCGCCGTGCACCTGACGGATCGGGCGGTCCTCGTGGAACCAGCGCGGGCCGGGGGTGTTGTGGATCCGATCGCGGCGGTCCGGGCCCTCAGGTCCAGCGACGCGCTGGAACAGCCGGGTCCCGATCCGGTTCCGCATCCCCTCGATCACCGCAGGCGTCACGTTGTCGAGTATGCAACACCCCTCCACACCCTCGAGTAGCGTTCGGCCCATGCGCAGGAGCAGCACGACCGGGCCGTGGCGCAACTGGTCAGGAACGGCAACCGCGACTCCGAGACAGGTGTTCCTGCCCGCAGATGCGGCCGAGGTCGCGGACATGCTCACGGCAGCCCGCAGAACCGGTCTGGGCGTGAAGATGGTCGGCAGCGGTCACTCCTTCACCGACATCGCCGTGGCCAACGAGCTGATGCTGCGTCCCGACCGGCTCGTCGGCATCCGCTCGGTCGACCGGGACGCCATGACGGTGACGGCGCTCAGCGGCACTCCGCTGCACGTGCTCAACGACCGGCTGCACGCAATGGGGCTTGCCCTGCACAACCTGGGCGACATCGGCCAGCAGACCATCGCCGGGGCGATCTCCACGGGAACCCACGGCACCGGCGGCTTCTGGGCGTCGCTGTCCGCTCAGGTCGCAGGTCTCGAGATCGTGACCGCCGACGGGGCGGTCGTCCAGACGTCGACAAGCCGGGACGTCGAGCTGTTCCACGCGGCCCGGGTCGGCCTCGGGGCGCTGGGAATCATCACCGCGGTGACGGTCATGGTCGAACCCGCGTTCACCCTCGACGCGGTCGAACAGCCGTTGAGGTGGGACGAGGCGGTCGACCGCTACGAGCAGCTGGTCAGCGAGAACCATCACCTTGACATGTACTGGTTCCCCCACACCGACACGATGCTGGTCAAACGCAACAACCGCGCGGTCGACTCGGCGCAGCCACTCTCGTCGATGCGAGCGTGGGTCGAGGACGAACTGGTGGCCAACACCATCTTCGGCGCGGTCAACCGACTGGGCAACACGATCCCCCGGACGGTCCCGTGGTTGAACCGGATCTCCGCGCGCGCCTTGACCGCGCGCTCGTACAGCGATGCCTCACACCGGGTGCTGACCTCCCCTCGGCGGGTGGTGTTCAAAGAGATGGAGTACGCCCTCCCGCGCGAGGTCGGGATCACCGCGCTCGCCGAGGTCCGGGGATCTGATCGAACGGTCGTCGTGGGCGATCAGCTTTCCCGTCGAGATCCGGTGCACCCCCGCCGACGACATCTGGCTGTCGACCGCGAGCGACCGGGAGTCGGTCTACCTGGCCTTCCACGTCAACGAGCAGACCGACCACACGCCGTACTTCTCGGCCGTCGAGCGATTGCTCAGGGAGTACGACGGGCGCCCCCACTGGGGCAAGCTGCACACGCGAACCGCGGAGGACCTCGCCCCCTCCTACGCCCACTGGGGTGACTTTCTTCGGGTTCGCGACCGAGTCGATCCCGGGCGCCTGTTCACCAACCCCTATCTGGATCGCGTGCTCGGGGCCAGCCCGGCTTCCCCGCGCAGCGCGCCGGCCTGAAGTAGGCTCACCCGCAAGACAGTCATGTGAAGGGGCAGGCGCCGATGCAGGAGCTCACGCTAGTGGGCCTGAGCGCAGACGGGACGAGGCTCGTCCTGGTCAGTGACGCGGGTGAGGAGTACTCGCTCGCTGCCGACAACAAGCTCCGCGCCGCGCTCCGTGGTGAGCATGCTCGACTCGGCCAGTTGGAGATTCAGATGGACAGCGCACTGCGGCCCCGTGACATCCAGGCACGAATCCGTGCCGGCGAGTCCCCGGAGACGGTCGCCTCAGCGGCACAGACCACCGTGGACAGAATCATGGTCTTTGCTACCCCGGTGCTCGCGGAGCGAGCCCACGTGGCGGACCGCGCTCAGCGTTCGTCGGTGCGACGCAAGGCCGGCGAGGGACCCGCACGCGTCCTCGCCGACGCCGTCGCCGAGCGGCTGCACGCACGCGGCGTCGACCCGAGCACCGTGGACTGGGACGCCTGGAGACGTCAGGACGGGCGCTGGACACTGGTCGCCGACTACCTGTCGGGTGAGAGCAGCCGGCACGCAGAGTTCGTGTACGACGCACCCGGGCGCTATGTGATCGCCGAGGACGACGAGGCTCGATGGCTCGTCGGGGAGCAGAGCAGCCACAAAGGGCCACAACCTCGCGCCGGTGGAACCCCACGACGGCTCTCGGCAGTCAGCTCGGAGAACGAGCTGCCGCTCGGCGCCGACGCGATCGACATGGTCCGCGAGCCCGGCTCCGCTTCCTCAGAGGACACGCCTGGGGTGGCCGGGGACGACGAAGCCACGCCGGTCGCCCGGTCCGAGCCCCAGTCCGAGTCCGAGTCCGCTGACGATGAGGACGGGTCCGGCAGGAAACCGGCAAAGAAGGCCCGCGGCCGTGCGTCCGTGCCGAGCTGGGACGAGATTATGTTTGGCGGCGAGCGTCGAGAGTGAGCCTGCGAACGGGTCGACGTGAGCCGCCCATCCAGCACAGCGGCGAGCGTCGAGAGTGAGCCTGCGAACGGGTCGACGTGAGCCGCCCATCCAGCACAGCGGCGAGCGTCGAGAGTGAGCCTGCGAACGGGGCCGTGTTTGGACTCGGATGGCGCGGTCGGTGATACTCGGCTTCCATGACCTACTTCGTCACCGGTGCGACCGGGTTCATCGGTCGCCATCTGGTCCAAGAGCTCCTCGATAACCGTCAGGGCGAGATCTTCGTCCTTGTCCGCAAGGGCTCCAAGGCACGAATGGACGCCCTGCTCCGGTCGTGGGGCGCACCCACCCGCGTCACCACGGTGACCGGTGACCTGACGAAACCGCGGCTAGGTCTCTCCCGCAGCTGGATCAGTCAGCACAAGGGTTCGATCGACCACTTCTTCCACCTCGCAGCGATCTACGACATGACCGCCAGCGACGAGTTGAACGAGCAGCTCAATGTCGGGGGCACCCGCGCGGCACTCGAGCTGGCCGCTGGGCTACAGGTCGGCACGTTCCACCAGGTGTCCTCGATCGCCGTGTCCGGCGACTACCACGGCACGTACGACGAGACGATGTTCGACGTGGGCCAGGGCCTCCCCACCGCGTACCACCGGACGAAGTTCGAGTCCGAAGCCATCGTGCGCGAGGCGTCGAGTGTGCCGTGGCGCGTCTACCGCCCAGCCGTCGTTGTCGGCCACTCCGAGACAGGCGTGATGGACAAGGTCGACGGTCCCTACTACTTCTTCCCCCTGTTCAAACGGATGCGTGACAACCTGCCGCAGTGGATGCCGGTGCTAGGCGTCGACCTCGGCGACACCAACGTGGTGCCGGTCGACTACGTGGCCAGGGCAATGGACCACATTGCGCACCAGCCGGGCCTGGACGGTGAGGCGTTCCATCTGGTCAACACGGAGCCGCAGCCGACCGTGGAGCTGGTCAACACGTTCGCCGCAGCCGCGAAAGCGCCCCGCTTCGCGGTTCCGCTGGACCGCCGTGTGACCGGCGTACTGCCGAAGGGGCTGCTCCCCCGGGCGCTGCGCCCCAGTGGGCTGATCAGCAACGCGTTGCTCTCGGCACCGGTTCAGTTCGCGCTGCGTGAGACCATCGGCCGACTCGGCATCCCTCCCGAGGTGCTCGGTCACGTGTCGTTCCCCGCTACGTACGCCAGTCACCGCACCGAACGCACGCTGGCCGGCTCCGGCATCTTCTGCCCCGCCCTGGAGAGCTACGCACTGGTCCTGTGGAACTACTGGGAGGAGCACCTCGACGAGGACACGGCCAACGACAAGGACCTGCGCGACGCCCTCGGCGGCAAGATGGTAGTGATCACCGGGGCATCGTCTGGCATCGGGAAGTCCACGGCGCTGAAGGTCGCCCAGGCCGGCGGTGTCCCGATCCTGATCGCGCGGGGCAAGGACAAGCTCGAGGCCACCAAGGCAGAGATCGAGTCCAACGGGGACGAGGCGCACGCCTACGCCTGCGACCTGTCGGACCTTGAGGCCATCGACACCCTGTGCGAGCAGTTGCGCACCGACCTGCCGACGATCGACTTCGTCGTCAACAACGCGGGCCGCTCGATCCGTCGTTCCCTGGCGCTCAGTCATGACCGGTTCCACGACTTCGAGCGCACGATGCAGCTCAACTACTTCGGTGCCATCCGACTGGTCATCGGAGTCCTGCCGAAGATGCGCGAACAAGGTTCGGGTCACGTTGTCAACATCAGCTCGATCGGGGTGCAGACCAACCCTCCACGGTTCAGTGCGTACGTCGCCTCCAAGTCCGCCCTCGACTCGTGGAGCAATGTGGTCAGCTCCGAGCTTGTCGGCGACGGCGTCAGCTTCACGACCATCCACATGCCGCTGGTCAAGACCCCGATGATCGCCCCGACCAAGATCTACGACGCCTTCCCCACGATCACTCCTGCGCAGGCCGCTGACCTGGTCCTGGCCGCGCTGGCGGAGCGCCCGCATGAGGTGAACACGGCCCTCGGCAGCCTCGGCGCAGTGGCACACACGCTGGCGCCGAAGGCCACCTTCCGACTGCTGCACCTCGCGTACCAGGTCTTCCCCGACTCCGCAGCGGCGCGCGGAGACGAGAAGGCCAGCGCGGCTACCACCGAGCAGATGTTCCTCGCCAGAGTCCTCAAAGGCGTCCACTGGTAGACCTGTCACCCTGGGAAGTAGGCGGAGGACGCCTATTCGGCCTGGGAAACGGCTCTTCAGGAATACACCCGATGTGGCCCGATGCGGCCCGATGTGGCCCGATGCGGCCCGGTGACAAGCTTGCACGGGCGCGCTGTTGTTCATAGTCTGCGCACAATCGTCCGTGTGGACGAAAATTACGCGGAATTCGGCCAGAGTCGGCGCAAAATCGTCCGTGTGGACGAAATTGACGCGTCCTGGTGCTCGCGTGACGACAGGAAAGCAACTTTCCGGCCGCCGAGACCCGCCCCCGATTTGGATCGGTCGGCGGCCCTACGGAAGAAGCAGAGGCCGAGTACCACGGCTCAACACAGGCGGTCAGGCGGTCATCCGGTCAGGCGATCAGGCGATCAGGCGATCAGGAGAGGGATTAGCATCTCCGCGGAGGTGAGCGACCCGTGCAGACCCACCAGGCTCATCTCGGTGGGGAACGCGGACGCGCTCAGGACCCCGAAGGTGCCGTGACACGCGACCACCACGTCGCCGAGCCGGGGGCGTACCAGGGGATCCAGTGCACCGAACCACCCCATGGCCAAGGCCTGGTCGCGCGAGATCACCTCGGCCCGTTCGCCCAGCGTCGAACCCCATGCCGCCAGGACATCGTCGATGGCGCCTCCGCGGCAGTAGAGGTGGCGGAACCGCGCCTCACCCCCGAGCAGGGCCACACCCTCACCCAGGTCGGGGTACTCGTCGACGTCGATCCGGTCGTCCGGCGGGGAGTCGACCATGCCGTGGTCAGCCAGGATCACGAGCCGGATCTCGGCGGGCAGGGCCGCGCGCAGGTGCTCGGCGGCGAAGTCGATCATCGCCAGCTGCTGTTCCCAGTGCACGGAGGCGACGCCGTACGTGTGTCCGGTCCAGTCGAGGTCACCGTCGTACATATAGGTCAGCGACGGGGATGTGCCCGACGCCGCGAGAACGGCCGCCAACCTCTCCCCCGGCCGGTCAGCTCCGACGAACTCCGCGCCCCGGTGCCCGGCGACAGTCAGGCCCGAGCCGGCGAAGCTGCGTTTGTTGACCACCGTCGTGCGCACCCCCGCCTCGGCTAACCTCGCGAACGCGGTCGGGTGCGGTTGCCACTGGCGAGCATCGACGGAGGGGTCCCAGGTGAGCGCATTGAGCAGCCGATCCGTTCCGGGGATCCGGGAGGTGTAGCCGACCACGCCGTGGTGACCGGGGCTCAACGCCGTGCCCAACGAGGTGAGGCTCGTTGCCGTGGTGGACGGCACTCCCACCGTCACCGGTGGCTGACCGTCGAGCAGCGAGTGGAGGAACGGGGCTTCTTCGGGGTGGTCGCGCAGCAGCTCGTACCCCAGGCCGTCGATGAGGAAGAGCACATAGCGCCGGGCGTCGGGAAAGCTCAGCGAAGTCCGGTGGAACCCCACATCGACTCCCATCGCCGCCGCTACAGCGGGGAGCACGTCGCCCAGGGAGCGGTCCTCGTAGGCCGGAGTCGTGAACTCCGTGTTCATCGCGCGTCTGAGGAGATGGCCGTGCGTGCCGAGAGCGACTCCGAGAAGGCGAGCAGGCTGGCCACCGCGTCGTTCCCGTCGGCCGCGGCGCTGACCCGGATCGAGAAGTCGTCGGAGGCGAGGACACCTGTATATCCGTGGTCGGCCTCGCACTGCGGATCCGCGCAAGCAGCAGGCTCGAGGTCCACCCGGCCCAAGCCGCCCCACCCGATGGTGAGAACGACCTCGTTGGCACCTGGAGCGGGAATGGGGTTACCGGCGTACGACGCCGGGTTGGCCACCATCCGGGTGACCACCACCGAGCGCACTGCCGCGAGGGTCACCGCCTCGGTGGAGGTCGAGGTGTAAGGCGCGGGCAACAGGTCGTCGGGTGCGTGCTCGTCGGTGTGCGCGAGGATCAGCCGGCTGCCGGTGAGCACGACGACCGTGACGTGGCGGCGTACCTCGTCCTGGTCGATCGTCGGTTCATGGTGCACGAGGAAGGAGTCCACCGACTCCCCCGCCACCGCAGCATTGACCGAGTCCGAGACCACGTCGGGGTAGTACCCCGACTTCTCGATGGCGGCGTGGAGTTCGCCGGAACGATCATGGGAGCCAGTGCTGCGCATACTCCCAGTGTTTCACGAGCCCGATGCGCTGACCGGCGGCCCTCAGTCGTGGAGCGTGTCACCGGGCGGCGTGCTCAGCCTGCGCACGAACCACTCCGATCGGGCGTCCGCAACGGGCGCGACCTGACCGGTGGCGTTGAGCACCGTGGCGCCCCGAGCACCGGCCAGCACGAGGTTCAGGTGCAGCGACCGGATCTGCGGCAGGTCGTTCTTGAGCTGTGCAACCCGGAGCAGCAGATGCTCGATGGCCTCTACGTCGACCTGTTCGCTGCCTCGGTAGCCGAACAGCAGAGGGGCGGCCTTGATCTCTCGCACCATGTCAGCCGCCTCGCCGCTGTGCATGGGCGGGATCCGGAACGAGCGGTCACCGAGCAGCTCGGTGGCTGCCCCGGACACCCCGAATGAGACGACGGGGCCGAACAGCGGGTCCTCCTCGCCGCCGATCGAGACCGGCACGCCGTGGTCGGCCACCTTCTGTACGACGAATTCAGCGGCGGCGGGGTCGTCGATGATGCTGTGCATGGAGGCCCACGCGTCGCGCATCTCGGGTTCGTTGTCGATGTTGCGCCACACATGCGCGAGGTCGGGCCGGTGCCTGAGATGGTCGGCGGCGGCCTTGAGCACCACATCCCAGCCGAACTTCTCCCCCGCAGCGACCGCACCGTCCGCGGACTCGACGTCCATCCGCTCCCACAGGTCGATACCGTAGGCGTCGAGTATGTCGCGCAGCTCCTCGAACGAGAGATCACGCCCCTCGGGCGAGTCCATCAGGATCTCGTTGACCCGGCGTCTGGCCCGCCGCTCCTCGACTTCCTCGGGCACCACGACTGCACCCTCTGGGCGGTCCAGCCACGCGGCGTACTCCACCACACTCGCCAGTGCCCGGACGGCGGCCTCAGGCGCTGGGTACGAAGGCACCGATCCGCGTCCCGCCGTGCTCCCGGCGAGATCGGGCACGCGCAGAAGCTCAGGAACGCCCTCGGTGGCCAGGAAGGTGGAGATCAGCGGCTTGTCGGACAGCTCACCGACCGCAGCAAGGACATTTGCCACCTCCTCGCCGCTGGTGTTCAGCGGCGGGATGAAGACCGCCACGATCGCGTCCACCGCCGGATCGTCGATCGCGGTGTCGAGGGCCGCCTCGAAGTCCTCCGCGGTGGCCTCGGCGCCGAGAGGAAGCAGGGCGTTCACCTCCAGACCGGCCGAGGCCGCGGCGTCCGCCGCAAGCAGACCGAGGGCGTCGGAGTTGCCAACCACAGCGACCCGAGGCCCCTTCGGCAGAGGCTGGTGAGCAACGAGCTGCGCCACGTCGAACATCTCGTCGAGGGTGTTCACCTGGATCACGCCGGCCTGCCGGAACATCGCATCGACCGCGGCCTGGGGGGCGGCGATCGACCGGACCGCGTGCCCCATCGGAACCCCCTGTGTTGTCCGGCCGGACTTCACCGCGATCACGGGCTTGCGCCGCGAGACCCGGCGAGCGACCCGGCTGAACTTGCGGGGGTTGCCGATCGACTCGAGGTAGAGCAGCACCACCTCGGTTTCCTCGTCCTCCTCCCAGTACTGCAGCAGGTCGTTGCCGGAGACGTCGGCGCGGTTCCCCGCGCTGACGAACGTGGACAGCCCAAGGCCACGCCTCTCCACCTTCTCCAGGATGGCCACCCCGAGCGCGCCGGACTGACAGAAGAAGCCGGCCCTGCCCCGCGGCGGCATGATCGGCGAAAGCGATGCGTTCAGCGACGCCTCGGCGGAGGTGTTGATGACGCCCAGGCAGTTGGGTCCGATCAGGCGTAGCCCGTAGCTGCGGGCCAGCCCCACCAGGTGTCGCTGGAGCTGGCGACCCTCCTCGCCGGTCTCGGCGAATCCGGAGGAGATCACCACCATGCCGTGAACGCCCTTTGCGGCGCAGTCGAGGACGACGTCTCGCACCGCGTCGGCGGGGACTGCCACGATCGCCACCTCGACCGTGTCCGGGATGTCGGAGACCGAGGCGTACGCCGGTATCCCGGCCACCGGTTCGGCCGCGGGGTTCACGACGTACACCCGGCCGGTGTAGTCACCGAGCACGAGGTTGCGGACCAGGGCACGGCCGATCGTGTCCTGGCGACGGGAGCCGCCGATGACCGCGACGCTGCTGGCGTTGAAGAAGCGTTGGATCGAGGCCGCCTCGGCGCGGTGTTCACGTGAGAGCATCACGTTGATCGAGGTGTCGGTGGCATCGATGGGGAACTCGAGGCTCATCACACCGTCGGCGAACCCGCCGGCGACGCGGTAGCCCGCCTCCCGGAAGATCGCGATCATCCGGCGGTTCTGCGGCAGCACCTCGGCGACGAACTTCTCCACCCCCAGCTCGCGGCCCGCCTGCGCGAGGTGCTCGAGGAGCATCTGCGCGATGCCACGGCCCTGGTGTGCGTCCTGGACCAGGAAGGCGACCTCGGCCTCCACCCCTCCTTGGGCGTCCGAGATCCGGTCGAACCGCCCCACGGCGATGATCGCGCCCGCCACCGTGAGCACGAACGCCACGCGGTCGTGATGGTCAACATGGGTGAACCGCGCGACGTCGCTGTCCGAGAGCTGTGGCATCGGCGCGAAGAACCGCAGGTACTTCGACTCCGCCGACACCTGGGAGTAGAACTCCACGAGTCCCTGCTCGTCGTCCTCAGCGATCGGGCGCAGGTGCGCCGCGCTGCCGTCGCGCAGGAGGACGTCGGCCTCCCAGTGCCTTGGATAGCGGAGTTCGGAAGCGGAGGGTGTCTCGGCTGCGCTCACGCAGGAAATGTATCGCTTTCCACAATCGCGGCGAGCCCCCGTAGAGCCCACACGAGCCAGAGGCGACAATGTCGTCATGCCACGACGGACCAAGCAGGCACCGCCTCCCGATGACTTCGAGGAGCACATCCTCGACATCGACGTCGGTGACGAGATGCGGGCGAGCTTCCTCGAATACGCCTACTCGGTGATCTACAGCCGGGCGCTGCCCGACGCGCGGGACGGGCTGAAACCGGTCCAGCGCCGGATCCTCTACACGATGAGTGACATGAACGTGCGGCCCGACCGTGGCCACGTGAAGAGCGCCCGCGTGGTGGGTGAGGTGATGGGCCGGCTGCACCCGCACGGCGACGGCGCGATCTACGACGCCCTGGTCCGGATGGTGCAGCCCTGGTCGATGAGGGTCCCCCTGGTTGATGGGCACGGCAACTTCGGCTCCCCCGATGACCCGCCGGCGGCCATGCGCTACACCGAGTGCCGGATGGCACCCCCTGCGATGCCGATGACTGTGTCCATCGACGAGGAGACTGTCGACTTCAAACCGAACTACGACAGCCGCGAGCTCGAGCCTTCCGTGCTCCCGTCCGCGTTGCCGAACCTGATCGTGAACGGTGCGACAGGGATCGCTGTCGGCATGGCAACCAACATCGCGCCGCACAACCTGGTCGAGGTGGTGCAGGCGCTACGGCACCTGGTCACCCACCCGAGCGCAGGTCTGGACGACCTGATGCGGTTCATCCCAGGCCCCGACCTCCCCACCGGCGGCAAGATCGTCGGGCTGGACGGGGTCCGCGAGGCCTATGAGGCCGGCCGCGGATCGTTCAGGATGCGGGCCACGGCCAGGGTGGAGAGCGTGTCGTCGCGCCGCAAGGGGATCGTGGTCACCGAGCTGCCCTACGGCGTGGGCCCCGAGCGGGTGATCGAGCGGATCAAGATCCTGGTGCAGTCGAAGAAGATGCAGGGAGTCGCCGACGTCAAGGATCTCACCGACCGGGCCAAGGGCCTGAACCTGGTCATCGAGGTGAAGAACGGTTTCCATCCCGAGGCACTTCTCGAACAGCTCTACAAGCAGACCCCGATGGAGGAGTCGTTCGGGATCAACGCGGTCTGCCTGGTCGACGGTCAGCCGCGCACGCTCGGGCTCAAGGAGATGCTGGAGGTCTACCTGGGCCACCGCTTCGACGTGGTGCGTAGGCGGTCGACGTACCGCCGGGGGAAGGCCGTCGACGAGCTCCACCTGGTCGAGGGCCTGCTCATCGCGATTCTCGACATCGACGACGTGATCGCGCTGATCCGCTCCAGCGAGAACGCCGGCGAGGCCAAGGAACGGCTCATCCAGGTCTTCGACCTCAGCGACGTTCAGGCGACCTACATCCTGGACATGCCGCTACGTCGGCTCACGAAGTTCTCGCGACTCGAGCTGGAGACACGAAAGTCAGACCTGGAAACGGCAATCGCCGCGCTGGACGCGATCCTTGGCGACGAGACGCTGCTGCGCAAGGTGGTCAGCGACGAGCTTAACGACGTGGCGAAGACCTACGGCACCCCGCGGCGCACGGTGCTACTGCAGTCCGCCGGCCAGACCGTGCCCTCAGCGGTGCCGCTCGAGGTCGCCGACGACCCATGCTTGGTCTATCTGTCGTCGACGGGCCTGCTGGCCCGCACCATCGGGACCGAGACGCCGGGATCCGGCGGCGGTCGGGCCAAGCACGACGTGATCGTTTCCGCGGTGCAGACCACGGCCCGCGGCCAGGTGGGCGCGATCACGAGCCTCGGACGTCTCGTCAAGCTCGACGTACTCGACCTCCCGTCGCTGCCCTCCACCGCCAACACACCTCACTTGCAAGGTGGCGCGCCGGTCAGCGAGTTCCTCGCTCTGGGGCCCGGTGAGCATGCCTTGACGCTCTGCTCGTTCGACCCCGACTCGGGGCTCGCCCTTGGCACCCGACACGGCGTGGTGAAGCGGGTGGTCCCGGAGTACCTCGCCCACAAGGACGCCTGGGAGGTGATCCGGCTCGCCGACGGCGACGAGATCGCCGGCGCGGTCGAACTCCGCACCAGCACCGAGAACCTGTGTTTCGTGACCACCGATGCCCAGCTGCTGCACTTCACGGCCGAGGGGGTGCGCCCTCAGGGGCGCGCAGGTGCAGGCATCGCCGGTGTCCGCCTCGGGGCAGGCCAACGGGTGATGTTCTTCGGGGCCTTCGAGGCCAGCGACGACGCGGTCGTCGTCACTGCCTCCGGGTCGAGCGCGGCTTTGCCCGGCACCGAACCGGGCGCGGTCAAGGTCACTGCGTTCACCGAGTACCCCGCCAAGGGCCGCGGCACGGCAGGTGTGCGCTGCCATCGTTTCCTCAAGGGCGAGGACGCGCTCGTCTTCGCCTGGGTGGGGCCCGGACCCGCCCGGGCCGCTGCTGCGAGTGGAGCAGCCGTCGAACTGCCAGATGCGCTCGGGCGCCGGGACGGGTCGGGAACCCCGGGTGCCCAACCGATCGCAGCAGCCTCCGGCCCCCTCACCGCGCTCCTGCCGACCGCCCTCCCACGACCGTGACAGGCTAGAGAGATGACGAACACACTTCCCCGGTTCCTTCTCGGACTGACCCTGGCAGCTGCGCTCGCTCTGAGCGCCTGCACCGGCTCAGACTCGGAGGACTCCGAGCAGTCACCGAGCGACGTGCTGGCCGAGGCGAAGGCGAACCTCGACGAGACCTCCGGTGTTCACGTGGTGCTCTCGACGGAGAAACTGCCCAGCGGTGTGAACGGAATCGTCAGTGCCGACGGCATCGGAACACACGCTCCGTCCTTTGAGGGCAACCTCAAGGTGTCCGCTGCTGGCATCACCGCCGACGCGGGCGTGGTGGCGGTCGATGACGTCGTCTACGCGATGCTGCCCTTCACGACGAAATTCGTGGAGATAGACGCACAGGACTACGGCGCCCCCGACCCTGCCGAGCTGATGGGCACCGAGGAGGGTCTGTCCTCACTGCTCACCGCGGCAGAGGACGTCGAGGAGGGCGAGCAGGAACGCGACGGCGAGACCGTGCTGGCCACGTACTCCGGAAGCGTGCCCGGTGATTCGGTCTCCTCCATCATCCCCAGCGCCTCCGCACAAGGCACCTTCGACGCAACGTTCACCCTCACCGAGGACGTCGAGCTGAACGAGGCCGTGCTGACCGGCCCGTTCTATCCCGGATCCGCCGACGTCACCTACACGATCGAGTTCGACGAGTACGGCACTGAAAAGGAGATCACCGCGCCGTGACCCGCGCCGGCGAGGTGCCGCAGACGTGGGCACCGGCACCGGGCGCGCGCCTGCTGCTGGGTCTGGCCGCGGCGGCGGTGGCCTTCGCCGCTGCCGACACCTACGTGGTGGTGCTGGCACTTCCGGACATGATGTCCAGCGTCGGCCTCGCGGTCGACGAGCTGCAGCGGGCGGCGCCGATCGTGTCCGGCTTCCTGCTCGGCTACGTCGCGATGCTGCCCCTGATCGGTCGGATCGCAGACCTGCGCGGCAGAGTGCCTGTCCTGGTCGGCTCGCTGGTCGTGTTCGCCCTCGGGTCGCTGGTCACCGCCGCCGCCTACGACCTGCCCAGCATGGTTGCCGGGCGCTTTCTGCAGGGGGTCGGTGGCGGTGGTCTGGTCCCGGCCACCCTGGCACTGGTCGCGGACATGTACCCGCCCTCGCATCGTGGGGTGCCCCTGGGGGTGGTCGGTGCGGTGCAGGAGTTGGGCAGCGTGGTCGGTCCGTTGTACGGCGCCCTGGTCCTGGCCGCTGCCGACTGGGAGGAGATCTTCTGGATCAACCTGGCGGTCGGCCTGGTACTCGCCGCCGTGCTCCACCGGACCTCCGGCGATCCGGCCCGGGTCTCTCACCTTCCTCGCGACCCGGTCGGCGCCGTACTGGCCGTGCTGGCTGTGGCATGGCTCCTGTTGGTGATGCTCGAGCCCGACGTACTCGCCAAAGGCATCACCACGGGGCTGGTCTTCCTCCCGATCGTGGGTGAATCTCGTTGGCTGTCTCCTCTGGCGCTCACGCTCTTCACACTGCTGATAGCTCTCCTTCTCCGGTGCTGGGTGGCCAGCGCCCCACTGCTGGACCTTCGTCAGTGGGGGACGGTCGCGAAGCGGGCCGACCTGGTGGGCGCGGGGCTGCTCGCGCTGAGCCTGAGCGGGATCATCCTGGCCTTCGCGAGCGCCGACCCCGAAGTCCAGGTCTTCTCTCCCGCTGGGCCGTGGATGCTGGCCGGTTCGGCGGTCGCAGCGATCCTCTTCTGGTGGCGGAACCGGCGCACCTCGAACCCGCTCATACCTCGCGGGGCGTTCGCGCGCACACCCGCCTGGGGTGCCCTCCTGGTGAGCTTCTTCGTCGGTGCCGCACTGATCGCTGCTCTGGTGGACATCCCGATCTTCGCCCGGGTCAGTGTCTACCCCGATTCCCAGCTGATGGCGGCGCTGGTCCTTGTTCGTCTGCTCGTCGCGCTACCTGTGGGCGCAGTGCTCGGTGGCTACCTCACCAGGCGGGTTCCGGCGGGCGTGGTCACCGCAGCCGGCATGGGGCTCGCGGCGGGCGGATTCGCGTGGATGGCTCAATGGGGTCTGGACAGTCTCGAGCACCCTGTCGCGACGGTCCCTCTAGTGATGACAGGGCTCGGCTTCGGTCTCGCGCTGGCTCCGGTGAACGCCGCACTGCTCGCGGCCACCGAGGATGCGGTGCACGGGGTGACCAGCGCCATGCTGGTGGTAGCAAGAATGGTCGGCATGCTGGTCGGCATCTCCGCACTCACCACGATCGGCCTGCGCCGCTACTACGCCGTACAAGTGGACCTGGCTGAGCCCTCTGACGTGTGCGGTGCCCGAACGCAGTGCGCGGAGTACACGACGCTGCTCAAGGAAGCGGGCCTCGCACAGCTGCAGACGGTGTTCCTCGGCGCCGCGGTGTGCGCGCTCGTCGCTGCCGCGGTTGCCCTCCTCGTGTTCCACCATGCGCAGACACGGGGCGTCTCGGCTGCGGAAGCGTTGAGGCAGGCCGGGTGACCCGGGGGAAGGCCCGCTGCGGTCCTTCGCTAGGTTGCCCACCGTGACCGACTTCGACGACCTGCTCGCGGCGAACCGCCACTACGCCGAGTCATTTGCGCTCAGTGGCTTCGACGGGATCGCGCGCGCCGGGGTCGCGGTCGTGACCTGCATGGACTCGCGGATCGACCCGCTCGGAATGCTCGGTCTCGAGCCCGGTGACGCGAAGATCTTCCGCAACCCCGGGGGCCGGGTCACCCAGCAGGCGCTCGAGGCACTCGTGCTCGGCGTGCACCTGCTAGCCGTTCAGCGGGTGCTCGTCGTGCCCCACACCCACTGCGCGATGGCCACGGCCACCCAGAACGAGTTGCGTGCGAGGGTCACCGAATCGAGCGGACAGGACGCGTCGTGGCAGTCCTTCGCTGTTGTCGACGACCAGCTGGCCGCGCTGCGCGAGGACGTCGCCAAGGTCCGCTCACATCCGTTGATCCCCGATGCCGTGATGATCGGCGGTTTCCTGTACGACGTCCAGACCGGCCTGCTCCAACACCTCGCCTAGCCTTCGACAGTTTCATCAAGGTATGTCGTCGAACCTGCACTTCCCACGACGAACTCGGCTCTCCTGTCTCATCCGTGGGTCAGGGTCTGCCGGGACCTGCGTGACGGTGACGTGCGAGCGGTGAGGTCTTCAGCCGGTGTAGGCGTTCACGACCTCAAGGGGGCTGGGTCCGGCGGGGCAGCCCGTTGGGACGAGCTCGGCGAGTAGGACGGTCGCCCGGATCGGTCACGCTGACACGCTCCTCAGCCAGACAGCTCAGCCAGCTCAGGCACCCGGAGCCGATACGCCCGCGCGGCATTCACCCGGCTCGCGAACGCGGAGGGCGGGTACAGCACCTCTGGCGGCACCCCGCGGCGCACAATCGTCCGTACGGACGAAAATTACACGAGACTCGGCCGTAATCGGCGCACAATCGTCCGTACGGACGAAATTTACACGCGGCTCGGTCATTGTCGGCGCAGGATCGTCCGTACGGCCGTACGGACGAAATTGACGCGCCCTGGGCTCGCACCGCCTCGACCGTCGAGACCACCGGCAAGAGCAGAGGCCGAGTACATCGCTCAACAACAACTCGACCAACCGGTCGAGACCAGACAACCGGGAGTGGATCAAACCCGCGACGATTCAGCGTGAACCGGTGTCCAAACCGCGCCGTGCGTGAATGGGACGGGCCGCCCCGGTCACCCGGGGCGTGAGTCTGCCCTCGACTTGGTCTCGACAGGCTCGACCAGCGGGGCCGGAGTGGTCTCGACAGGCTCGCCCAGCCGGGGGCCGCCAACGGCGTGCACTTCCGATGGCGCTCGACACATCCACAGATACGTCAGGAGAGCCCGAACTCGTTTTGGGAAGTGCAGTTCACCTAGGTACGTTGGGGAACCTGGGGCCCGGCCGAGGTCACGCGTCGATCGCCTCGACGTCGACCTCGTAGGCGCCCTGAACGATGAACTCCTTTCGGGGAGCAACCTCGGATCCCATCAGGAGCTCGAACACCTGTGCGGCGGCGTCCGCGTCGTCGACGGTGATCCGACGCAGCGTGCGATGCCTCGGGTCCATCGTCGTCTCAGCCAACTGGTCGGCGTCCATCTCGCCTAGGCCCTTGTAGCGCTGGACAGGCTCCTTCCAGCGGACACCCTTCTTGGAGAGTTCGGCGAGCCGGCGCTGCAGCTCAGGGTCGGAGTAGGTGTAGATGTACCTGTCCATCCCCTTCTTCGGGTTGGACAGCTCGATGCGGTGCAGCGGGGGTACGGCGGAGAACACCCTGCCTCGGGTGATGAGCTCGGGCATGTACTTGAAGAACAGGGTCGCGAGCAGACACCGGATGTGCGCGCCGTCGGAGTCAGCATCCGCCATGAAGATGATCCGGCCGTAGCGCGCGGACTCCACGTCGAAGGTCCGTCCGGAACCGGCGCCGACGACGTGGATGATCGAGGCGCATTCGGTGTTCTTGAGCATGTCCCCAACCGAAGCCTTCTGCACATTGAGGATCTTCCCCCGGATCGGCAATAGAGCCTGGAACTCGGAGTTGCGTGCCAGCTTGGCTGTGCCCAGTGCCGAGTCGCCTTCGACGATGAACAGCTCGCTCCTCTCCAAGTCAGAGGAGCGGCAGTCGGCGAGCTTCGCGGGCAGCGCGCTGGACTCGAGGGCCGTCTTGCGGCGCTGGGTGTCCTTGTGCTGACGGGCCGCGATGCGGGTCCGCGCGGCACCCACCACCTTCTCGAGCACCAGCTTGGCCTGAGCCTTCTCGGCGCGCCTGGTCGAGGTGAGAAACTTCCTGAGCTCGCCAGTGACCACCTTGCGGACGATGTTCCGGGCGGCCGGAGTGCCGAGCACCTCCTTGGTCTGCCCCTCGAACTGAGGTTCGGCCAGTCGCACCGTGACGACGGCGGTCAGGCCCTCGAGTACGTCGTCCTTGATCACGTCGGGCTCGCTGGCCTTCAACAGGCGGCTGTTCTTGAGCACGTCGTTGAACGTCTTGGTGATCGCCTGTTCGAAGCCGGCAAGATGGGTCCCACCCTTGGGGGTGGCGATCACGTTCACGAAGGAGCGGACCTCGGTGTCGTAGCCGGTCCCCCAGCGCAGCGCGACGTCCACACCCAGGTCGCGCTCCACGTCCTGCGGGGTCATCTGCCCGTTCGCGTCGAGAAGTGGCACGGTCTCGGTGAATCGCTCGTGGCCCTCGAGGCGATGGATCTCACTGACCGGCGCGTCGGTGGCGAGGAAGTCGCAGAACTCCGTGATGCCGCCCTCGTGACGAAAGCTCTCCTGGACCGGCTCGTCGCCGCGCAGGTCACGGATGACCAGCTCCAGGCCGGGCACTATGAACGAGGTCTGGCGTGCGCGGGTGACGAGCTCGTCGTAGGTGAACGTGGCGTCCTTGCTGAAGACCTGCCGATCTGGCCAGAACCGGACCCGGGTGCCGGTCACGCCCTTCCTGACCCGACCGCCCTTGAGCAGGCCCGACCCCGGGGTGAAGGTCGAGCCCGGCCCTTCACCGGCGAAGACGCCGGGGGCGCCCCGCCGGAACGACATCTTCTGCGTGGAGGGCGATCGGTCAACCTCGACGTCGAGACGAGTGGACAGGGCATTGACGACCGAGGAGCCAACACCGTGCAGACCACCGGTGGCGACGTACGACCCACCACCGAACTTGCCCCCCGCGTGCAGCTTGGTGAAAACGACCTCGACTCCCGAGAGCCCGGTCTTCGGCTCCTTGTCCACCGGGATGCCGCGGCCATCGTCGTGGACTTCGGCGGAACCGTCCGGGTGCAAGGTCACGTCGATTCTGGTGCAGAATCCCGCCAGCGCCTCGTCCACCGAGTTGTCGATGATCTCCCACACGCAGCGCATGAGGCCGCGGGTGTCGGTGGAACCGATGTACATGCCCGGCCGCTTGCGAACCGCTTCCAGCCCTTCGAGGACCAAGAGGTGATGGGCGTTGTACGTGTTGTCGATGGCGGTTCCTCCGACGGTTCGCGCTGGCACGTGGCTCCTAGTTGCGAGCGGTAGGTCTGCCCTGACAAACCTACCCACGGCACGCCGGTGGTCGGCAGACGCCACGCAGCCGTGGCCCAACGCCGGAAGGACCAGACTAGACAAACGTCACAATGCGACAACGGAGGTTTGAAGTTTCGGGGATTCGGCAATGAGTAGCGACCAACCTACGGCAGACTTTGTACCGAACACCATGTGGAGAACGCACTATCGTGTGGGAAGGCTCACTAGTCTCAAGAGGAGAACCGCTCACACGCGGGAAGCAACCGACGTGATTGGATGTTGAGACAGGTGAAACGTAACTCGGGAACGCTCGGTCGACCGGTTACGTTGGGCAAGACACCACGGAAGGAAAGAGGCCTCAAGTGACCACCGCAGTTGCCCCCCGCACACCACTGTCCGCTGTGGACCGCTGCGACCGGTGCGGAGCCCAGGCCTACCTTCGAGTGGAGCTCGCCGGCGGTGGCGACCTCCTGTTCTGCGCCCACCACGCTCGCGAGCACGGCGACAAGCTTCGTGAGATCGCAGTCACCGTCCACGACGAGACCGGCAAGCTCACCGACACCCCCGCAGACGCTTCGAGCGACGCGGGCTGACCACAGGACTGACCACTGGGTTCGAACCCCAGGAACCAGAGGAAGCCCCGGGCCCTCCGCCCGGGGCTTCCGTCTGCCCGGGGCCGATGGTGGGAGGGTGATCCGCGTGAACATTACCGAGCTACTGGTCGGGATCGTGATCCTGGCGGGCATCGTCGGCATCGTGGTACCGGTCCTGCCCGGTTCGATCCTGATTCTCGCCGCCATCCTGGTCTGGGCCACCGCGGACGGCTCGAGCACGGCCTGGGTGGTGTTCTCCATAGCCACCGTGCTGCTGATGGTCGGCGCCGTCGCGAAGTACCTCATCCCCGGCCGGAAGCTGAAAGCCGTCGGGGTGCCCAACCGGTCACTGCTAGTTGGTGCCCTGCTCGGGATTCTGGGCTTCTTCGTGATCCCGGTGGTCGGTCTCTTCGTCGGGTTCGTCCTCGGTGTCTACGCGTCGGAGCGGCTGCGGGTGGGTCGGGACCTGGCCGGGCCGACCACCAGGGCAGCGCTGAAGGCCACCGGGGTCTCCATCCTGATCGAGCTCGCAGCGGCGCTTCTGGCGTTCACCGCCTGGCTGGCGGGCGCGGTCATCACGTGAGCCGGCCCGCCTGATGGCCATCCTCCTCGCGCTCGGCTCCACCCTCGCCTACGGGCTGTCCGACTTCGTGGGCGGCTTTGTCTCCAGGCGTACGTCGGCATGGTCGGTCGCCGTGGTCGCGCAGCTCTCCGCCACCGCGTGCACCTGCGTGATAGCGATGTTCGTCTCCGGTTCGCCGAGGTGGGAGGACTTCGCCTGGGCGATTCTCGCCGGAGCCGCCAGCGGGGTCGGCAGCGGTTTCCTCTACCGTGGCTTCGCCTCCGGTCGGATGAGCGTCGTGGCGCCGGTCTCCGGGGTCGGTGCGGCACTGGTACCAGCTCTGGTCGGCACCCTGGGCGGGGAACGACCCTCCGTCGTCGTGTGGCTAGGCGTGCTGGTTGCCTTTCCGGGCATCTGGCTGGTCTCGATGAGCTCGACGAGCATGGACCGAGTGGCCGTCTCGGCGGGAGTGGTCGACGGCGTGTTGGCGGGGCTCGGGTTCGGCGTACTGTTCGCGACCCTGGGCCAGGTTCCGGAGCAGGCCGGATTGTGGCCGCTGGCCGCAGCGCAGTCCCTGTCGGTGCCCACCGTGATCGTGCTCGCCGTGCTCCTCGGGACATCGTGGCTACCGCGTGGCGCGACGGTGTGGTGGGCACTGCTGGCGGGGCCGCTGGGTGCCACCGCCACGGGGGCGTTCCTGCTGGCCAGCCAGAGCGGCTATCTCACGATCGCCGGCGTGCTCGCGTCGCTCTACCCCGCCATCACCGTCCTACTCGCCGCGGCGGTGCTGCACGAGAGAATACACAGATCCCAGGGGCTCGGACTGTTGCTCTGTGCCATCGCTGTCGGGCTGGTCGCCGGAGGCTGAGCGCTCAATCCTCCCGTTGGGGTGCTGGCTATACCGTGGTCATCGCCGGCGCCCTCGTCCGGAACTTCTGCCGTAGATCCCGTATGAGGAGTAGACGCTTGAGAACTCTGGTTGCCGGCGCGCTTGCCACCACAGGCCTGGTACTCGTTGGCCCGTGGGCCCAGGCGGCCGAGCCCGGCGGGTGCGCACCGGCCGCGGCTCACCGAGGGATCCTCACCTCGCACACGGAGAACACGAAGGGCTCGATGCGCTCAGCCATTGCCGCGGACGCCGAGTTCGAGATAGACCTGCGCAGCACGTCGAACGACGGGATTGTCGTCATTCACGACAGCACCCTTTCTAGAACCACGAATGGCAGCGGGCGCGTCGCCAACAAGACTGCCGCGAAGATCCGGTCATTGCGCACCGACGACGGTCAGCGGGTCCCGGTGATCGGCGGGGTGCTGCGGATGGTCCGCGACAACTCGAACGCCAAGGCGATTCTGCACCTGAAGACGCTGACCCCCACCAGCCAACGGAAGCTGGCGAGCCTGATAGCTGAGTACGGCATTGCTCGCCGACTGGAGGCCATCGGTAACGCATCCCAGCTTGCCGGGTTCCGGAGGCGCAACCCGGGGACAGCGACGTACCTGCTCTCCCCTGGCCTGCCCAGCGTCGATGAGGCCGCAGCGTCCGGCGGCGCACACGTGTTCCCGAGGCTGACCACCCCGAAGTGGAGGGCCGACATGCAGTCCGAGGGCGTGCCGTTCAACACCCGGCTCGACGACACCCCGGAGGGCTGGGAGACGGCTCAGGTCGGTACGACAAGCGTGATGACCGACGACGTCGCCGGATACCGGGCCTACTGCAGCAGCCGGGCGTGACGAATCACCCGGGCTGTCCTGGTGGCGCACTCAGTCGCGATGGAGGGGCTCGTCTGACGTATCCGTGGGTCAAGTCTGCCGGGAACGGCGCGACGGTGACGTCCGAGCCCGTGACGTCTTCGGCCGGTGTGTGCGTTCGCGACCTGGAGGCTGGGTTCGGCGGGCCCTTCCCGACAGCGGCTTGGTGGGCCCCGCGCTCACCCTCCCGACACGACCCGCTGTTCTTAGGGAAGCGGCGAAGTTATTGACCAAGGCAGCGGAGAACCTCAAGGCGGTGAACCCGCTCTGAGCCACAAGAAAGCCGACCGCGGCCACCGAACTGCCCGGTCGGTTGCGTGGGTCCGACATTGAAGAGGGCGATATGGCATGTAGCGGATAGTCGATAAGTGTGCCGTCAGCGGGGTGAGGGGCAGTCAGAAGGCGCTGCGAAAGCGCGCTGGAAGCTCGCGGAGTGGACTGGTGTCCAGCGCGGTGACTTGGTTGGCCATCGACTTCCAGGATCCGTTGCCCTGCTTTCTGACGAGATCGCCGAGATCGAACTCCGCCGCGTCGAACTCGGGAACCGAACCGCTCCCATTGGCCATGTCGGTCGACGACGACAACAGCGTCTTCAGCAGCTCAGGGCCATTCGGCCAGAAGCTGCCAGGGCTTCCACGGCCCTCCACCTCGTGGACTCTGCGGCGGTGCTCGGCGACCTTCTGGAGCACCGTCTCGTCGCAGTACTTCAGGTGAAGCATCCACAGGCCCGGGTCGATCTCGAACGGCGCATGAATGGCATGGAACGCCCCTTGCCACGCATCGGGAGTCCGCTTCACGAGCGGCTTGCACATCCCCGGCGCAAACTTTACAAACCGGCGCTGCTCCAACAGCGGCCGGCTTGGGTCGAGCACAGGCTCTAGGCGTGCGTTGTGCATGACCTCCAAGGCTAGCGGGGCGATGACCGGCCTGTCCGAGCGTTCGGCGAGGTAGTCGACCAACCCGCTGTACTTGGCTGGGTCCGGAACGAGGAACTCATCGAGGTCAGTGAAGATCACGACGTCATTGCACGCGAGCAACCCGTGGGCCATACCGTTGACCAGCCTCGTCCGAGTGTTGCCCCAACCTTTCTTCCACGGCGCGGGTGGCAGCCGGTACAGGGTGCACGGGAGGTTGTCGGTGGAGCCGTCCACGCTGTTGTCATCCAGCACGATCAGGTTCTGCAGCCCGAACTGTTGACCGTAGTAGTCGATCCATCGCGGCAACAAGTCCGCCTCATCGCGGACCATTGTCATCACAACGGCACGCGGTGCTCTCGACGGTTCCGCCCTCGTCTGGGACGTTATGGTCGATCGCATGCGCGCGACCCTACCAAGGGCATCCGCCCGGGCTCTGCCCATGCACTTCGCTCAGGCGATGGAGAGCGGCACACTCGCGACCACCCACCGGTCAACCTACCGTGAATATCGGCTCTCCTGTCTCATCCGTGGGTCAGGGTCTGCCGGGCTCGGCGAGTACGACGATCGCCCGGATCGGTCACGCTGACATGCTCCTCAGCGAGCTCAGGCACCCGAAGCCGATACGCCTGCGCGGCATTCACCTGGCTTGCGAACGCGGAGGGCGGGTACAGCACCTCTGAACCCGCGGCCACCCCGCGGCGCACAATCGTCCGTACGGACGAAATTTACCCGGGCCTCGGCCACTGTCGGCGCAGGATCGTCCGTGCGGACGAAAATGCCCCGGGGCTCGCCTGACCGCAGGCAGCAACTCACCGACGCCGAGATCGCCAGCGCGAACTGGTGCACTGGATACAAACGCCGACTCATGCACCGCCTCGACCGTCGAGACCACCGGCAAGAGCAGAGGCCGAGTACAACCCTCAACAGCAACTCGACCAACCGGTCGAGACCAGACAACCGGGCGCGGATCAAACCCGCGACGATTCAGCGTGAACCGGTGTCCAAGCGGCGCACCGTGCGTGGTTGGGACGGGCCACCCGGGCCGCCCGGGTCTCCCGGGGTGTGAGTCTTCCCTCGACGAGGTCTCGACAGGCTCGACCAGCAGGGGCCGGAGTGGCCTCAACAGGCTCGACCAGCCGGGGGTGCGAACGGCGTGCGCTTGCTATGGCGCGCTCGACACACCCACAGATCCGTTAGGAGAGCCTGAATATCTGGGGGAATCCTAGTCGAGGTAGTCGCGCAGCACCTGTGAGCGCGAGGGGTGGCGCAGCTTCGACATGGTCTTCGACTCGATCTGGCGGATCCGCTCACGGGTGACGCCGTACACCTTGCCGATCTCGTCGAGGGTCTTCGGCTGACCGTCGGTGAGGCCGAACCGCATGGAGACCACACCGGCCTCCCGCTCGGACAGCGTGTCGAGCACGGCGTGCAGCTGCTCCTGGAGCAGGGTGAACGAGACCGCGTCCGCTGGCACGATGGCCTCGGAGTCCTCGATCAGGTCGCCGAACTCGGAGTCGCCGTCCTCGCCGAGCGGGGTGTGCAAAGAGATCGGCTCGCGCCCGTACTTCTGCACCTCGATGACCTTCTCAGGGGTCATGTCGAGCTCCTTGGCGAGTTCTTCGGGGCTGGGCTCGCGGCCGAGGTCTTGCAGCATCTGCCGCTGCACCCGCGCGAGCTTGTTGATCACCTCGACCATGTGCACGGGGATCCGGATTGTGCGGGCCTGGTCGGCCATCGCCCGGGTGATCGCCTGCCGGATCCACCAGGTGGCATAGGTCGAGAACTTGTAGCCCTTGGTGTAGTCGAACTTCTCCACAGCGCGGATGAGACCCAGGTTGCCCTCCTGGATCAGGTCGAGGAACAACATGCCGCGACCGGTGTAGCGCTTGGCAAGCGAGACCACGAGCCGCAGGTTCGCCTCCAACAGGTGGTTCTTCGCGCGCCGGCCGTCCTCGACGATCCACTCGAGCTCGTCGAGAACCTTCGCCGAGAGCTTGCCGCTCTTGGCGACCTTCTCCTCGGAGAACAGGCCAGCCTCGATGCGCTTGGCGAGCTCGACCTCCATCGCCGCATTGAGCAGCGGCACCTTGCCGATCTGCTTCAGGTAGTCCTTGACCGGGTCGGCGGTCGCACCGGCGACCATCACCTGCTGTTCGGGCTCGTCGGTGTCGTCGGCCGCGGAGACGACGAAACTCTGCTTCTCGTCCTCTTTCAGAGTCGGGTCCTCTTTGAGATCCTTCTCGAACTGCTCGTCGGGCAGGTCGGGGAGCAGCTTCTTGCCGTCTGGACCAAGGACGACAGCGGGTGCTCCCCCGTTGGTCTCGAACTCGACCGTCTTGGTGGTGGCGGTCTTGGCGGCCTTCTTCGCCGCAGGCTTCTTGTTCCCAGCCCGCTTCGTCGGGGTGGAAGATCCGGCCACCTTTGCGGCTGCCTTCTTCGCCGGCGCCCTCTTCGCCGGCGCCTTCTTGGCGGTGGTGGCCTTGACCGTGGTTCGGTTTCCGGAAGCGGCGACCACCTTCTTCCGGGCGGCTGGCTCGTCCGCGGACACGGCCACGATGACGCCTTCCTCGCTCAGGAGCTCGAGCAGAGTCTTCAGGTGCTGAGGAGAGATCGCTGCGGCTTCCCTGATCTTCCGCACGCCGCCTGTAGTGACCCTCCCCGTCGCCTTGCCACGGTCGAGCAAAGCGACGACGTCAGGGTGAGCGAGAACTTCAGCAGGGAGCTTGCGGGACGTGCTCGAGAACACAAACTACCTCTCGTAAAACGGATGTGGGGCGCGGCAAGGCCCGTACACGTCAAGAGCCGCACTGCTCATTGTGTCACGGGTCGACCCGATTCCAAGCCATACCCCTGCGCTAACTACCCGCTGCGGCCTTCTTCTGCCTCTTGAAGGAGCGCACCTTCTCCAGCGACTCGCCGTCGACCACGTCGGCAACGGAGCGATATGACCCCTCCTCGGAGTAGTCGCCGGCCGCCTCGGCCCAGCCGCCGGGTCGCACGCCGAGCTGTTTGCCCAACAGAGCCACGAAGATCTGTGCCTTCTGCTTGCCGAATCCCGGTACCGCCTGCAACCTCATCAGCAGGTCCTTCCCGGTAGACGCCTCCTGCCACAGTCGGGCGGTCTCACCGTCGTACTCGGCCAACACATGCGCGGCCAGCGACTGGATACGAGCCGCCATCGCTGCGGGAAACCGGTGCACGGCAGGGGGTTTCGCGCAGAGCGCGGCGAACGTCTCGGGGTTGGCGGCGACAATCTCGGACGGGCTGAGGGACCCGAACCGCTCGAGCACCTTCGCCGGGCCGGCGAACGCTCGCTCCATCGGGAACTGTTGGTCGAGCAGCATCCCGGCCAGCAGCGCGAACGGGTCCTCGGAGAGCACCTTGTCGGCCTGCGGGTCCTGGGCGATCTGGATAGCCATCACCCAAGCATGCCCCACGGCCGGACGCCATAGGAAAGGCAGCGCTAGCAACCGGTTCGGATGACGTTGTCACGTGGTGAGGCCGGCTAGTCCTCTGCCTTGACCGCCAGCACCGGGCACGGCGCGTCGAGGAGGACCCGCTGGGCGTTGCTCCCGAGGATCAGCTTGCCGACCGGGGAACGGCGACGCAGGCCGATGACGATGAGCTCGGCGCCGACCTCCTTGGCGACGTTGACCAGGTCCTCGGCGGGGTCCAGACCGCGGACCAGCTGACGGACTTCGTACTCGACCCCAGCCTGGCTCAGCTCGCTCTTGACCTCGTCCATCTGCGCTTCTGACTCCAGGGCGTCCTCCCGGTCGAACTCACGGCCACCCCGGTGCGAGTTGACCACGAGCAGCCGGTGTTGGCGCAGCTTCGCCTCCTCCGCCGCGCGGCGCAGGGCCGCCTTGCCTTCCGGCTTGGGCACATAACCGACAACGATGGTCCCCATGGACGTCCTCCCAGCCGCGAACCGCGACCTGCTCTCCCGCAGGCCGCCTTCGTGGCACGTTACCGCAGCCACCCGCCCTCAGTCGCCTGTGGACGAGTCGAACCATGTTCGCCCCGATCAGGGCAGGCTGGGTGGGTGCCCGCGATGACCGACCACCAGGCTGCCCTCCGTCAGGAGGTGTGGCTGCTGCGCTCCCGTGAAAGTCGGCGCATTTTCGACGCTACTGTGGCGATCGGCCGGCTGGGAGGCGAGCGCCAGCGTTTCGTCGTCCGCGCTCAGGACCTACCGGCGATCGACGCCTCCCTACGCACCGACGTGATGACCTCGCTCCTCGAGCAGTCCGAAGTTAGCCCCGTCGCCGGATGGTTGATCCGGTCCGGCTCCCCCACCCTGCACGACGAGGATCTTCACTGGCTGGCCGCGGCCACCTCGTCGTTCGGCATCCACGCGCGCCCATTGGGCGGGTTCCACGCGATCACCCGCTCCGGCTGGCTCGATGTGCGCAGCGGTGAGAGCAAGCTCTGGTGTCGACTGAGGCTCTGAGGCCTCAGGACCAGGTATGCACGGGCTCGTTGGAATGCATGTTCGTCCGGTACTCCTGCAGTGTCTCCACCAACGCAGAGGAGCGATCACCCCCGCTGTCGAGACGGGCATGGAACCGCTCCACGAACCAGGACGAGCCGTTCTGGCCGGTGATGCAGCGCTGCTCGATGATGCCCAGAAGGCGGTCGCGCTCGTCCGGCTCGACCCCCCACGCGTCCAGCCCTGCGCGCGCCATCGGGAGCAGCCGACGTACGACGAGCTCGGTCGCAGGCACCTGCCCCAGCCCGGGCCAGTACACGTTCGCCTCGATGCCCTCGCGCGCAGCCATCTGGAAGTTCTCCTCGGCAGCGCTGAAGGACATCTGTGACCACAGCGGACGCGCCTGCTCTGCGAGCGCCCGCACCAAGCCGAAGTAGAACGCGGCGTTGGCCAAGGTGTCGGCAACCGTAGGGCCCGCCGGCAGCACCCGGTTCTCGACCCGAACGTGCGGCAGCGAATTCACGACTTCGTAGACGGGACGGTTCCACCGGTAGATCGTGCCGTTGTGCAGCCGCAGCTCAGCCAGCTTCGGCGACTCTCCCCGATCGAGCACCTCCAGCGGGTCTTCGTCGTCGGTGATCGGCAGCAGAGCCGGAAAGTAGCGCACGTTCTCCTCGAAGAGGTCGAAAATCGAGTTGATCCACCGCTCCCCGAACCAGACCCGCGGTCGGACACCTTGCGTCTTGAGCTCCTCGCTGCGCGTGTCCGTGGCCTGCTCGAACAACGCGATCCGGGTCTCGCTCCACAGCTCCTTGCCCAGCAAGAACGGTGAGTTGGCGCCGAGCGCCAGCTGAACCCCCGCAATCGCCTGGGAGGCGTTCCAGTAGGCAGCGAACTCGTCCGGGCTCACCTGGACGTGGATCTGGGTGCTGGTGCAGGCCGCCTCGGGGACGATCGAGTCGGCAGTGGTCTGCAGACGGTCGGTGCCGGAGATGTCGATCACGATGTCCTCACCGCGGGCGGCGAGGATCTGATCACTCAACAGCCGGTAGCGCGGGTTGACGCTCAACGAAGCTGGCGACATGTGACCCTCGGCCAGGGTTGGCAGAATGCCGATCATCACCATGTGGGCGCCGACCTCGGACGCCTTGTCCTCCGCGTGGTTGAGGCTGGCGCGGACGCCGTCCTCGAAGTCGGTGAAACCGTGACCGGAGAGCTGCCGCGGCGGAACGTTGATCTCTAGGTTGAACTGGCCGAGCTCGGTCTGGAAGTCGGGATCGGCGATCGCCTCCAGGGCCTTGGTGTTCTTCAGCGAAGGGTTGCCGTCATCGTCTACGAGGTTGAGCTCGATCTCGAGTCCCGTCATGGGAGCGTCGGTATCGAAGCGTGACTCTCGCAGCATCCGGGCGAAGACATCGAGACACCGGCGCACCTTCTCGCGATACCGCGTCCGGTCCTCACGCGAGAACTCCTGCTGTATGACCTCTTCACCCATCCCCGCAGCCTATGGCCGAACCCCTCCCACGCGCACTAGCTGGCGAACAGAGTTAGATCCGCCCGGTTGATCGGCTTCCACACCGAGGGCGGCACCGCGTTGTCGAGCGCCGAGGACAGCAGGTCAGCCAGCCGGTAGTCGGGCTCGGCCTCCTGGCAGCGCGCGACCGCGCACCAGGCCAGCGCACCGTCACCGCTGAGCCAGGCGGCGAAACCCAGCAGGCCGGCCGGCGCCGCCATCAGGTCGTACGGCGCGCGTTGCAGCAGGTTGCGCCACAGCTGGACGTGTGCGGCCGCGTTGGACCGGGACATCTCGGCCCACGCGACGTCTCGGACGTCGATCGCGATCATCGCGACCAGGATCCGACCGGTGTCCTCGGCGTCCAGGCGCACTTCGTCGCGCAGGAAGCGGCACACCCGTTCACGCACCCACTGCCCCTCACCGACCAAGTGCACCCTGGCTTGCTGAGGCGTCGGTGGCCCGAGGGGATGCCTCGTCGCCGCCTGGAGACGCGTCATCGCCCGGTCGGCAGACTCCTCCACGGATGCGATCGCCTCCAGGTCAGTGCCGATCAGGGAGTCGGCAAGCTCCTGGCGACTGCCCAGGACCACCTGACCGTCCAGGACCGACTGCGCTGTCAGCGGATGTGACCTCACATCGCAGGCCGTCCCCTCCTCTGGACAGCACCGTTCCGTGCAACCGGTCAGGGAGTACCACCGTTCGCCGTCCCACCGAATCGCCTCGAGGACGGTGACGTGTTTGCCCTCCAGGGCGCTTCGCAGCGCGCTGAAGACCTCGAGCGAGAGGCACTTGTCGTCGCTGTAGACAACGACCACCACCTGGCCGATCCGGTTGCGCTCCGCCGCGTCGGACAGCGAGGCGACGACCTGAGGAATCTCGGAGTCGTCATGCGGGAGGTCGACGCGCGCGTGGAACCGGTCAGTTCCGCCACCCACCGTCAGCACGACGAGAGAGTCCGCCGGATGGAAGCCGAGCAGCGGCGGCACCACCGCCAGCAGGTCGCCGGGGTTCTTGGCTCGAAGCGTTCGTGTTTTCGTCATGACCGCCACACTCGTGGAGCTCAGACCGGGTTGGGGCGGAGTTCCGCGACCTGTGGACGGTGGGCCAGCCGCCGCGGCAGGGGACGAAATCTGGCCGTCTCGCCCATGGGCCGGGTCTACGTGGCGCGGCGGGCGAGAATGGAGGGGTGCGCACGGACCCGACGATCCTTCACGTGGACCTCGACGCCTTCTTCGCCGCCGTCGAGCAGCGCGACAAGCCGTCGTTGCGGGGCAAGCCGGTGGTCGTCGGCGGAGTCGGGGGCCGCGGAGTGGTGGCCACCGCGTCGTACGAGGCGCGCCGGTTCGGGGTGCACTCGGCGATGTCGACCGCCGAGGCACGGTCACGCTGCCCGAACGCCGCGTTTCTCACCGGTCGTTTCGACGCCTACCGGGAGACCTCGGTCCGGGTGATGTCGCTGCTGCGCGAACTCTCTCCGCTCGTCGAACCACTCTCCCTCGACGAAGCGTTCGTTGACCTTGCCGCCGGTGACCTCGCCGCCGTCTCGGTCGCCGCCGTCACCCAGGTCGCCCGGACGTTGAAGACAGGCGTCGACGAGGTCACCGGGGGCCTGTGTGGGTCGGTCGGAATCGCCACCTCCAAGCTGGTCGCGAAGATCGCCAGCGACCTCGACAAGCCGAACGGGCTCGTCGTCGTGCCTCCGGGAACCGAGCGCGAGCTGCTGCGCCCGATGAAGGTCACCGTGATCCCCGGCGTCGGCCCCGCCACCACCGAACGACTCCGCCGGGTCGGTGTGCACACCGTGGCCGACCTCGAGGAGATCTCACAGGACGAGCTCGTCCGCATCGTGGGCCAGGCCCACGGCAGGTCGCTGTACCTGCTGGCCCGCGCCGACGACGACCGGGCGGTCGTCGCGGTACGGGAGGCGAAGTCGGTCAGCGTGGAGGACACCTACGAGACCGACCTGGTCGAGCGACGGCTGCTGGAGGGTTTGCTGGACCGCCAGGCGGCCAAAGTCACCGACCGGCTACGCAGGGCGCGACTGTCCGGCCGCACGATCACGGTGAAGGTGCGACTTCACGATTTCTCCACGCACACCCGCTCCGCGACGCTGACGGCTCCTACCGACACGGCCAGGGTGGTGGCCCGGCTGGCCCGCGCCCTTCTCGGGGAGGTGGACATCTCTGGCGGGGTCAGGCTGCTTGGGGTCGGCGTCTCCGGACTGGCGGACTGGATCCAGGAAGACCTGTTCGCCGAGTACGACGACCAGCCCGAGCACTCCCCAGGATCACCGGAACCACTTCCGGACGAGGCGATCGAGCGGATCAGCCGAGGCCGGAGGTGGGCACCGGGCATGGACGTCGTGCACCGACGCCACGGTCCGGGCTGGGTGTGGGGATCGGGGCTGCGCCGGGTGACCGTGCGCTTCGAGACCGCGCAGACAGGTCCTGGGCCCATCAGAACCTTCAGCACCGAAGACCCCGAACTGGCCCCCATGCCCGGGGGGGGCGATGTTGGTCCGCTGCCAGATATGTCGTTGGAGCCACCCATGTGACTGACGTTCCGCACATCCGCTCGGTGATATCTTAGCGATTACGGATCAGCCCTCGGCGTCGAGGAACGCCTTGAGGGACCGGGCTTCGAGTTCGGTGAGGAGCTCGCGGAGTCGGCGGGCGTTGTCGAACCAGGGCTGGTAGCGACTGGCTTGTTCGGGG
>Ga0209587_1000066_pt1 | contig 50217 bp, 52 predicted proteins | sample NGEPerD_2_FD_184512 | JGI IMG/M metagenome (GOLD analysis project Ga0209587, IMG submission 184512) | Arctic peat soil microbial communities from the Barrow Environmental Observatory site, Barrow, Alaska, USA - NGEE PermafrostL1-D... | ecosystem: Environmental > Terrestrial > Soil > Wetlands >...
TGGAGGGGATGCCGAGAGGTATCCCCATATTTGTGATGCAAATTTTATGATTAGAGGTAGCTTTAATGTGGCTATGCTACTACGGTAGCACAGAGTTGAGGGTTTGTGAATGCCTGAGTAGTAACGAACGCTTAATCAAAGTACTTTACTGCACTGAAACCTTTAGTGTTGGAATTAATTATCCCGTCAAAGCAGTTTGTTTTGACACTCTCAGTAAATATGATGGACATAATTTCCGTCCGCTTGCGAACCATGAATTTTTCCAGATGTCCGGTCGCGCCGGGCGAAGAGGGATTGATGAAAAAGGATTCTCTTTTGCAATCGTTGACTTAGCCTATATGGAAAAAAGTCCACCTCCTAAATTCCAGTTGAATCGTCTTGAACCACTTACCAGCCAATTTAGACTCACCTACAACACCGTTCTTAATCTCACAGCAACTCTTAATCAAGGGCAAATTGAAACTTACTTCCAAAAAAGTTTTGCTGCCTATAGCTACCACTTAAGTTCCAAACAGCTTCACACCGAATTAGCCCAAATCCAAGAACAGCTTGAAGGGGCGCAACACCACGTCTGCGAGGCAGTGGGAACATTTATCTGCCCCTTGAAACATCACCCCAAACGTAAGGAATTAGAGAGGCTGAAACGAACCTATAAGGCTTTAGGACCACGAAAGCAAACCCGCGTTTATGGACGAGAAATGGCTCGAAAAATCCGGGCATGGGATAAACTATTAACCCTGTCTCCGAAGAGTTGTCCCTCAATACGACAAGACAACTGTAAGGATCATAGTAAATCCTTCTTAACGATACAACAGCGCCGTAAAGAGCTTCAAACGGCCTTAGCTGACCTTCCAGAGGAAAATGCCTTTCTCTTAGAATTTGAATACAAAAAAAACCACCTTCGTCAAATAGGCTATTTACGTGAAGACGAACTTCTCCCTCGTGGTACTTGTGCTAGTCATATTTATGTACAAGAGCTTCTGGTTACGGAACTTATTTACTCTGACGTTTTCGCCCAAATCGACGACGATCAGCTCAATGCTTTGCTGTCCAGCATTGATTTCGAAGCAAGAAAAAATGATATGTTTCAACGTGCTGGAGTTTTCGATACCGCACCTGTAAACGAAATCTGTGAGTACATCCAAAGCATCTGTGGAGAAGACGCAGTAAGATACGATCCTCGTGTGGCGGGAATTACATACGCCTGGAGTCAAGGCCAAACATTCATTGAAGTGCAAGCTTTATGTAATCTCGATGAAGGTGACATCATCAGTGTTTTTAGACGAACTATAGATCTCATGCGTCAGATGAGAGAGGCCATAAGCGATTCCGTCTTGCGCACACGCTTAAAAGCATGTATGGTAAAACTTGATCGAGATGAAGCTGCGATTATGGAACTATGAAAACAGGGCAATTTGTTGATTGCCCCTAAATATGTATATATAAGGAGAAACAAAAGGGAAAAGCGAACGATTTCGCTTTTCCCTTTTGTAAACTATCTCTAGAAAAACATTTTCCATACATATGTTCAGTTATTCAACAACTTCGAACTGATCTTTAGCTACTCCACAAACTGGACAAACCCAATCATCCGGGATATCCTCAAAAGCGGTACCTTGAGCAACACCAGAATCAGGATCTCCGATTTCAGGATCATAAACATAGCCACAAGCTGTACAAACATACTTTTTCATAGAACCCCTCCTTAGATTTAGTAAGTTTCAATTAACTATTAGTTTAGCATTTCTCATAAACTATTAGCAAATCTATCTAGTAACTTCAGCGTTTCCATAATCATCTTAACAATCCGCTATATAATGAAATACTGTATTCCTTTATAACAAAGCGAAGGAAATTGTCGACGCAATGGCAAGGTTCCGAGTGATCGCAGAATCCCACCTCAAGTTTACCAATTAAATGGTGGTGCAAAATATGTACATTAACGTATAAGTGACTTACCCGCTCATTCACTTCTAGATACTGTCGTATGGCAAAGTAGAAAAACACAATCATGACCATACTCATGATTAGACCTCCACCTGGCAAAACCCAAGGAAGAAACAAAATGCATAAGCCTAAGAACGATAGAACAAGCATCCCGAGCGACTCTTGGAATTTGGCCATTTTCCATTCGTTATACCGTGCAAGAAATTCAAAGAATAGCTGTGCCATACGTGCTGAGGGAACCGGCATATTCTGGTGTTCTATCGTTTTGAATATAGGCTGGCAAAGCATTCCCACCCTTATCCACCCCTTCTTGCCAGAAGCTTATAAATTCCCTTGACTAATTAAACGAAAAAGATCATCAAGATTACCCGCGTAATCAGTTTGCTCCTCTGATCCTATTGATCCTACGAAAAACATCTTCATTCCCAGTTCTCGACAAATCAGGTCTTGGGTTTGCCCACTGACTAATAAACAACCTTCAGGTTTAACGCCAAGGCTTTCAGAAACTTCTCTATAAAATCCCAGTTGGGGTTTTAGAAAATTAAAATTATCTATGGCTGGAATAATCTTAAAGTGTTCTGGCGTAAGCCCAGCCCAGCGCACATATTCCCGCATAGCACTTAATGCCAGCACCGGATTCGAGGCAACAGCGGTTAAGAAGCCCTGTTGAATAGCATACTCCACCACTTTAACTCCCTGCGGAATGGTTTTAACCAAACACCGCAATGCGGGGAAATCGGATTCATAAAACTCCTTAAAAATTGGCTGCAGGGTCAGTGGGGAGAGACCCGTAGCTCTACTAAAATCGTCGTAAAACGTTTGCATATTTGTCTGCCCCAGTTTAGGGTCACTTTGCGAAGTTCCCAACGATTTTAATAATTGTTTGGAAAACTTATCAGGTGGAAGAAGATGCGCAAAGCGAGGGGCCAAGATTCCAAGGTAATTACGCATGAAATCGGTATTATCAACATTTATCAGCGTTCCCTCAAGGTCAAAGAGAATGGCTTGTATCAAGGTCGTATCCTCCTAATCGAGGTCTTAAACACAGAACGACTGATTGTTCCGGTTCTATATATATTATTCTCCTTTCCCTTGCGATTTCCTCCTAGCGTTGTGAAGGAAATTTGCAACAATATCTCTCCGCAAAATTCTGACTATTGCGACAGAATTCTGCGCCAATTTATCTCCTATAAATTACAAATTGATTTTCGACAAGATTTACGTTAATGTATAAATAAGTAAAGTTTAGAAGTTTTAATCTTCTAGGCCTTGCGCATACGAGGATTTCCGGACGCGGAAATCCTCAAATAATTAGCTTCATTTTTGTTAAAGATCTACTAAGTCATCCTCAAGATTACGCAAAAAACTTGCAATCTAAGATTATCGGACTATAATAAATATTAGTTGGGGGTATAGCTCAGCTGGGAGAGCGCTAGATTCGCATTTTAGAGGCCAGCGGTTCGATCCCGCTTACCTCCACCATTTAAACAGTCAGTTAGCAAGGTTTTCGGAGAATTAATTCTTCCGAAAACCTTGCTTTTTTTGTTCTAATAGTCCACTTTCCGTCGTAACTATGATTGGGGGGATGGAATGCAAGAAGTTCGATTCGATCCAGAAATCCTTTATGTTCAAAAAATATATTTTTTTCTGTTCTTAGCAACGTTTACAACGCTTGCCTGTGCAATCACCTTTTGGTTTTTGGACTTATATTACGTCCTCATTGTTCTAGGTATTGGTCTTAGCCTTTCCTATGTTGCCATGCTGAAGAAGAAAACCTTTGCCCTTCCCAAAAAGAATATTACTGCAAGAAGAATGGCTCATGAAATTTCACAAGACACCAGTCCTGTGTCGATTGCACGTTTTGCCTGTCAGCTTTACTATTATTTTCATGAATCTACTCAAGCAATATCGCTGCTAGAAAAATTTCTTCCAAGCCATGATCCGTTACTTTGCACGACACTAGGGGACATTCTTCTCAAAGAAGGCAAGGTAAAACGGGCACTCTATATTTTGCGCGATAATCCCTTTGCTTTAGTCGACCCACTTCTGCTTGCAACACAAGGTCATGTACTTAAACACATCGGCAAAATTTCAGAAGCCGCAAAAATGTACGAGCAGAGTTTACGCCTCGCTAAACAAAAAGGGTTCCCCCATAATGGAGCCCATTGGTTTACTCAGAAACTCCTCACTCTTAGCTATATGGCCAATATTCATCACACACTAGCAGATTGCTATTTTCTTCTTGAAGATTTACCAAATGCTAAACGACAGTACCGAACTGGTAATCTGCTTCTTTTTGACCTTTCACTTTGGCGTCACTGCCCGCATGCAAGCAATGATGCAACAAAAACAAATAAATCTCGTTAGTTCATCAATCTTTCTTCTTTTATTCCTCGGATTAGCTCCATATTACAACAGGTTTCTCAACAGTGATTCTCTATAATAAGGATAAAGCCAGTATATATTTACAAAATAGGACGATACTTAACTTAAGTTCTCGAATGGAGGGTGAAAAATGCTGTCAACTCATGATGAAGCTATTCTGGTATTCATACGGGATTTTGAGACAACCTCTCGTGACTATCTCCAATCCAAAGGCTTAAGTGAAAATGAGATGACCAATGCCTATCTCGACTTACAATGGGATTTCCTCCATACGATTCTCAAACACCAGGCAGAGATGATACAAAAAAATCCTCAACGCCATATTCTTAGTTCTCAGAAACAAGCTATGTGAATGACCCCCAAACACTTTACGTTCATAGATAAGTGTTTGGGGGTTTGTTTTCGTTAACGGAGCCCCAGCCCCCGTCGTTGTTCTGTGCATTAATGAGAAACTCCTGTGCTCTTGTTCTCTTCTACCCTAGCGATCGCATGATGACGTATCTCGCGAACTTTCCCTATAGGATACGGCTTACTGCTATTTCATCACAATTTGGGAATTTGATACAATTAATACACTCAGTCCAAACTTTTTGTGGCATTTGATCTTTACTAACCTGTTCGTAACCACAGTATTTAAAGAACTCCGGCTGATACGTTAACGCAAAAAGTTTCGAACAGCCCAATTCCCTAGCTTCTTCCTCAAGTGCTTTAACTATCTGTGTTCCGATTCCTCTTCTCTTGTATTCACTAGAAATTGCCAATGCTCGTATTTCTGCCAAGTCACTCCAGAAGATATGGAGTGAAGCAACCCCTACCAATTGGTCATCTACTTCAGCTAGCAGGAACTCGCGTAAACTTTCATATAGCATATTTCTTGATCGGGGAAGCATAAATCCTTGTTCTGCATTACTATTTATCAATACCATCATCTCTTCAACGTCGGATATACGAGCCTTTCGCAATTTCATCATTTTACTCCTTTTAGTTTTGCATAATTATACAACATATATTATATAGTTGCATCATCTTTTTTCTACTGTTTCTAAGGTTCAAGTACTGAATTTGCTAAATTTGTCGATTTTTTTTAGAGCACTAATTCCATGTGAAATTCATCTTTAGGGACTTTGAGCCAACTTTTAGCATAATTCTCCTTTTTCATCTTCTCTTTATTCTTACAATTTTCCGCATCATATTATGGTACACTATTATAGGTCAGTAACAAATACTGTAGCAGTTTTCGGAAGGAGATTCATATTGTGTCTGCCCTTAAGTTACGTTTAAGCTCTCTCGATCGACAAAGTGTCTTACTAATTTTCTCTCCCATCCTTATAGTAATTATTGGTTTAATCGATATTTTGCCTCTTCCAGTATACTTATGCATTGTTCTCGTTTTTTTTCCCTACATCAACATTGCTCTTCGTTACGATCTTTGGTTAAACATCTGGAATAAAGCCTGGATCCTATCCACCACACTGCTCATAGTTGCTTCACTAGTATATCCCAATCATCTTTCTATGCCTTTGCTTCTAGTACATGTCCTCTTTCTGATATTTCTACTTGGAATGATGTTTTTTTATGATAAGCATCTAAGACAACTACGACTAGTCCAGCAACGTCATATCAAAGCAATGCGTGTGATGCTTCGGCCAAGTCCCCCATTAATTCAAACCGTCGACTATTCTCGCGAAGCAGTTATCATCTTGGACAACTCAGGTACAATTATTAATTTAAGTCCTCAGGTGTCCCTCCTTTTATCTTTATCTAAATCTTTTTTAATTGGCAAACCTATATTCAATATTTTAGGTATTCTACCAAATTATGATCCGATCAACTTACCTGAGAATGGTGAAATCACTTGGGAGACTCAGAAAAAAATAATCAAGCACCTGAAGTTTCAAACACGGCCTTTACTTGAGGACGACATTCCATCGGGTACGCTTTTGACTCTTTTCGATATCAGCGACGTAAAAATACGCATGGACGCGAATGTGCAATTTGCGAAGTTTTCCGTTATAAATGAGGTCTCAGCAGGTTTAGCACATGAACTTCGCAACCCTTTAACAACTATTAAAGGCTTTATGCAACTGATTACGCCTGAGCAATGGCCTGAATCATTCCGTCCCTATCAACAACTTATTCTTGATGAGATCCAGTCAATCGATCAAGTCTTGAATAAATTTGTCTTATTAACAAGTCCTTCCGCTCCCCAAATGCACCAACTTAGCCTAATTGAAACTATTCATGCTACGGCACAATTAGCTCTACCTTTTAGTCTGAAGCAAGACGTTACACTTATTATAGAACTCGCTTCTCCTTCGATCTATGTCATGGGTGACCAAGAACAACTTCTGCAGGCTCTTTTATCTCTTCTAACTAACGCAATCAAAGCCTCACCCGAAGGAGGTAAGGTTATTATACGCTTAACGGAATACGAAGCCCACGCAAGGATAAGCGTAATCGATGACGGCCCCGGCATCCCAAAAAACCTGCGGCATCGTGTCCTTGATCCGTTCTTCACTACGCAACCAGACAGTACCGGACTGGGCTTAACCATTGCGCAACAAATCATTCTCGCCCACCATGGCAAGCTTCATTTTTCTGAATCTATACCCCTTAGTGGTACTGAAGCAATAATTGATTTACCCTATTTTTCAACGTTCACGAATAATCTTTCTGCATAAGTGAATGGTTTAAAAGAGTTCGACAATTAAGCTCATAAATTCCTTTGTCTTGCCAATTTTCGGGTAACGTCCAGATTGGGAATTTATCCATATCCTTTAACCAGCAATACCACCGTCTAAGGTCTTCCTCCATACCAGGTGAAGTAAGCCAATGTACCCGGCCATCCCAAACTAAGGAATTGCCTTGGGCATCTTTAGCACAGACTAAGAGAAGGCTCTTTTCTAACACACCGGCCAATAAAATACTTTTAGACGCTTTCAGTAGTGGTCTTTCGAAGATCGGACATATGACACTTAATTGTCCATCACCTTGAAAGAAATACCATTCCTCCAATTCGAGCACTGAATTTTCGCTACGTTCTTTAGGCAGCCAGGGCCAAGGCCAAGGACTTCCCCAGAGTGACTTCAAAACTCCGTCTCCCTGATGCAGTCGTAAAGCAAGGAGATCATGAGTCCGAAGTTTACCCTCTTTTTCAAGGGCTTCAAGGTAATCAAGAATCTTTAGAATGACCGTGCAAAATTCTAAATTTAATGAACCTGAAGCATCTACCCACCCAGATTTTTGCCACTTTAATAGCTGTTTATTGTTCTTAAGCCACTTTACTTTGCTATTAAGTTCAAACTTCTTACCCTTACGTCGTACTTCGGCAATCTCAAAATTCCCCCAAAGGAATGCAATATGCAGAGGTTTTATTTCTATACGAACGCGTCGACAAGCCAAACTATCAAAGAAAGTATTCACAACCTTAAGTTGTTGCTGAGCGACTGGATTTAGACTTTGTCCCCAGCGTTGCCAATCCGGACGTTCTTCCCCTAAGGAGTAACGTAACTGTCTGTCTTGCTTCTCTTCAGGAATAAGGTATAAACTCGGCGTGAGTTTTTCGCGCCAATAAACTGCCCTAGCGGAGATATTTCCTCCAATTTTAAAAACTCCATTTAAAAAAGCCGATGAAAAATTAGGGGCTACAAAATAAATCACAGTCTTAGCGCCATTGCTAAGTCGATTCCCCCATAACACGCCTGCTAGAAGAAATTCCTCTTCGCGCATAATAGCAGAGCTTGCAATGATACCTACTCGCAAAGTCGTATCGCCGCCCATAAAGTAGGCGAACTGCGGGGAGAGGCGGTTCTCTTTTTTTTTGTCCTCTGGGCATTCTAGCCAATTCCTAGCAATAAATATGTCAGGATGAGCTTCCCAGATCACGTTCCAGGTTGTACTCACAATGAACCTCCCTTAGCTTTTCTCCATAAGCATGTTTACGCGCTAAGGGGGGATATCATGACAAATTTAATGGAAAACTCAAAGCCTTAACTACACAAAATTGCAGTACCAGATGTTCCTTATTATGCCTCCTGCTGTTTTTCGGAGAGACCGTCTAAAAAGACAGAGAGCGCATGATTAACTTCTTTATGCAAATCACCCTCACCTGAAACAAACCAGCGGATAAAATGTTGTACCATCATTCCTTCTAGACTCTCTGCTAAAAAGGCGGGGTCAAACTCACGGCTGATTTCGCGGTTTTGTTGCCCAACCGTTAAAATAGCCAAAAGGCCATAATGCAAACTCATATCATAATCTGCCCCTTCGCGATTCCTAACAGTGACCCAGGCTATTTCTCGGTCTTGTATCATAAATTCTGCCCAATCGTGGAGAAGAGTTGCTAAGCGTTGTCGAGTTCCCAAACTGGGCTTTTGACGGCCATTGTTGATGAGATCCTGACATGTACGACGCGAAAATTCTAAAATAACAGCTTCCTTGGTAGGAAAGTAGTTGTAAAAGGTTCCTTTCCCCACATCAGCATTTTGTGTAATCTGTTCAACAGATGTTGCTGTAAAACCCTGCATCCGAAAAAGGTGCATTGCATTCGAGAAAATCTTTTCGCGAGTTTCTTTTTTCTTGCGCTCTCGTCGAGACAAATCAGTCATCTTAACTCCCCCTTTATCCCAATATTAGAAAATATAATCTTATGTATCCATTCTCTAATATCCAAATTTTTCCTTCTTTTTTCAAGGGGAATTTCTAATTTTATAAAATATATTTTTGTATCAACCTAAGATACTTGTAATGTTTCCAGCGTTGTTCCGAGATTCTCTCTTTAACGATGATTCCTCTCCGAGCTTCCAGACCGTTAGAATCCGCCATACCACCCGTTCCAACTGTTCTCCCGCTTTCAGGAAGGCCTCGTCCAAAGTTGCCGGCCCTTCAGCAACACTGAAACAACTTGCGATCCCAACGTTCGCTAAAAAATCTGGAGCACCCTCTACAGACCCAGAAATCGCAAGTACCGGAACAGAGTATTTCTGAGCTAAAGCCGAGACGCCTACTGGCACTTTACCGTAAGCCGTCTGATAGTCTGTCCTGCCTTCACCGGTCAGAACCAAATCAGCGTGCTTAATTTTTTCTTCAGCATTTGCCACCTCTAAAACTATTTGTGACCCCGGTCGCAATTTAGCCCCTAGAAAACCGACGACTCCCGCACCAAGCCCTCCTGCTGCGCCTCCACCGACTAATTCCAGTAGGTTTATGCCCACAATTCTGCTCAATACTTCTCCAAGATTTTGTAGAGCTTTATCCATAACCCGAATATCCTCAGGGCTGGCACCTTTTTGCGGGCCATATACAGCACTCGCGCCCTCTGGACCACAAAGTGAATTTTGAACATCACAGGCAACCTCGAACTGAACCGTTGTTAAACGAGGATCTAGTCCCGACATATCAATGTGAACAAGCTTAGCGAGCGCTGCTCCCCCTTGGGGCAACTCGTTACCCTGAGCATCCAGCAATTTAACGCCTAAGGCCACTGCTACACCAGTTCCCCCATCGTTTGTCGCACTTCCTCCGATTCCGAGGAGAATCTTCTTCACTCCACGCTCCAAGGCGTCCCTAATTAGAATCCCAGTTCCTTGGGTAGATGTTACACGAGGGTTTCTTTCCTGATTACTCAAGAGGGTTAACCCAGAAGCCGCTGCCATTTCGATAATTGCGGTCTCACCCTCATCAATAAGGGCATAAGCAGCTTCTATTGGCCGCCCAAGCGGGTCTGTAGTTTCGATTTTTATTTTTTCTCCACGTACTGCGCAAAGTATTGCGTCCACAGTACCTTCTCCTCCGTCTGCCATCGGGATCAGATCTACGATACTGTCCGGATAAACCCTTTGAACACCCCTATGCATAGCAAGTGCAACATCTAAGGCATTTAAGCAACCCTTAAAAGAGTCTGGTGCAATGACAATTCTCATGATTATCCCTCCTTAGATTGGGCACGCTGCCCCATAAACATTCCAGCCTTGAGAATAAAGCCAACGCTAACAAAGTCAATAAAAACCATTATCCAACTTTCAATATGAACTTCTGAAATACTAGCCACTAAATAAGATAGACTATTAAACGAAAAAGCAGCAATGTATGCAGTACGTATATTTTCTAACCGGGAACGATATCCCACTAAAAACCCGAGCGGGTAAAAAATTGCAAAATTAAAAGTTAATTGATTAACTACGCCACCCGAAACAAAAAACTCGCCCCAAAAAATGAAGAGCAAGCTTAATATAAGCAAATAGCGCCAAAAAGCAGAATTCATGCAAACCTCCCATATCAATATAATGAAAAATTGGCAGAAGGAAGAGAGTTTAAACTCTCTCCCTTCAGTTACTTGTTAGCTGTAATTTGGTGCTTCCTTGGTAATCGTCACATCGTGAGGGTGACTTTCGCGCAAACCTGCAGCACTTATACGCATGAACTGTGTTTGTGTTCTTAAGGCCTCAATGTTTGCAGTTCCAGAATAACCCATCCCTGCGCGAAGTCCGCCAATCATTTGATAGATGGTTTCAGAAACGAGCCCTTTAAACGGGACGCGTCCTTCAATGCCCTCTGGAACGAGTTTTTGATCCTTTTCTTGGAAATAGCGGTCACGGCTTCCTTCTTTCATAGCGCCGATAGAACCCATCCCTCTGTACACTTTAAAACTCCGGCCCTGATAAATTTCCATTTCTCCTGGACTCTCTTCAGTCCCAGCGAAAAGGCTTCCGATCATCACGATTTGCGCACCGGCTGCCAAAGCTTTGACGATGTCCCCAGAGAACTTAATTCCTCCATCAGCGATGATAGGTATGCCAAATTTATCCGCTTCTTCCGCGCAATTCATAACGGCTGTAATTTGCGGAACTCCGATCCCAGCGACAATACGCGTCGTACAAATGGATCCCGGCCCAATCCCGACTTTTATGGCATCTGCACCTGCTTCGATCAGATCACGAGTTGCCTCCGCAGTTGCTACGTTGCCTGCAATAATCTGTGTTTCAGGAAAACGGTCCTTTAAGACCCTTACCATTTCAATAACCCCTTTGGAGTGTCCATGAGCCGTATCCAAGACAAGCACATCAACACGGGCATTAACCAACGCTTCAGCACGCTGTAACGTATCAGGAGTGACACCGATGGCAGCCCCAACCCGTAAACGACCGCTCTCGTCTTTGGCAGAATTCGGATATTGTCGTGTCTTTTCAATATCTTTTATGGTTATAAGTCCCTTTAGCATCCCCTCTGAATCAACAAGGGGTAGCTTTTCGATCTTATGATGTCCTAATATTTTTTTAGCTTCTTCAAGCGTTGTACCAATAGATGCTGTCACTAAATCGTCCTTGGTCATGACCTCACTAATCATACGGTCATAATCTTTCTCAAAGCGTAGATCTCGATTGGTTAATATCCCGACTAATTTTCCTTCGACAGTAATAGGAACTCCTGAAATTCGATAGCGTTCCATGAGCTTTAAGGCTTGATGGACACTGTCTCTAGGATGCAAAAAAATAGGATCTGTGATAACACCATGTTCCGAACGTTTTACCTTATCGACTTCCAAGGCCTGTTTCTCAATGGTCATATTTTTATGAATAATCCCAATTCCGCCTTCTCTCGCAACGGAAATCGCCATCCGAGAATCAGTGACTGTATCCATACCCGCACTCATTAACGGAATATTAAGTTTAATACTTTTCGTTAAGTGTGTACTGATGTCAACATCTCGAGGTAAAATTTCAGATTTGGCGGGAACAATGAGAACATCATCAAATGTAAGGGCTGATTCTTTGATAATACGATTGAAATGCATGATTAACTCCCTTCCCAATAGTTTTCTAATTAGTATAACAGATATTGTTAAGAAAGGACAGAATTTGTTTTGTCTTGTGTTAAAATATGAATGAGTTCATTATGATAAGGTCAGGAGGAAGCCGGAAATGTTTTATCGTGTTCATCAATTCATTCATTCGATTTTTCCTCATATAGATTTTTCAGAAATCTCATGGGCTGTGGACAATTTACCCCCCGAAGCTTATTCACTCTTTCTTAAGCAGTCACGCTCAGAACAGCGCCATGCGCTCGATGTGGCTCAAAGCCTAATGAAAGAAGAAGTCACCTTAAGTCTCTTAAACTTTCAAACCCTTCTCGTTGCAGCACTTCTCCATGATTGTGGCAAATCCAAGGTCGGTCACCCACTTTGGCATCGCGTATTTATTGTTATTATGCAGAAAATGCCTCACTCTATTTGGTCCCGTCTCGAAAGAAGTCACACTGTTTTCGCGACGCCCTTAAAGACCGCTTCAAATCACGCCATTTGGGGCTTTGATTTGGCTCAGAGAGCGGAATTAGACCCCGTGATCTGTCTTTTAATCCTCGAACATCATTACCCTAAAACAGAGTTGGGTCGAATTTTAGAAAGTGCAGATAACACACATTAATTTAAAAAGCATAAGTTACCCGCTAGGTAGACTCATGCTTTTTATGGGTATGATTCCATCTTTTCTTGAAGTTCCACTATTTCCTTATTTTTTGAGAAAATCCATTTAGCGAATCGCTTATTATCCCGTTGTAATCGTACGTTTTCCTTCTCAAGGTGATGGACTAAAGTCACCTTCTCGCGTTCTACTTTTTCTAACAGGTTCATAAGTACTCGACGGCTTACCCGTAAGTGTTCAACACGCTGCTCCAGTTCCCCAACACGCGCCCTAAGTAATTTTACTTCTTCTAAAGGATCCATTGTTTTACGCCCCCCGACTCATCTACCCTTGTATTCTATGCCGGGAGAACGCGTTTTAACCCTTAAGATACAACCAAAAAAATAACAAGTCAGTTTACGAGTCTATTTTCTGTAATACTGCATCGGTATGTTCACCTAATAGTCCGCTAACTAAAAAATTAACGCCTTTCTTACCTGATGACCACTCCTAATTGTGCTTTGCTAAGTCCAAAATTTGCTGGATGACATCGAGAGACACGCCCCACCCCCCGAGATTCACTCCAGGTTTACGTCCTTCCCCATGAAAGTCAGATCCACCTGTTGTAAGTAAATGATACTCCTCTGCGATCTCAAGATATCTCTTTTCATCGTCCTGGTTGTGTTGAGAATGTAAAACTTCGATCCCTTGTAGACCTGCCTTCACCCACCTTGGAATCCCGTCCTCTAAACGATTCACTCCAGGATGGGCAAGAACCGCGACACCATGTGCTCTTCGTATTAAGCGAATCCCCTCTTCAGGAGTCAGCTTATAACGTGAAACATAAGCCGGAGCTCCCCTCCCAATGAAACGATCAAACCCTTCTCTAATGTCTCTAACATAACCCCGTTCGATGAGCACCTGGGCAATATGTGGGCGTCCAATGGATTCTCCTAGAGCGAACTGTTGAACTTCCTCAACCGATATATTGATCCCCAGGTCCTTGAAACGATCTAGAATTTCCAACATGCGTTCTTTACGCGCATTTCGCAAAACTTTCAGGTTTTCAATTAAGTCATTAGATGAACTATCCACCTCGTATCCTAGGATATGAACCTCTTTACCCTCCCAATTTGTGTTCAACTCTATCCCTTTAAGAATTCGTATTTGATAATTTAAGCTGGCTTCCTCAGCCTCTTCCCACCCCTGTATCGTATCGTGGTCTGTTATGCCTATTCCTTTTAAACCTAACTTCGCCGCTGATTGAACAAGTTCGGTTGGAGATAATAATCCATCAGATGCCGTCGTATGGCAATGTAAATCTGCTTCATATAGGTCAAATGTCGAATCCACACTTTAACCCCTTTTCCACGCTTCTATATTTCATTTCTATATTTCATCGTTAACTTTCTTCTACAAGTGGAAGCTGTACCCGTAATCTGCTTCACTTTAACACGTCCTTCAAAAGGCGCATAAAGTTGAGTCCCATAATCTGCTCAACTTCGTGACTCGAGAAACCTTTTTTTATTAAATCATCCAGCAGATAGTTATAGTCTCCAACATGGGTAAGCCCTTCTGGGGTTTCCTCGATTCCGTCAAAATCCGAGCCTAATCCGACCGTTTCTACTCCAGCCACCTCCGCAATATGGCAAATATGGCGCACCACATCGTCCCGAGTCGCGACACCTGTTTCTTTCAAAAATTGAGGATAGAAATTAACGCCCACGACGCCTTTATTTCTTCCCAATGCACGGAGTTGTTGATCTGTCAAATTTCGAGGATGATCACATAGAGCTTTAGCACAGGAGTGTGTTGCTGCAATGGGATTCGTAGAAACCTCTAAGACATGCCAAAATCCCGCTTCATTAAGATGAGAAACATCGACAAGCATCCCGAGTTTATTCATGCGTTGCACAACTTCCTGACCAAAATTAGTTAATTTTTGCCGAGTATCTACTTCTCCAACCCCAGCCGCCAAGGCATTACGTTGATTCCAGGTTAAGCCTAAGCCTCTAACCCCAAGTTTATAAATAATATCCAACATAAAGAGATCTTCTCCCAGAATTTCTCCACCCTCTACGCTCAGCAGGATGCCTAAACTAGTTGGGTTAGGTAGCCGCTCTAGGTCAAGTTTTCTTTGAACGAGAAAAACCTGGGCTGCGTTATTTTCAATAAAGCGATGCGCTCCTTCAATTAGTTGTAACCCGCGCGTCAAAGATCTATCAGGTTTATACTTTGTCTCAATAAAGGCAGCTAAAAATTGCAGAGCTACGCCTGAACGTCTAGCTCTTTGTATATCCCAATGCCCTCCTGCCGCAGGATCAGCAAGGGATCTATCGTTATTAACGAAATTGATTAAACTATCACAATGTGCGTCAACTATATAAGAATTCAACATACGTCCTTTCTAGTTAAGAAAACTTGGAAAAACTCAACCTTTTCCTCAACCTTTTCCTTTTATACTATTTTTTCTCTTTCCAAGTTATTAAAGCCAATATATTTTAACATGGAAATCACCTGTCCGCTATTAAATAACGCAAACAGGTGATTGATCAACGAAGCTTAACGAGGCTGAACAATTAACTTAATAGCCGTTCTCTCTTCTCCGTCAATTATGACGTCTGTAAAGGCTGGAATACAGATTAGATCGACTCCGCTCGGTGCCACAAAACCACGAGCAATTGCTACTGCTTTTACAGCTTGATTAAGAGCTCCGGCACCTATAGCCTGTAGTTCTGCGCCTCCTCTCTCGCGAAGAACTCCTGCGAGAGCTCCTGCAACTGCATTCGGACTAGATTTAGCTGAGACTTTTAATACATCCATAGATACATCCTCCTGCTCAAATTTGTTTACAAGTATTACCACATCTATGAATATATGTATTCGTGAGCGAACAGTCAAATTCCTCTATTAATGCAGTGAGTTTTCAGATTTTTATCAATAGGCATAAGCGAAATTCAAGACGATTAAGTACTTTCTAAGCGTGCTGGGATTTGGCGCCTCAATTAAGCCTCTGAAAACTTTTGGATCGTTTCTATCTGGCGGGCTTTACCAGTTTTTTCATCGATATCTAAAATCACAGCATTTATCTGAATGGGACCACTCGCCACTTCAAATTTTGCGGGAAGTTGAGTCAAAAATCGGTTAATAATAATTTCTTTTTTAATTCCCAAGACTGAGTCCCGTGGTCCTGTCATCCCGACATCAGTAATATAAGCTGTCCCCTTGTTAAGCAAGCGCGCATCAGCTGTTTGAATGTGAGTATGAGTCCCCACTAAGGCACTTACTAAACCATCGAGGAACCAGCCCAAGGCAACTTTTTCTGACGTTGCCTCAGCATGAAAATCAACAATGATTAGTGGTGTCTCTTGTTTGATCAGATTAATACAGCGTATTGCTCCACTAAAGGGGTCATCGAGCGGTGGCAAAAAGATACGCCCTGAGAGATTTAGAATCCCAATCTTAATACCCATAGTTCGTAAAATTCCATATCCTTGACCAGGCGCGCCGACTGGATAGTTCGCGGGACGAATAAGTCTAGGTTCACGATCGATAAAATTCATAATCTCTCTTTGGTCCCAAACATGATTTCCCAGCGTCAAAAATTGAATTCCGTTATCGTAAAGTTCTTCGGCAATCTCTTTAGTCAATCCTTTTCCTGCCGCGGCATTCTCTGCATTGGCAATCGTAACATCAACTTTATATTCGACTTGAATAGGTTTCAAAAATCGTTTAACCGCTTCCCTTCCAGGTTTGCCCATAATATCTCCAATAAAGAGAACCTGCAACGAATATCCCTCCCTTCTAACTCGAGATTCGAACCTCTAAGTTTTCACATCGTTATCGCCCTCTAACCGTCATCCATAGAATACTATTATTCAGCATTTAAATGGAGAATATTCGTTGGAGGTTAGTCTTCTAATATTGCCTATCGCACCGCGCGCATCGACCTTCGCGCCTCGCACAATGGTCTTTAGCTCTTGAATACCAATACTCGACCTTCTTCACGCAAGGCGACCACGTTTTTATCAATATCATCGCTATCTATTGAATATAATAAATGGGATATCATCTCTTCCTGGAAAATCTGCTCCTCTTTAGGATCATAAATGTGAATTTGAGGGCATGTTGGTCCCGCCAATAATAAACCGATCCAACTTCAGCGTATCTCAACAGAATTGAGTTCAGTAGTCCTACTCCGTCTTGGACGCGACCTGCGTCTTTATGTAATAAGTTACTCAACATCCTGCTATCAGCCCTCTCGTTTGTGCTGTCCTCAACTGCTTAACTATTCGTCATCAAATTGCACTTTCCTGCTAAAGGTTCTCCAGATAAGACTAGACATCTTTTAGACGGGCACACCTAAACAAGAAACAGGCGATCAGCAGGATCGCCTGTTTCTATACTTTGAATTAATTATTTTGCAAAATCAACTGCACGAGTCTCTCGAATCACAACAACCTTAATTTGTCCTGGATATTCGAGTTCTTCTTCAATCCTCTTACTAATCTCACGCGCAACGCGTGGAGCAAGCACATCGTCAATCTTGTCCGGTTTAACGATTATGCGAACTTCTCGTCCGGCTTGAATTGCAAAGCACTTTTCTACCCCTTCAAAGCTTTCGGCAATCTCTTCGAGTTTTTGGAGGCGTTTAATATACGTCTCCAGGGTTTCCCTACGGGCCCCTGGACGAGCTGCCGAAACCGCATCCGCAGCAGCCACAAGGACTGCAACTAAAGTTTTAGGTTCAACATCATTATGGTGAGCTTCAATTGCATGAATAACATCGCTGGATTCCTTGTACTTTCTGGCAAGGTCAACCCCGATTTGAACGTGTGTGCCTTCCATATCATGATCAACAGCCTTACCAATATCATGTAAAAGACCTGCTCGCTTAGCAAGTTGTATATCGACGCCTAATTCCGCTGCCATCAATCCTGCTAAATGAGATACTTCAGTAGAGTGCTTCAAGACATTTTGACCGTAACTTGTACGAAACTTAAGTCGACCAAGCAAACGGATTAATTCAGGATGAAGTCCATGCACACCTGTCTCAAATGTTGCTTGTTCTCCTTCTTCACGGATCTTTTGGTCAACTTCTTTCTGAGCCTTTTCCACCATTTCTTCTATTCGTGCCGGGTGAATACGACCATCCGCAATAAGTTTTTCCAAAGCAATGCGCGCGACTTCTCGGCGAATTGGATCAAAACCCGATAAAATAACGGCCTCAGGTGTATCATCAATGATTAGATCAATCCCAGTAAGAGTTTCCAAAGTACGGATATTGCGTCCCTCACGGCCGATAATTCGTCCTTTCATTTCATCACTGGGCAACGATACTACGGATACGGTCGTCTCGGCCACATGATCCGCTGCGCAACGCTGAATGGCTAAGGCAATGATATTTTTGGCCCTTTTCTCAGCTTCTTCCTTTGCACGAGTCTCAATTTCCTTAATCATGATCGCCGACTCATAACGAACTTCTTCTTCAACTCTTTTCAGCAGTAACTGTTTGGCCTCTTCTGAGGTCATGCCCGATAAACGCTCTAGTTCCGCCTGCTCTTTGTCAACAAGCTGGTGTAACTCTTCTTTTTGTTGTTCTACTTCGCTTTCTTTGCGATGTAGATTTTCCTCTTTGCGTTCAAGCGATTCGATTTTACGATCCAAGCTCTCCTCTTTTTGGAGCAAGCGACGTTCAAGCCGTTGAAGTTCGTTACGCCGTTCGCGAGTTTCCTTTTCCACTTCGTTGTGAATATGCATGACTTCTTCTTTAGCAGCGACGACAGATTCTCTCTTCTTACTTTCAGCTGTAGAATGAGCATTCTCTACAATACGTTTTGCTTCTTCTTCTGCAGATCCGATACCCTTTTCTGTAGTATTTTTACGAATAAGCCAACCTACTAAAACACCCAATGCTAACCCAACAAATATTGCGACTAACCCGGTAATAACTATTACTAACATACGTGCACACCTCCTTGTTTGCTAAAATTTATATTTTTTAAACAAAAAAAAACTGGTTTCCAAAACCAGTCTCATTAAGCATAACCTTAAAGACGGGAGTCTTCTCCCGTTTCCTACAACTCTCGTTAGTCAAAAGAACCGCATATTTAAGCTGACTACTACGAAATCTATAAGAAAACCTTTAAAGGTTAAATCTCAACAAAGACAAGTCTCTGCTAAGATTTTAATATCATTTGCAAACAATGTCAAGCTTGTCCTAAATCTGTGCATTTTATACACTCGGATCTTCAGTTCCATCGTCCGCATTAGTACAGGTTTGAATCTGATAAAGTACGCTCCTCACCATATCTGAGGGATACCCACGTTGAACAAGCTTCCGCGCAATTTTTTGTTGAAGTGATAATTCACGTGGAAGTAACTTCTTGGTACTGTCTCGACAATTTTTTTGATCCCAGCGTTTTCCTTCTTGTACCCACCAACGTTTTGCAAGGGTTAAACACTGCTGAATCTCAGCATCGCTTGAATACGTAAATTCCAACGCTTGTTCAACCACTTGGGGTTCAAACCCACGATTTTGCAAATCTAGGAGAACCCTTCGCCGTGAATAACGTTTGAGTCGGTTTTGCGATACTGTCAAAGCCAGTTCTTGGTCATTTAGATAACCCAATTTCTTCATATTTTCCAACAGATCATTAACTTCAGAGCTTTCATAGCCCTTTTCCTTGAGACGGGTTTCCAATTCATAATGTGTCAGAGCTCGGCGTGATAAACAATCCAATGCAACTTCCCTGGCACTTTTGATATGTTTAGAGCTCGTCACTCGAACCATCATCTTCCTCTGTTAACTCTGTGGTTGCTACGGCATTCATGTTCGTGCGGATTAATAGTTCTAGTTTGTTGGCCATATCCGGATGTAGTTTAAGGTATTCTTTAACATTCTCTCTGCCCTGTCCTAACCGTTCTCCGTTATAAGAGTACCAGGCCCCAGCCTTGGTAACGATCTCCATTTCAGTACCAATATCCACGATACTTCCCTCACGAGAAATTCCTTCTCCGTACATAATGTCGAAATCAGCCAATTTGAAGGGAGGCGCAACTTTATTCTTAACAACTTTAACTCGGGTTTTATTACCGATGATATCCTGACCATTTTTTATCGCTTCCTGCCGACGTATGTCCATCCTTATCGTGGCATAGAACTTAAGCGCTCGTCCACCGGTAGTTGTTTCTGGACTACCAAACATAACGCCTATTTTTTCACGAATTTGATTGATAAAAATTACACAAGTATGGCTCTTGCTAATGGATCCTGCCAACTTACGCAAGGCTTGAGACATGAGACGGGCATGTAAGCCGACATGATTGTCTCCCATTTCTCCCTCAATCTCGGCACGTGGAACCAAAGCAGCGACAGAGTCGACCACAACGACATCGACAGCGGCACTGCGCACAAGAGCCTCACAAATTTCCAGCCCTTGTTCTCCAGTATCTGGTTGCGCAACAAGCAGATCATCGATATTAACCCCTAAGGCTTTTGCATAGACAGGATCGAGGGCATGTTCAGCATCGATAAAAGCAGCCACTCCGCCCATTTTTTGTGCTTCTGCTATAATATGAAGCGCCACGGTTGTTTTACCCGATGACTCTGGTCCGTAAATTTCAATAACTCGACCGCGTGGCACCCCTCCAACACCTAAAGCAAGGTCTATCGCCAATGAACCCGTCGGGATAACAGCAATTGACATTCCCGCTGAAGATTCCCCAAGTTTCATAATCGAACCTTTGCCAAACTGTTTCTCAATCTGGGCAAGTGCAATGTCAAGTGCTTTCAGTTTATTTGTTTCGACCATTCAGTTCTCCTCCTCATATTGCTTAATAAAAACACATTTTCGAATTATAGCAAAACGTCTGTTCGGTTAATTATAAGTGTAATCCTTGATATTTGTCAATTTGTTTATGTTTCAATCGACAGTAAAACTTGTTATGTGACATTTTTCTGTTTGTCATTTGACGGGAAAGTTTAAATAGGTTTGTTCAGAGGATCACTAACTATTTTCTCGGGCTTTGGCAGGTTCAACATTCACCCTTCGCCCTTTCATTATTGCCTGATGCATACAACTAAAAACCCTAGAAGCATATTCAGTAGGAACCTCGGCAAACGTAAATCTATCATAAATATTAATCATTCCTATGATGTTTCCGGGTATTCCACTTTCATCTGCAATCCAACGGATGATATCCTGTGTTCGAATTTGTTGTAGCCTACCGATGTTCATGAAAAAACGTACCATTCCGACTGCAGCCCCAGTGTTTGCAAAATAAATATCTTCTTGTTCTTTGTCTTCAATGCATTCTTTGACACTCGCTCCCTCGACCGCAAACTTTAAGGCAGCTGCTGCCACATCAGTGGAATCGTATTCCTCGAGTAGCTTGCTGACTATTGCACGATAATTTCCTAGGCGATTGCTTTGAATTAGTTTAAGGAGTTGATTTTTGAGATTTTCCACCTGACGTTCACTTATATCAGCCAGTGGCGGAAGTTCTTGACGATGGATTCTAGTCTTAATAAGATTTTCAATCAGTCGAAGTTGCCTGTATTCCTTCGGCGAAATTAGAGTTATTGCCACCCCCTTACGTCCAACCCGTCCGGTTCGTCCAATCCGATGCACATAAGAAACCGGATCCTGAGGAATATCAAAGTTAATGACATGGGTTACATTATTTATATCTAAACCTCTGGCTGCAACATCGGTTGCTACTAATAATTCCGACTTCCCGTCTCTGAATCGTTTCATGACTCGATCACGTTGTTGTTGGCTCAAATCCCCATGTAACGCATCTGCAAAATATCCCCGGGCTTCCAGAGCCACTACCAATTCATCCACTCCACGTTTTGTCCGACAAAAAATAATTCCTTGTCCAATATTCTCCAGATCAATAATGCGGCACAAAACATCGACTTTAATATTTTCCCTAGTCTCATAAAAAACCTGCTCTATCTGAGGCACGGTTAATTCATCTCGACTAACGGATACTGAACGTGGGTTTCTCATATAAGTTTGAGCCAATTTGCGAATTCCTTGCGGCATTGTTGCTGAGAAGAGCATTACTTGACGACCTTCAGCAGGGACTTCCCTTAAAAGGCTCTCAATATCTTCTATAAAACCCATATCCAGCATTTCGTCTGCTTCATCGAGTACCACTATTTTTACATGTTTAAGGCGAAGAGTCCCACGATTCAGATGGTCTAATAACCGGCCCGGAGTTCCCACGACCACCTGATATCCCATTCGCAAGGCTCGTATCTGACGATCAATCGGCTGCCCACCATAAATAGGTAACGGTTTGACATGCCGATACTTTCCGATTTTGGCAATTTCCTCTGCAACTTGTATTGCCAGCTCACGAGTCGGGGTTACAATAAGCGCTTGAACCGCCTGGAATTTAGGATTAACTTTTTCAGTAATCGGAATTCCAAAAGCAGCAGTTTTTCCTGTCCCTGTCTGAGCCTGTCCAATAATGTCAAGGTCTTCAAGAGCTACTGGGATAGCTTCTTTTTGAATTGGAGAAGGCTCTTCAAATCCCATTTCTGAAAGAGCCTGTAAAACTTGTTTACTCAATTGGTTATCTCCAAAGGATTGTAAACGCTCAACCATCACCTTTATTGTATTCTCCTTTCGCCGTTTAACAAATGCACTCGAACCCTATTAAGTGCCGCTTGAACGGTCAACTGACGAACAGAGTCCCGTTCTCCATAAAGCTGAATTTTTTCTACATGAACACCCGCAGTCGTAGCTAATCCGATGTAAACAAGACCTACCGGTTTCTGATCACTGCCACCATCTGGCCCCGCGATACCCGTAGTTGAGATGGCCAGATCTGATCCCACGTTTGAACGAATTCCTACGGCCATTTCCTTAGCAACCTCTTCACTCACCGCGCCATATTTAAGAAGGTTTTCTTCACTTACCCCCAGTAATCGTTGTTTAAGTGGATTAGAATAGCTAACGACCCCACCCAGGTAAAATTCAGAACTGCCCGGTTCTTGAGTGAGGGCAGCCCCTAGCAACCCCCCAGTACACGACTCCGCCGTTGCAATAGTCAACCGTTCGTTTCTTAATAGTTGTCCTACTTTGGCAATCATGGTTTCCTGATCACGGCCAAATACTTTGTTTCCTAACCGCCGTCTAATTTCTTCCTCTGCCCGGTTTAGAATTTCTTCAGCCTTTTCGGCCATTTTTTTCGAGCTTCTCGTCACCAAGCGAATGTGCATCTCCGCTCGTTTGGCAAGTAAGGCCATTGACAAGTTTGGCAGACCCATCAGATCACCTAGCACTTCCTCAATGGCCGATTCTCCCATACCAAACACTTTTAGGACACGTTCGTTCATCCGTTCGGCATTTGGATCGATAATTTTTTGCAATTTTGACCATACATAATTATCGAACATAGGGATCATTTCGAACAGAGGACCCGGCAATATAATAACGGTTTTGTCGTTTTTTTCAATGATTGCACCAGGCGCTGTTCCGATGGGATTGGGTAAGATTATTGAATCCTTGGGAAAATAAGCTTGTTTCTCATTGCTTAACGGCATAGGAGCTTTGCGACGACCAAAGAATTGTTTAATTTGTTGTAGACTAAAAGGGTCTAGCTCTATCTTAATATCCAAAACTTTTGCGACAAGTTCCTTAGTCAAGTCATCAACCGTCGGGCCTAATCCTCCCGTCGTAACGAGAAGATCTGTTCTCCCGATTGCTTGACGTAAAACCTGCTCTAAACGCTCAGGATTGTCTCCAACCGTCGTATGATAGTCTACCTCAATGCCCATAGTGGATAGTTTTCCTGTCAAGAAATGTGCACTCGTATTAAGGGTTTCGCCAAGTAATAACTCTGTTCCAGTAGAGATAATTTCAGCTCTCATATAGTCTATCACCCTCCTAATATCAACGCAAACGTTAACCTATTATACTCCAGATTAGTTATTTCTCACTAAACCCATTACTATCCTTCTCCATCAGATAAAAAAATGAACCCCTAATAGAGGTTCAAGCTGAAGTCCGGGGCTTTCGGATATGCTATTGTAAACATTTTCGCAAAGTATCTCCACTTAAAGTTTCCTCATCTGCAAGAATCTCAGCAATCCTTAGCAAAACATCTATATTTTTCTTAATGGTGTTCATCGTCCGCTCTTCGAGATCTGCTAAGATAGAACTCGTCACAGGTTGGCGCTGCTCGGCGCTTAAGAGAGAAACATTCGTAACCCCTAAAGAAGACATCCCTGCGAGAAGCAACTTTTCAACGAGATTGAGGGCTTGTTCATAATCACCCATTGCACCAGTACTTTTCATCCCAAGAATTTTCTCTTCCGCAAGTGCGCCGGCTAAAGCCACCATAATCTGATCTTCCAGCATCTCTCGTGTATACAGATATAAATCGTCCTTTGGATAATGACGAACATATCCTAAAGCGTTTCCCCGTGAACGGATGGAAATCTGAGCGACCGAATTGGGCCGGACTTTTTCCGCTAGCATGGCATGTCCGCTCTCATGGATCGCTATACGCCTCAATTCCTCTGCAGATGGTTTTCGATCAAGTTTTTCTCCTAACATCACTTTCTCAACTGCTTCATGTAAATGGTGCTCAGTAATCTCACTTGCCTCTTCACGCAGAGCGAAAATTGCGGCCTCATTCGTTACACTCTCCAAATGAGCTCCTGAGAATCCGAAGGTTTCATGAGCGATTTCTTCCAGATTAACTGCTTTAGCTAACGGCTTATTTTTCGTGTGAATTTTTAAAATTGCCGTTCGACCTTCTTTATCGGGAAGATCAACTTTAACTTGCCGGTCAAAACGTCCCGGTCGAAGTAAAGCTGCATCTAAGGCTTCCCGGCGATTTGTTGCTGCCATCACTAAAATATGAGCCCCTTGTTCTGCCTTTAATCCGTCCATCTCAACTAATAGTTGATTAAGGGTTTGATCATACTCATGATGAGAAACGTTGCTTCCGCGCTTAGCCCCTAAAATATCCATCTCATCAATGAAAATAATAGCGCTCGTTTTCTTTTCCTTCCGGACCATTTCTCGTGCTCTACGAAATAGTCCTCGTACTCGTTCCGCGCCCACTCCTGCATACATCTCGACAAATTCGCTCCCAGATACCGACAGAAACGCCGAGTCGGTGTACTTGGCGGCCGCTTTGGCTAATAATGTTTTTCCTGTGCCTGTCGGACCAGCTAACAATATTCCTTTCAACGGACGAATCCCTAAGGCCTTCATCCGATCAGAGTGAAGTAAAAAATCCAACGCTTCTTGAAGTTCCTTTTTAGCGACATTCTGTCCACCGATGTCCTCAAAATTAATCGTAGTGGTGGCTATGGACACCCCATTTCCATTTTTCAAAACTTGTCGTGATAGAACAAATTTCCAAACTAAATAAGCCCCCACCAGGAGTAGCCCAATAGGAAAGACGTTGTATCCCATGACCAGTAGAAAGGCGAAGATTCCTACCCCCAGGCCTAATAATATATCCATTTTCATGCACTCTCCACCTTTCTATCTATAATCTATTGTTTTTCAGTTGGTAAATAGTTCACTTGTCCATGCCGTTCAATCACTTCAAGCAATTGAGCATTCTCTTGATTCAAGATCACGTAAATGGCATCATTGTCTATTTCTAATTCAAGCTGTACTCCTGCTTTTTCGGCTTGTGTTCTTACGTTTTCTGCCATCTCAATGTAATTACCACGCGCAATTCCTTCTTGGAACGCAAACTGCATTTGGTCAAATAATCTTTTAAGAGCATTGTTATTTCGATCAAAGTATCGAATCGGTAGTCCACCCGCTAATTTCTTTAGGGCAAGGCTTGATTGGCGAAGATTTGTCATGTTATTAGTAAGCACATCCATTTCATTATGGCCATTTTTTTTCACGGTTTTAGCGGATACGACGCCTGGAATTTGTTGGCTTTGATTTAAAATAGTAACATCAATCCACCTTTTCTGATAGACAATCTTACCGCCTAATAATAAGCCGAATATCAGGAAACCAACTAGACTTATTAGCAGTATTCGCTGTTTTCCCATCTTATTTCCCTCCATTATGCTATACTCCATGCTTTATCGACATTATATCACGGAGTATATCAGTTTCGGGAAGATCTTGTATCCATAAAAGCCAAAAATAGACAATAGAAATGAGACGATTGGGGCAGATACTTTTTGCCTAACCGTCTCATTTCTAATTAATTAACCTATTTATGTAATAGTTTACGAGATTTGCGCAAATAATCAATTCCTGAGATAACCGTGAAAAACAATGCGATGTATAAAAAGGGTTGCCCAATATGAAGTCCGATTAACGAAAGTGGCCAGTCATCCAGTAATATTGCCGAAATCGCGATAACTTGGGAAACCGTCTTAATTTTACCGAGTTTACTAGCACTTATTACAACTCTGTCCACAGCCGCTATAGCGCGTAGACCCGTCACGGCAAACTCTCTTGCCAAGATGATCCAAGCAACCCAAGCTGTCACCTCTCCAAGCTGTACCAATGAGATCAGGGCAGCTGAAACTAAAAGCTTATCGGCCAGAGGGTCCATGAATTTACCCAAATTCGTAACCTGGTTACGCTTGCGAGCAATGTAGCCATCTAAGCCATCCGTCGCGGCAGCTAAAATAAAGATCATTGCTGCCACAAAATCTTGATGTGGGAAAAGCTCATGACCTTTAGGGATTTTAAGCAGTAAAAATGTCATAAACACCGGTATTAAAATAATCCGGGCTAGCGTTAAGCGATTGGGTAGATTCACGAAACAACCTCTCCTATTAAATCGTAGCTATCCGCCTCAAGGATGCGAACTTTAATCAGGTCACCCACCTGAAGTGAGGTCTTAGTACCCGTGATATAAACCTGCCCATCGATTTCTGGAGCGTCTCCTTCAGTCCTTCCCATCCACCGTCCGTCTGGCTGTTTCTGCTCAAGCAGCACCGCAACGGCCCTTCCAACCCAACGTTGTTGTCTCGCTAAAGAGATTTCTTGTTGGATCTGCATGATCTGTTCTCGACGTTGTTCACGAACTTCTGGAGAAATTTGATCTTCTCTTTGACCCGCTGGCGTATTCTCCTCTTGGGAATAGGCAAACACCCCAAGACGATCAAACTGAACGCGCTTAATAAAATCGACCATAGTTTTAAATTCCTGTTCACTCTCTCCTGGAAAACCAGTGATCATGGTAGTCCGAAGGGTGATGTTCGGCATGGCGTCGCGCAATTTTCCAATGAGTGTTTCAGCCTCTTCTATTGTTCCACGTCTATTCATTTCTTTTAATATTTTATTATCCGCATGTTGCAACGGCAAATCAACATACCTACAAACTTTGGGTTCCTGACGCATCGTTTCAATCAGTTCATCTGTAAACCGTTCAGGATAACAATACATTAGTCGAATCCATTCAATACCCTCAATACGAGCGAGCTGATGAATTAGCTGAGGAAGGCGTAGTTCTCCATGAAGGTCGTGTCCATATCTCGTGGTGTCCTGGGCCATAACCATAATTTCTTTAACCCCTTGCGCGGCCATTTCCTGGACTTCATGTAGCACCGACTCTTCAGGACGGCTACGAAAATGCCCGCGCGCATACGGAATGACACAATAAGTACAATAGTTATCGCACCCCTCTGCAACCTTTACATAGGCTAAATAATTGGGTGTGAATCGTTTACGTGGCATCAATTCATCATGAAGGAAACTAGGTACTTTTCCATTAATAAGCGTCGTTCGGGTCCCCTCGGAAGCTTGAACTAATTTGGTAATTTCATCAATATTTCCAGTTCCCAGCACACCATCTAATTCAGGAATATCCTGCATTAATTCTTGCCCGTACTGCTGCGCCATGCACCCTGTCGCAATCAGGGTCTTACAATTTCCGGATTCTTTAAAGCGAGACATCTCCAGAATAGTTTCAATTGATTCTTCCTTTGCCGATTGAATAAATGTACAGGTATTAATCACAATAATATCCGCTTCTTCGGGGTTTTCTATAAAAATATAATCTTGAGCTAGTAATCCAGACATTATTTCGCTGTCTACTTGATTCTTTGGACAACCTAAAGTGACAACTGCAACTTTTTTCGTCAACCTTACACCTCATATCATTGGTCTACTAATCTTAGTATAAACCAACACCCCCACAAGGTCAAAAAATAGTGAACCACAGTCAAAGTAATGGCTTGACCACTCTCCCCTGTGGTTATATTTTAAAATTATTTATTAAGGTCCTTCCGTTCGGCCGTAGCGATATAGATCACATTTTCTCCGATATTTGTTGCATGGTCGGCAATACGTTCGAGATAGCGACCTACAAAAGTCAGGTACATGCCTTGATCTAAGTTATCTGGTTTTTCGGACATAATAACTAAGAGATCGCGTACGACTTGTTTATACAGATGGTCAACTTCGTCATCTTGTGCCGACAAATTATGTGCAAGGGTCATGTCCTCGTTACTATAAGCTTCAAGGCCCTGACTCATCATGGAAAGTGCCTTTTCGGCCATCAGTGGTACGTCAACGAGTGGCTTACAGAGAGGCCCCTCAATTCTCCGCACAACCTTAGCAATGTCAGTAGCCAAATCGGCCATCCGTTCAAGATCCGTCGAAATTTTCATTGCCGAAATAATCTTCCGTAAGTCCTTAGCAACGGGTTGTTGAGTTGCGATCAAGCGCACACACTCATCATCTACCTGCCGTTCGAAATCGTTGACCAATTGATCCTGAGCAATCCAAAACTCTGCCTTAGACCGATCAAGGGATTTTAGGGATTCCATGCAACCTTCTAGAATATCTTCTACTTTTTTGCCCATGTCTATGAGTAAGTTGGTCAAAATTTGCTGTCCTTCATTTAGTGATTGACGCATTGCTTATCCTCCTTAATTATCCAAAACGTCCTGTAATATAGTCTTCAGTTCGTTTATCGTGTGGATTCGTAAATATATCGGAAGTCGGCCCATGTTCTACAAGTTCTCCGTTTAGAAAGAACGCCGTGGAATCTGCGATGCGAGCGGCCTGTTGCATATTATGCGTCACAATGAGAATTGTATAATTTTCCTTTAGTTGCCTGATTAATTCTTCAATGTGCGTGGTTGCAATTGGATCCAAGGCAGAAGCTGGTTCATCCATGAGCAGTACCGACGGTTCTACCGCCAGGGCCCTAGCAATGCATAGACGCTGTTGCTGCCCACCTGACAAACTCATTCCCGAATAATTCAAGCGATCTTTCACTTCATCCCACAACGCCGCCATGCGTAAACTTTTCTCCGCAGTGGCTTGTAACTTTTGCTTACTTTTCATCCCATTAAGTCTTAACCCGGCCACAACGTTTTCATAAATACTCATGGAAGGGAACGGGTTCGCCTTTTGAAACACCATACCGACCGATTTACGTAACGCCACGGGATCTTGATCATAAACACTTTCGCCATCCAAAATGATTTCACCTTTAACTTTTGTCCCTGGTAAGGTCTCGTGCATACGGTTAATACAGCGGACAAAGGTTGATTTACCACACCCCGAAGGTCCGATGATCGCCGTTACTTGATTTGGTATGATTTCCATGTTTATGCCTTTAAGGGTTTGATTAGACCCATACCACGCTTCAAGTTTACGAACACTTAAACTCTGACCCATTTAGAAAGCCACCTCCTTCTAGTTGCTCCGCGAGCGAAATACAAAACGTGCAAATAAATTCAGAATAACGACTAGTGAAATTAAAACTAAGGATCCTGCCCAAGCTTGTTGATGCCACTCTTTATAGGGAGACGTTGCGTACTGATAAATTTGAACAGGTAAGGCCGCAATCGGCTCATTTAGAGAACGCGCCCAGTACTGATTTCCTAAAGCGGTGAACAGTAACGGGGCTGTTTCCCCAGAAACCCGTGCAACTGCAAGCATAGCCCCGGTAATAATCCCCTTCGCTGCAGTCGGTAAGACAATTTTTAATATAGTCTTTACTTTGGAAATACCTAAGGCGTAACCCGCTTCCCTAATCGAATGCGAAACAAGTTTAAGCATTTCTTCTGTTGAACGGATAATCAGAGGGATCATAATAATCGAAAGAGCAAGGCCTCCTGCTAGGGCAGAAAAATGTCCCATCCTCAAAACCACGGCGGTGTATATTACAATTCCGACAATAATTGAGGGAATCCCTGTCAAAACATCGGTAGCAAAGCGAACTCCAATACTTAGCCAACTGGTTCTATCATACTCAGTCAAATAAATTGCTGTAAGAATACCCACTGGAATCCCAATAAGACTCGCGATCAAAACCATGATTAGTGTACCCACGATGGAATTAGCCATCCCACCCCCAGGCGCGCCCATTGCCTTTGGCAAATTTATAAAAAATTCCCAGTTCAAGGCGCTAAGTCCATTCTTAACAACGTAGCCGAGAATTCCGAACAATGGAATAAGCGCAATGAGTGTCGCAATTATAAAAATGCCCATCATCATCCGGTTACGATATTTACGTAGGCGATCATGCATTACGAGATTCCTCCCTTCGGACCGCGTGCAACAGACCAAACAAGGAGTCGAGCAAAAACATTCAGTATAAGGGTAATAACAAACAAAATAAGGCCGACTTCAACGAGTGCACTTAAATAAAGATCGTACGTCGCTTCTGTAAACTCGTTCGCAATCACTGCAGCTATAGAATAAGCGGGAGCAAACAAGGAGGGAAGAATATCTGGGCGATTTCCGATGACCATGGTTACCGCCATTGTCTCTCCGAGAGCTCGACCTAAGCCTAGCATTACTCCACCTAGAATTCCTGATTTGGCATAAGGCAGAACCGCTATCCGAATCATTTCCCACTTCGTAGCACCTAAGGCTAAAGCGGCTTCCCGCTGTTCATTCGGTACTGCTGCCATTACTTCTACAGATATCGCCGCGATTGTTGGCAGGATCATAACGGCTAAGATCAACCCACCCGCTAACATACCAAAGCCAAGTGGCGTGCCTTGAAATAGAGGAATAAACCCAAACCACTTGGCGAGTCCTGGTTCGACAGTTTCTCGCAGCCAAGGTACTAAGACAAAGATTCCCCATAAACCATAAACAACGCTAGGAATCGCAGCGAGCATCTCTACCAAAAAGGCAATCACTGAACGAACCCCCGATCTCGCCATTTCATTAAGGAAAATAGCCACTCCAAGACCGATCGGGGCTGCAATAATTAAAGCAAGTAGTGAAGTCACTAAGGTCCCATAGATAAACGGCAGGGCTCCAAATTGTTCCTTGACGGGGTCCCAAACACGACCAGTAATGAAGCTAAAACCAAACTTGTCGATACTAGGACGAGCCGAGTCAAACATCTGCCACCCCATCCAAACCATAAGAACCAAAACACTGATGGCCATCAAAAGTGTCAGTAAACGCAAGGTCTTATCTCCTAGGGAAGCTGTGAGCTTTTTTTTCTTACTCATATCTTCTGATCCTTCCGCCTTCCTCATTCACATCTTTAAAAAACGCACTGGTGATATATACTCAATAAGTATACATTAGACACAGAGAAAAGCCCAGCGCCAGCTGAGCATTTCCCACATATAATGACGCTTTTCTTCCTAAATCTACTTTAGCAAAGGTTGCCCTCCAGCGGTAATCGTTTTAAGCATTGCTTCTTCGCGGGTTACTAGAATATCTGGTAACTTCGCGTAAAGTAATTCTTCAGAAAGGTTCTGTCCGTCATGGATAGCCCAGTTTATAAAGTTTACTAGTGCTTCCCCTTTGGCTTTATCCTTTTGATCCTGGTAAATTAAAGCCCAAGAGAAGCCAGCAATCGGATAAGCGTCAGCACCGGGAGCATTGACGATTGATACTCTCATGTCATCAGGAATCTTGGCTGCTGCAGCGGCTGCGGAAGCCCCTTGAAGAGATGGGGCTAACCATTTCCCGTCCTTGTTTTGCAGCGTAGCAAAAGCCAAGTTATTTTGAACGGCATAAGCAAGCTCAACGTATCCTATAGAACCCGGAGTTTGTTGAACAGCGCCCGCCACACCAGCATTTCCTTTACCGCCAACCCCAACTGACCAACTCAAGGAGGTTCCTTTACCTACTTTACTTAACCAGTCCGGGCTTATACTGCTAAGATAGTCTGAGAAAATATATGTGGTCCCACTCCCATCCGAACGATGAGCAACCATTATTTTTAAGTCTGGCAAAGATATTCCTGGATTATCAGCCGCGATCCGCGAATCGTTCCAATTTGTAATCTTACCCAGGAATATATCCGCCAGTACCGTAGGACCTATTTTCAGATCTTTCGGGCCATCGGGAATATTATAAACGACTGCTTCGGCACCTAGTGTTAAAGGAATGTGTAAGATTGTCCCGCCTTTAGCTCCTTTAAGTTGATCATCCGTCATCGGGCCATCCGTACCCCCAAAATCAATAGTTTGTTCTGAAACTTGCTTAATTCCTGCCCCGCTGCCAACGCCTTGATAGTTAATCGTAATGCTTGGATTTTTTTTACGATACTCCTCGATTTGTTTGTTTAACAGTGGATAGACAAAGGTGCTTCCTGCCCCAGTTAAATTAACCGGCGTGACCTTCTCTTGTCCAGCTGGAGTCTGCGCTCCGCACCCTACCAGTGAAAGAGCCAGAATACTTGTTAATACGCCAGCTAGAAATTTACTCTTTTTAGCAAACACAAGATTTTCCCCCTATCAAATTCTTAATTTCCCCACAACCAATGTACCATACGAAGGTTAAGCCTATATTATCTCTGTGTAAAGTTTGTGTTAATTGGCTACATTTAATGTATAAAGTTAAAAGGAGATATTCACTCCTTGTAGAATGTATGTTCTTAAGAAATATTAGTGAGGTGTCATGTGTGTTTGATCAAACGTTAGAACCTATAGACACGTGCGGCTGTGGAGATACTGGATATCTGACAACACGAACCGTCCCTGTTGACTTAGTCCACGGTGTGGGACACGTTGAGAATGTACCTATTTACCATTGTCGATCTAAAAACTGCCCAGAATTCACGCTCCCCTCTATCGTTGCGCGTCGCCTCGATGATATTGCGGAAGAAATGGAAAACACTAAAGCAACTGAAGCTGTCTATGCCTGGATAACTTATGGAAAACAATCCCTCGACCCACTTAAACGGGCAGATAATCAAACTCATTTGCAGGCCTTTACCCTTCAGTTTAACGGTCGTGAATATGCAGATGCCCATGTTGTATTGATTGTACCCAGCCAGGCAATTTTTTTAAAAAGTACGCTTGAAGAGACTGAATACTATTTACTTCGTTACGAAGAGGACAGGCTCTCAGAGGAAACGTGGTTTTCTTTTCTGAAATTTTACTATGAAGAACCAGAATTAACCTACGAAGATTTTCTTGAATGGTCAGAAGACGGACACCTTAAAGAAATAGGGCGTGTTACGCTTGATGAAGTAGAGGATGCGCTGATTGGGGAATTTGGAGAATGGGAGTAAGTAAAGGGGCAATAACGAAACTTCAATTTCGTTATTGCCCTTAGTACCATTCTGTAATGTTAGTAGCCATGGCTATTTACTCTTTCGGCTTCCATTGTCCTGTATTTGGTGCCTTGTATATGTTATATTAAACTCACAGTATTATTTCATAAGGAAATGGAGTGAATAGCCGTGAATTTAAGAGATAAGATTGAGAAAATCGCAATACTTCCTGACGGAGTTGATGTACTTGGAGTAGCTTCCATTGATAAGTTTTTAGAACTGCCAGAAAGAAAGAGGCCCGACCACTTGCTTCCCGGGGCAAAATCTGTTGTCGTATTAGGTTCCCAGGTTTTTCGGGTCCTTGCTGAAAGATTAACTGCGCAGAAAAAAGTTGGAGAAGTATCTCACCGTGATTTTTACGAGGCACACAACGAAACTGTAGTTCATGACCTAAAACAAACAGGATACAGAATTGCTCGCTATCTTACCAATCAAGGTTATCAATCCATAAATGTGGGACAAGACCTCACAGATTACCGTTATATTTCGGGCGCGTTTTCATTCAAATATGCTGCACTGCAGGCTGGGCTGGGTACCATAGGCAAAAATGGTTTGCTTATTTCTCCGGATCACGGTGCTAGATTAAAGTTAACTGCAATAATAACCGAGGCAACGTTGGTTACCAACGAGCTTTTACTAGAAACGCCGTGTCAAGAATGCAATATTTGTATAAAGGTTTGCCCGTCGGGAGCCTTACTAGAACCGGAAGTTAATCAACAGTTTAATCTCAATCGGTTTGTTTGCTGTTCCTTTTATACAGCAAATGAAGGTTGTAGCCTATGTATGAGTCACTGCCCGCGTTAGACTTAATCTTGCCATTTCTCAAGATGCGAACTAATATATTGAATAATATATTCATTTTCTTCTTTTCCCGAGCCCTCTATGGATAGTGGTTCTCCGAAGGCCATATGAATTGGTTTATTGCGATTGATGGGTCCAAAATCCTTCAAGTATTTGTCATTTCCCCAGAAGTCTGTCTTTATTGCAACAGGAATAACTTGAACCTTAGCATTTCTTGCCAACTTTACTCCTAAAGTGTTAAACTCCTTCGATATAAATTCAACTATCCTTGTACTTTGAGGAAATATTATTACTGATGTTCCTTCTGCTAGTAATTCCTGTCCTCTTTTAATTACAGTTTGAAAATCTGCTCTGGAATTCAATCTACTTACCACTATCGGATTTCGCGAACGCATAATCGGGCCAAAGAACGGATGTTTAACAAGACTATCTTTAACGACAAAAGTTACTTTCATCAGTGGCGCGATTATACAGGGAAAGACCATGGTCTCAAGTGTACTCATGTGGTTACTAATAAAAACTACGGGGCCATAGCACTTATGTAAATTCTCAAGCCCCTCGATATGGAACCTACCCCCACACCCTTCAATTAACTTTAACACTTCATACGAAGATAATGCCCAAGCCTCTGTATCATATTGTCCTTTTCTTGCTACGTTACGAGATTTAAGCACTATAGAAAAGTATTTAAACAAAAAATACAAACGCGTATTGAACGCTAATCTATCTAATAATAAACGCGGAATATTATCATTAGTATGATATGAGTCTGTTGTGAAAAAGTCCTTCTTCAAAATTTAGTTCCTCCTGCCTATTTGTACTCTAAATTGCCCCTTCATCCTTGCTGGTATAATATACCATTTAATTCTTTTATCATGCATATCTTGGCATAATAATTACCCCAGTAAATTATACCATGTTTTTATGCCGGAACAATGTATCTGTCCTCTTGTCTCTATTTGCCCCCCCTATTCAACTCGCTTGACATGGTAGAATTCATATGATAAGTTTAATTCGAATTATTGGTATATTGTAAAATCAATCATTTAAAGTGACTTCTTCAATTGTGACCTTTCATCAAAAGTCGCGAGTTCCCTAAGGACTGTCTTGTATAAACTCGCGTTTATCTCTTCCTAATAATTAGAGTCTAGTTTCTTAAAAGGCGGTCTTCTATTTAACATGTGATATACGATGCTAGTCGGCATTAGTGTTAATTGATTATAGTCTTTTTGATCATTTTTAAGTCAATCTTGAGATAGATTATTGATTAACTAGCAAAAAACACCCTTGAAAAAACATATGAGGGTGTTTTTTGAGGAGAAGAGAGGTGTTTCTGAACATACTATTGCTACTAACACTAAACGTATACTTACACTAGTGACCAAGAATAACAATAGATTGTGAGTTGTGGGAAAATATGCTTAGTTTTTTAGTAACATCCATTTTGATGTTTATTTTTTGGTTTAGTTTATCTGGGCAAACAGCACCTATTTTTCTGATACTGGGGGTGGTTTCCAGTCTGCTAGTAGCCTACTGGTCCCACGATTTGTTAATAGGCAAGATGGAGAAGGGGCCAGGCCTAAGGAGAATTATTCTACTGATAAAATATTTCCCTTGGTTAGCCTGGGAGATTGTGTTGGCCAACTTAAATCTAGTATACCTTGTTCTGCATCCCAAGATGCCCATTGAACCTACTATTGTGAGATTCAAACACGACTTAAAAACAGACCTAGGCATTACGCTTCTAGCCAACTCAATAACCCTGACACCTGGAACCATCACCATTGATGCTGACCGTCATGAATATATTGTTCATGCAGTATCAAGAAAAACTGCTCAAGATTTACTGTCCGGTACAATGCTGGCAAAGGTGAAGCAAATTGAAGTCGGGACAAGGAGATGAACAAGGCGTATGTCTAATATGTTTGAAATAGCTACATTAATCATTGTATTATCTGCAGTTCTCATCCTTTATCGATTAGTGATTGGACCCTTTGTTTTTAATAGGATTTTGGCCGTAAATTTCTTCGGAACCAAAACGGTAGTAATCCTGCTCTTGGTGGGTTTCATGTATAACAGACCTGGCATCTTTATAGATATTGCCTTTGTCTATGTCCTCATTAACTTTACAACTGTATTAGCTTTTCTAAAATACGTTGAGTCTGGCCGTTTTGACCGATGAAAAATAAAATTAAGCTACAGGGTGGAAAAATATGCATATAGATATTCGCGTTTTTCTTACAGCATTATTCTTGGCCATAGGATGTTTCTTATTACTTGTTGCCTCCATTGGGGTAATCAGGTTTCCTGATTTCTTTACTAGGATGCATGCCGCAGGCAAGGCAGACACCATGGGGCAATCCTGTATAATCATTGGTCTAATCATATATTCGGGATTTAACCAAGTTAGCCTCAAATTGCTGATGATTATGCTTGCGATTTTGATCATTAACTCTACAGCTACTCACTATTTGGCCAAGGCAGCTTATATGAAAGGTGTTAAACATTGGAAGAAGGGTGACACATACGGAGAAATCGACCCATTTGCTATATCCTCTGCTGCAAACGTTGCTGGTAAGAAAGCCAAAGGCAAGTTGAAAAGATGAACACAAAATCACATTTATGGAGTTGAAGACATGATTGATGTAGCCATCCCGCTTTTTCTGGTGGTTTGTGGTATAGCAGTATTACTCATGAAAGATTTAATGAGTTCTATTATGATTTTCTCAGTCTACAGCCTGATGATGGCAATTGAGTGGGTCCGACTGAATGCCGTTGACGTTGCTATCACCGAGGCAGCTGTGGGTGCCGGTATTTCCACGGTTCTGTTTATGATTATCTTAAGCCGTACTAAATCTGTGGATGAGAGCAAAAAATCCGTAAACATTCTTGCTCTGCTAGTTGCCGTTGGAGTTGCAGCTATACTGTTGTATGGAACCCTCGACCTCCCCAATCTGCGTAATTCTAACATTGCACCCAATACCCATATCACGCCCTATTATCTGGAGAACTCTTACGAAGAGACAGGTCAGCTAAACGTTGTTGCCGCCATTTTGGCCTCCTACCGTGGGTATGATACCCTGGGTGAAACCACTGTAGTGGCGACCGCCGGTTTATGTCTTATTCTGCTCCTGAGGGGACGGAACAGTAAGCAAAGCACTAAAGATACTCAGAAAGACAGGGTCACGAACCTGAACAAACTTTCTGTAGACGATGCTGGAGTAAAGCTAAGTGAAATGAACCCGACCGGCGCAGACAAGGACAAGGACATCATTAAGAAAACTGTAACCAAATTTTTAATACCGTTTATTCAACTCTTTGGGCTGTATGTAATCGTTCACGGAGAACTTGGCCCCGGGGGGGGGTTCCAAGGTGGTGTGATTTTGGGGGTTAGTGTAATAGTTTACTCCCTAGTATTTGGCTTAAAAGAAAGCCAAAAAAGGATGTCAATAAAGACAAAAGACCTGTTGGTTTCTTCAGGGGTTTTGATTTATGGTGGTATCGGTGTAATAGCACTTTTCTTTGGGGGAAACTATCTTCAATATAATGTACTTTTGCCTGACCCCAAATTCGCTAGTACCCTTGGAATTATGGGGATTGAAATAGGTGTGGGTATAACTGTTGCCGCGGTAATGATAACCCTATTTTATGAAACGGTAAGGCTGGTTGACAATGATTGAATTATTAGCGAAATATAATTATTGGATTGTAATAATTTTATTGACCACCGGGTTATACGGTGTAATGGCTAGGCAAAACCTGATAAAAAAGATTATCGCGTTGAACGTCTTTCAAACAGCTGTGCTCTTGTTTTATGTGTCAATGTCCAAAATTAAGGGTGGAACTGCGCCTATTGTCATGCATGGCCAAGAACATATTTACGATAACCCACTGCCCCAGGTATTAATGCTTACTGCCATTGTGGTAGGAATTAGCACTACTGCTGTGGCTCTGACCATTGTCATGCATATTTACCGTGAATACGGAACTATAGAGGAAGATCGAATACTGGAGATGAACAAGCATAATGATTAAACATTTACCCGCTCTGTTGATAGTGATACCACTGCTGACGGCGATTATTACCCACCTCATCGGTCGCATAAACTGGGTATTAAGTTGGTATGCCGTTACCATAGCAACTTTCATAAGCTTTGTTATCTCCCTTTCCCTGTTGCAAACTGTTTTAGTGCAAGGGAGAATCAGTTATTGGATGGGTGGCTGGGAACCGCCTTGGGGTATTGAGTACGCAATTGACTATTTAAATGTTTTTGTGCTTATTATTGTTTCCTTTATGGCTTTTGCTGGTGCTATATACTCCAGGAACAATATTAACGTCGAAATTGATGATGACAGAAAACCCTTTTTCTACAGCGTTTATCTGTTGTTTGTAACCGGCCTAATGGGTATGGTAATTACTGGTGATATCTTTAACATCTATGTCTTTTTGGAGATAACTTCACTTTCCGGGTATGCCTTGGTTGCGCTAGGCAAAAAACGCCAAGCCTTAGTAGCAGGGTTTAATTACCTAGTAATGGGTACTGTCGGAGCTACATTTTTTTTGTTGGGCATCGGCTATCTATATTTAATGACCGGTACCCTGAATATTGCTGACTTAGCAGCTAGGCTGCCTGAATTCTATCAAACCAAAGCGATTTTTACAGCCTTCGCGTTTATCGTGGTAGGCCTAAGTATCAAGTTAGCTGTGTTTCCTTTGGGTTTTTGGCTTCCTAACGCATATACCTATGCTCCTTCTACCGTTAGCGCTGTTATGGCGGCTACTGGCTCCAAGGTAGCAGCCTATGCCTTAATTCGAGTAATGTTTACGGTATTTACCTTGAATTTTTTTGCCGAGACGCCCTTCAACTTCCAATATATTCTATTGATCTTCGCGGTGGCGGCAATCCTGGTAGGATCTATCATGGCGTTAGCGCAAACCGATATTAAGAAGATGTTAGCCTTCTCAAGTATGGGGCAAATTGGTTATATTGTGCTTGGTATTTCATTAATGAGTGTCACAGGTATGATCGGTTCTCTGGTAGTTCTGTTAAACGATGCCCTGATGAAGGGGGCTCTCTTTTTTGCAGTAGGCGCCGTGGTATATAGAACCGGGCTCACAAGCATAGAGAACTTTCGTGGCTTGGGTAAGAAAATGCCTTGGTCCATGGCTGCCTTCACTATAGCTGGGCTTTCCATGACGGGAGTTCCTCTGACAGTTGGTTTTGTTAGTAAATGGTACCTTGCAGTTGCTTCAATTGAGAGTGGGATGTGGTGGTTGGTTCCCATAATTTTGTTAAGTTCCCTTCTCACTGCGATTTATTTCTGGCGAATTATAGACAGTATATGGCTTAAGCCTGCCCCGGGAGAAGAAAGCCTGGAACAGGGTCATGACTATCACCGAACGCCAGTTAAGGCTAACGATGCTCCCCTATCTATGTTAATTCCTACCTTTACAATTGCTGTATTGTGCATAGTTTTCGGTGTCTTTGCCTATGCACCTGTATCCTTGGCAGAAAAAGCGGCCGTGATTCTTTTGAAATAAAGAGGTGATGAACTTGGAAATAATCGAATCAGCAAGGCCGGTATATGTAGTTCTTGTTTCACTGTTAGCAGTTATTCTAATAGGTATTTCTGGAAAATACCCAAATCTAAGAGAATTGTGGACAATGCTGGCCGCTTTATTAAAATTCGGGCTGGTAGTTTCGATGCTACCAACAATTCTTGCGGGTAAGGTTATTGAATTTCATGTGACAAGGATTCTACCAGGACTTGACATTGCGTTCAGAGTGGATTCACTTGGGATGGTTCTTGCTTTAACTGCATCTTTTTTGTGGATCATAACATCTATCTATACAATAGGCTACATGCGCTCCTTGAAAGAACATGCCCAAACAAGGTTTTTTATGTGTTTTGCCATCGCCATGTCTGCGGCCATGGGCGTCGCTTTTTCAGCTAACGTATTTACCCTTTTTGTCTTCTATGAGATGATTACTGTATCTACGTTTGCCCTAGTTGCCCATGAAGAAACTCCTGAAGCCATTAAAGGGGCGAGAAAATACCTTGTCTATTTGCTGGGCACCTCGGTTTTCTTCTTCCTTCCAGCCATATTTTTAACGTACCATTATGCAGGTACTCTGGATTTTGCCAGTCATGGAATTTTGGCAGGCAAGGCATCCTATACAATAATTAGCATAATTTTTGTTCTCTATATTGCGGGCATAGCTAAAGCTGGTATGATGCCCTTTCATTCCTGGCTACCCGCTGCTATGGTGGCGCCTACTCCCGTAAGTGCCCTGCTGCACGCTGTGGCTGTGGTTAAAGTAGGGGTATTTACAGTGCTTCGGATCGTCCTGTTTGTCTTTGGTGTTGACCTGCTGCAGAAAATCGGGCTTGGCGTCTTCCTGTCGTACTTTGCATCCTTTACCATTATTGCTGCCTCTATACTGGCCCTGAAACAGGACAATTTAAAGCTTCGGTTGGCCTATTCCACAGTAAGTCAACTTTCCTATATTATTCTGGGGGTAGCCCTTTTGACTCCTAGTGGCATTACCAGCAGTATTATTCACATTACCATTCATGCCTTTAGTAAGATTACGCTCTTCTTTGTGGCCGGTGCGATTTTTGTGGCTACACAAAAGAAGTACATCAGCCAGATGAACGGGATAGGCAGGAGGATGCCCTTCACTATGGCCGCCTTTACTGTTGGAGTTTTATCCATGATTGCCGTACCTCCATTTGGGGGATTTGTTAGTAAGTGGTACCTTCTATTGGGAGCTGTGGAAGCGAACATGCTGCCAATCCTGGTGGTAATTGTGGCAAGTACGTTATTAAATGCCGCTTACTTTTTGCCCATTGTTTACGCGGCGTTCTTTAAGGATCCGCCGGCTGATGAAGTACAAGGTGTACATGAAGCCCCATTAATGATAGTTGTTCCCCTAGTTATCACAGCCCTTGGGACACTGGCCCTGTTTATCTGGCCGTCGCTACTACTTAATCTTGCCAAAATGGTAGTGACTCTAGTGATGTAATAATTCATGTACAAACCATACCGCAAATGAGAAGACAGGGGTGAGCTGGAACGAAAATGAATAAGATTGTGGAGTATTTTGAAAAGCCAAATGTTAGTAAAGCAGTTCGCTATATATTTTATACCAGTCTGGTGCTACTCTTGATTTCTGAATTTTTTGTTGAGAAGCACGTCTATTTTAGTTGGGCAGCCTTCCCTGCCTTTAATGCAGTTTTTGGATTTATATCTTGTGTGGTAATAATTGTCGTAGCCAAGGTGCTGGGCAAATTATGGCTGCAAAAAAGGGAGGACTACTATGACTAGTTTTCTGCCACCTGCCCTTATATTTATTGCAGGGGCAGCTCTAATTCCTTTTCTTAACGGAAGACTCAGGCAGGCCTATATCATCCTTCTTCCCTGTTTTGCCTTTTTAAACCTGCTTAATATGCCTGAGGGCAACAGCTGGATACTCCATCTTTGGGAATATCAATTAACCTTTGTCCGAGTTGACAAATTGAGTATGGTTTTTGCCTATATCTTTGTAATCATGGCCTTTGCCGGCGCGATATATTCTGCCCATGAACAAGATAAGCTACAGCTGACGGCCGCTTTTGTGTATGCAGGGAGTGCCCTAGGAGTAGTGTTTGCCGGAGACTTCATAACCTTATATATCTTCTGGGAGATTATGGCCTTTTCATCAGTTTGCTTAATTTTTGCCAAAAAAACTCAGAAAGCCATAAAGGCATCCTTTAGGTACATTATGGTGCACCTTTTCGGCGGGTTGCTGCTCATGATCGGTATTTTGATGCATGTTGCTGAAACCGGGTCCATCGAATTCACTCTGATTGGCTTAAACGGATTAGCATCAGTGTTTATCCTGTTAGGCTTTGCCGTGAATGCTGCCATACCGCCTTTCTCAGCTTGGCTAACCGATGCCTATCCCGAGAGTACTGTGGTAGGAACTGTATTTTTAAGCGCCTTTACAACCAAGACCGCTGTTTACACTCTAGCCCGTGGGTTTGCAGGTACAGACTTATTGATCTGGGTCGGAATCACGATGGTTGTATACGGTATTGTCTTTGCGATCTTGGAAAACGATATGAGACGGGTATTGTCCTACAGTATTATTAACCAGGTGGGCTTTATGGTAGTTGGTATCGGAATTGGTACCGAGTTGGCTATTAATGGGGTAGCAGCTCACGCCTTTGCCCATATTTTATACAAGGCCCTGCTGATGATGTCTGCCGGTGCTGTGATGTATTTGACGGGCCGGAGCAAAACAAGCCAGTTGGGCGGATTATATAAGACCATGCCTTTGACTCTAATCTTTGCCATAGTTGGCGCTGCATCCATTTCGGGTTTCCCTCTGACCGGAGGTTTTACTACGAAATCCATGATTGTCGCTGCAGCAGGACATGAACACATTATTATTATCTGGCTATTGCTCACCTTGGCTTCAGCAGGTGTGTTTTTGCACGCTGGGATTAAATTCCCCTACTTTGTGTTCTTTGCCAAGGATTCAGGACTTAGGCCCGATGAAAAGAAACTTCCGATTAATATGAAGGTGGCTATGGGCTTCCTTTCCTTTATGTGCATCCTGATCGGTGTATATCCCCAGGTGTTGTACCGTCTGCTCCCTTACCCGGTAGATTTTGTTCCCTATACCGGGTACCACGTTGTCAGTCAACTCCAACTGCTGATGTTCTCGGCCCTGGCCTTCTTTATGCTGCTGAAATATCTTAAGAGAACCGAGACCATTACCCTGGATACTGACTGGATCTACAGAAAAGGAGCCAAAATTGTTTTTTCTTTTCTTTCTATTCCGGTAGCATGGACCTATAACAAACTTGAGTATGTTTTGCTTGAGAAGGTTCCTAACCTTGCAATTTGGTATAGTAAAAACCCTTTAGAAGCCATGAAAATAGGGGCAAATAATGTCGTCGTTTCTATGGTTGGTGGTAAAGAAGCCCAAAAACGCTTGGAAAAAGAGAAAGCAGCTTATCCTGGAACTGTTACGCAATGGTCCATTAGTACAGCTTTAGTCATTACCCTAGTTATATTTGTTATCTATTTGATACTCTTCTTCTTTTAATTAACTCAAAGGAAGCCGAATGAGACTACTATAAAATGATGGCTATCGCAATAGTAATCGGTTTTTCCATCATCATAGATAACGGATGAAAGCGTTCTCCGCCTTTAGGGGGACATAGTCAGATTTGGTCTGCATGTAGAATTGGAATACGGTAGAAGCATACCGAGAGAGGAATAGTATGGAACGATATATCCCGAAAGCGCCGTGACGCCAAACAAATATATTTTCACATTCACAAATTGCAAAACAAAGCCTACCCAAAACGAGGGCTTTTTATCAGACGCAACCGACTCCGGCTTGCTCCGTAGGATGTGGATGGCAAGCCAAACGATATAGGCCGCGCCCACATATTTAAGCACCACCAGGACGGGATTTAGCACTTGACCTAAGCCATAAGTAAAAACCGCGCAGACGGCTTGCACACAATAGTAACCCACGAAGATACCCAAAAAAAGATTTTCACCCTTTTTCCACCCGTAGGTACTGACCGTATTGAACGCCAGAACATTACCCGGCCCCGGCGCAAAGGCATTAATTATTACATAAACAATAAAAGAGAAAACTGCTTGAGTCCCCATTTTTTCACATCCTTTTGCTTGTCTCTCATTATAAAATACATTGTTAACATAGCAAAGGACGAAAAAGCAATGCCCAGACATAGCTTAAAACTATGTCTGGGCATTGCTGCAAACGAATTGTTATTGTTGCAAATCGTCCGCAATCCGTTTCAAAGCAGACAGGTAGATTTCGCCCAAGCGGGTTGGCACATAATCCTTTCGTGTGAGAACCCCGACACGGATTATTTCATCCACCTCCAGCGGAATTGAAATAATATCCTCTCCATGGAGATAGGAGGGAAATACGCCGGTTGAGATCGTATAGGCATTAACACCGATCAGTAAATTTACGACTGCCGCCCTGTCGCTGACCTTGATGCTTTTTCGGTGCGGCAAGGTGCTTAATATTTCTTCCGAAAAATAAAACGAGTTATGATCCCCCTGCTCGTATGTCAGACACGGCAAGTCCTCTAAATCATCAAGAGTGACGGATGTACGTTCGGCCAAAGGATTCTTCTTGCAGATAAATATGTGAGGCTTTGCCGCGAACAGTTCTGTAAACACAAGGTCGCCATCATTCAAATATTTTCGAATGATCTGCTCATTAAACGAGCTTAAATATATGACCCCCAACTCGCAACGCAAATTCTTAATATCGTCGATAATTTCAAAAGTTTTAGTTTCACGCAAGGTAAACTCATATTCATCGGCGCCAAATGCTTTTATCAGATCAACAAAAGCATTGGCTGTGAAAGTATAGTGCTGTGTGGAAACAGAAAAACGCTGCTTTGATGGTGTTCCGCTGATATACTTTTCTTCCAGTAATTCCGCTTGCTGTAACACTTGACGGGCATACCCCAAAAACTCGGCTCCCGCTGCAGAAATCTGAATCCCTCGGTTTGTCCGAGCAAATATTGCAATTCTAATTTCGGTTTCTAATTCTTTTATCGCAGCGGAAAGGCTTGGCTGAGAAATGAACAGGCTTTTTGCCGCTTCACTAATCGAGCCCTTGTTCGCCACTTCAATAGCATATTTTAGCTGTTGTAAAGTCATATCTTCAATGCACCGCCCTATTGAAATATGATCTAAGTATATACGGTCAGCTCTGCCCTTGTACACTCATCCATCATTTACTTGTTCACTGGCACCCTTAAACCAGCGATTCCTTCACAGCAAAAATTACCAACCATTTACATACCCAACATGTTCCCGCAGCCAAGCAATACCGCAAATATCAACCAAAAACGCATAGACATGTTCCCGCGGACGACCTAACACCGAAAATCTCGAAAATATTCCCTATTATTTCCTGTTAGTAAATTATCCCAACCCTGAAACCAGCACCACAAGCGGCTTTCAGCTGTGTTCTCTATTCTTTAATAATTAAATTTGCCCTGTCCAACTCTTCTAACATAAGAGAGAAATAGTCATTATATTTCGAACACTCTTCTTTAGTTGATAATAGTTGAAGAAAACCTCGTACGGTAGTCATCTGATTCCTAACTTCATGGTCGATCCCTGCAGCCACCGCCCCTACAAGGTTCAATTTGTCCAGGCGAGCCAACTCTTGTTGGGCGTAATCTTCTAAAATTTCTCATGAACTGGCTACCATCCGAAAAGATGGTTGCCTTCTTATAATTCTAAACAGCCTATTTAGGTTCACCGGTCCTTAAGAAATAAAGAAAGGAAACTTCACCAATTACGATGAGTACCACCAGAAGAAACAGCGAAAAGGCGAGCAAAAATTAATGAACTCTTGAAATCAATGTGGAACGGTCAATAGCTTTAAGAGCCTCCAGCAAAAGCTGGGGGCTCATTTTAATGTTGACCCGATTATACGGCTATGTCCTTGTAATGCTGGCTATTTAATCAGTTTGGAAAATTCCTAGAACAGAGGTGTGCAGCTTGCTTCATCAAATCGTGTATTTAATCCTTCTTGCATATTTAGACATCCTAAGCCGTTTTGAGCACGATATCGCCATCTGACGTTAGTAGACAGGGGCTATTAGATTGATTAGTTATTCCACAGGATTCTCCTTTTGCATCGTAGATTTGCCGTTCCCCTGTTGTAGAATCCGAGACCTGAAAAGCATCAGGTAAAACGAAGTCCTTGCCACCGTCGTCTGACCCTTCGTAATCTCTATTATTTCCACTCCAAGGATAAAGAGAGTAACTGACTCCTTGCTCTGAAATTTGATGAGTCTTAGTAGTAGTCACTCGATAAAGTTTAACCGTGTTCATCATTAGACCCCCTTCGCGCTTCGATCTCCTTCGTGTTCCTGCGAGATAATAAAAGCAATCCCCGAAACTGCTGCTTGATAGGTACCCTTCAATTCATTAGGCGCTTCCAGTTTATATTCAAAAGATTATTAAACGTGTAATACCAGATAAAAAAATAATCAAAACTGTATGGAGTTAAAGCGTTTTCTGACCTAGCAAATAACCTATCGTTCAATTAGATAACACATCAGATAATGCAGTACCAACTATAATTGATTGAGAAAGCTAGGTTCATTATAACGGCAAAAGGCAAACCGAACAGGTTACCTACCAAGCAGGATCAAACCACCAGCAGCAATAGAGAGCAGGGCTAGTATCATGCCAATAGCTGGTATTGGAACGTTGACCACTTGCAATAGACCCGTCATGATGAGCCAGATGCCTAATAATAGCATTCCAAGTTTTTTGTTAATGAGTCTTTTTATGCTGTTCACCCCCTTTGTTTGTTGAAAACATTAACTGAGGTTTGACGGAGCTCCACATACTACCCTCGCCTTTGAACTGATACCCCATTGCCTCCTGTCGCTTTCGCTCCGGCAAACTTTCCTGTCAACTCCCCAGAAAACAGAACTGAATAATAACTTTACATATTTGTCATGTAAAGGTTATTATTCAGCTCTACAATTACTTCAGAGAACTTTTCCGTATATACTTTATTTCGTAATTTTCTTTAGCTCTCTTCATAACCCTAATATAATTAGAACCTATGATATGAAAGGTCCTTAACTTTCAGACTACCTAAACATTGGCAAAATATAAACTACAATAAAGTACATTAATCCAAAAAATATCAGCAAATAAGCACTATATTTAACTACCACTGAACCAAAAGCACTGCCGTCAAATCTTTTATCAATGTTTATTTTTTCGATTTCAACTTTCTTATCGTCATCCATTATAAAATCACCTCTATTCTAGATTGTATTAATTACAACTAAGATTCGGTCGGGACCGGAACCTCTGTTGTATATCCTCTTCCCAGTATTGGATTTTAACCTTCGTCGTACTACTTGTTATCTTCCATAAATTTGTTATATTCTTCTTGGGCTTTATCTTTGCTGTAACCGTATTTTTCTTGAAGAATACCAACCAACTTTTCCGTTTTACCTTCTACTTCAGTGATCTCATCATCTGTAAGATCTCCCCACTTCTCTTTAACACTACCTTTTAGCTCTTTCCATTTACCCTTAAAAATATCTTCGTTCATTTTTAGTCCTCCTTTAATTTAATGTCGCCTATTGCGAATATATGTCGTATATTCAACTAAATTTACATCTTAAATCTCATGTTTGCTTCAACGGGAATGCTCTTTGGCAGCCAGTTCATCGACCCAGTATCCCTGGCGATTGTAATATTGATGCAGTCCGGTCTCATAATCCCGGGTTAGGAGAGACTCCTCCGTGTATTCTGGTGACTGCTTAATGGTCTCGCGGAGAAGATTGACGAATACTTTCGTCTCGTTCCAACTAACGTTCTCGATCCATTGCGGTGAAACCAGAACCTTTTTCCCCGGCCACCAGTTCCGTGTATCGATGATTAGATAACGAATCGCCCACGTCTCGTCATCGATGATAAAATCCTCGACATGGCCAATCTCGCCATCTGTGGCTTGGATGTCGTAGCCACTAACATCGTAAGTGCTGCGCAAATGGGGATCCCACGTTTTCTCATCTTGGGTGGATTCTTTCAGCTTTTTGGGGTCATACTCAATGTTGGGAAAAGATCCCCCCATGTATGGACCGTTCCAATACATCGGCCATTCATAATACCCGCAGCATACCTCCTCGAATTGTCGCGAGATGGGCGTGTCATTATCCAAGGATGGACTGTCCTCAATCTGTTTTTTGGTCAAATTGATGGTGATATATTCCTCCTCTTTATTCACGGCGATCAGCGCATGCGGGGAGATGAATATCTGCCTGCCCGTAAGCCAGTTTCCAGTGTCAGCGATCAGATAGCGAATCGTCCAGTGGTGATCATCAAAGTAGAATTCATTGACCTTCCCTATTTCCCCGTCGAGGCTGTGCAATTTGTAGTTCTTTAGTGTTTTGACTTTATTTAGCATAATACTATCCCTTTCTTCCTTTTAGTTTTTTTGTAAAATATTCATTTTAATGTCTGCAGTAAAAGAAAAGTTAAGCAAATGAGCTCCAAAAGTTGTGCATTGGAGCTCATTACTGAAATCATTGTTTTTCAAGTTAGGTGTTGATAGGTGCACACCATTGTGGTTCAATCGCTTAACTTTCTAATTTATGAATATTTGTCGGCTAAAGCGATCTCCTCCCTGAAATGAGGTTAAACACCACTACAATTACAGCAACTACGAGAAGAATATGAATTAATCCTCCCATAGTAAACGAGGTGACCATTCCAAGCAACCATAAGACCACGAGAATAACAGCAATCGTCCATAACATGTTTCATCACCCTTTCTTTATTAAAGCTCCGAGCATTATAGCGACTAACAACTTATATTTAACTATAAAGTTGTCACCATGATACTACAGACTTATTACCATTTTGTCAAGCCCAATGTTGTCCATTATCACAGCGATTTAGCCTCTGTATGATTTTCACCGGGCCGAAAGAGCCATTGGTATGGTCACCCTTTGCTGTTAAGATTGGCACTTTGAATAGCGATTTCTTGAATATGGGTAATTGTACCGTCTTTTACTAGACCATCCAGAACGTATTTAGACCCACCGTTATCTACACTCTTAAAATCGCCATTGGCTACGGCGTCTTCATTAGCTATTGTGATTGCACTCTTAATGGCGGCTTCTTGAACCTGGGTAATTATACCTTTTTTCACTAGACCATCCAGAACAGTTTTAAATCTACCGTTATCTCCACTCTTTATATCGCTGTTGTCAGTACTTTCCTCTTTAGCTATTGTAATTGCAATTTTAATAGTGGTTTCTTGAGCCTGGGTAATTGCACCGTCTTTTACTAGACTATCCAGATAGCTTTTAAACCAGCCCGAAGCTTCACCTGATTGTGCTTGAGAAAATTTTGGAGCTGGTACCGTATTACTGCTTGACGTGTCTGCAAAAGCGACAGTTGCCGATAAAAGTGTAATAGCAGTAGCTATCACGATTGTTTTTGTTTTCGCTCTACTCGTCATTTTAATGACCCCTTTCCGATTTAGAGAAGTGGCAAAAAAACTAGAATCATCTGCCTTATGGCACTTTCTTTTTACTATAACAAAAAAAAATGCCATTTCTATGACATTTCAATAATTATGTGACAGAGCCTTTAGAATTCATCTCTAAATTCTACGACAATCCAACTTGCCCATTTCACTTGTTGTAGTTGGTTCCCCTAAACCCCCATTCATGGAATGTAATAAACTTGAGCCCATTAGAACTTGAGTTTATCGGTTTTAATATCCAAATACCCGTTCAAATAATTTGGAAATTAACTTCCAATTATCCTGCTAATATGCATTGACCTAGGTTTATTGGAATTACTAATTATAGACAAAATGGCTAAGCCATTCCTCAACAGTCCTCGTATGAAAGCGTGGTTTTTGCATACGGCCACTCTCGTCTAAACTTCAACAAGTTTTCTAAATATTCCTGTCATAAATACAAATAGTGGAAAATAATAAAGCCAGAACGTCCAATAAAAACGTTCTGGCAAACCCGCTCATACCAGGGCTTTCAGTCAACCCAGATATAGCACTATCAAGCACTCCACGTGCCCTGTCCGCTTGAAAGAGCTATATTTGTATATAAAACCCAAGTCATATTGCAATGAATAGGGTGCCTAACAACAACCTATTCGCTCAATTAGCAAACACACAAAGAGAGATCCCAAATTTAATGCGGGTTCTCTCTTTGTGGTAAGAAAACGTATAGGGATAAAGGGGCGTGTGAAGCAAGTCAATTATCTATTAATTTACTACTTTAAATTCGCTTAAATCTCTTTGTCCTTTATAAAAAAACTCCCAAATACTGCTACCCATGTTCTTCCCATACAAAAATTGAATTGCTAGGTCTTGTTCTCGTATAACTCCATTAGAATCTGTTACTTGAAGCACACCACGCACTACATACAGCGAATTCCATGTTATGCATATAACTATTAACTAAAACTACGGGCATTCCTTTCTTTGCCGCATAAGCCGTTTCCGTTAAAGCATCGGCAAACCCTTCACCTGTTGCTGTACATATATCTTGAGAACTAAATATGGAGTCAAATGTCTCATTTACTTTGATATTACGTTCGTATTTATTAACGCCTATTATC
>Ga0209587_1000067_pt1 | contig 50146 bp, 39 predicted proteins | sample NGEPerD_2_FD_184512 | JGI IMG/M metagenome (GOLD analysis project Ga0209587, IMG submission 184512) | Arctic peat soil microbial communities from the Barrow Environmental Observatory site, Barrow, Alaska, USA - NGEE PermafrostL1-D... | ecosystem: Environmental > Terrestrial > Soil > Wetlands >...
GCACGATCACGACGCGCGGGCTTCCGCCGCTGCAGGACGTGTACATCGACGACGGGCGCGCCGGGGAGTACCCGTACCAGCCCGTCCACTGGCACACCACCACGGTCTGGAACCGTCGCACCAACGACGGACTTCCGGGCCATCAGGAGCCGGAGCTGGGCTCGACGAACTACGTCTACGTCAAGGTCAAGAACCGCGGCACGCAGACCGCGACGAACGTCATCGTCCGGGGCTTCCACACCAAACCGGGCGCAGGGCTCCTCTGGCCCAATGACTTCGAGGCGTTCACGACCGCGCAGATCGCCGTCGGCACGATCGGCGCCAACAACACCGAGGAGAAGCTCGTCGGCCCGTTCGAGTGGACGCCCAACATCAACGGCTATGGGCACGACTGCATCCTCATGGTGGCGTCATCGGACGCGGACGCGTCCAACGTCGACAAGTTCACCGCCGGCGAGGTCATCCCCGAGTGGCGCCTCGTCCCCAACGACAACAACATCGCCCAGCGCAACGTCAACCCGGTGCCCGGCGGTGGCGGTCCGGAGGGACTCATCGAAGGTCTGGACGGGATCGGCTTCTGGATCGGGAACCCCAACCCCCGGCGCGCGACCCTCGCCCTGAATGTCGAGCTGCCGGACGTGTTGTCGTCCCGAGGATGGCGGCTCACCTTCGAGGGTCTGCCGAAGGACTCGCTCGTCCTGAAGTCGGGCGAGCGGCGTGAGGTCATCATTCGCCTCCACGCCGGCCAGGACTTCACCAGTGACGCCATCGAGGCGACCGACGACCGGGACATCAACATCATGGTGCGCGCCGACGGCAACCTGATCGGCGGGATGACCTACCACCTGGATCCCTCGATCTCCAAGCCCCACAACGGTCTTCGCCCCGGCAAGAGAGACTGCACGGGCTCGGCCAAGGCACTCCTCGACTGCCTCGGCATCCCCAACCAGGACGTCGAGACGACGCAGGTCAAGGAGATCATCGTGGGGTTCCGGATCCGCGAGAAGGACTGCTGAAGCGAACAGGACTGCTCAAGCCACAAGAAGGCTGAAGCCACACATCTTCATCGAGACAAATCTGAGCTTCCGGAGGCCGGGATGCCCAACGGACCCACCATCGCAGCCGACTTCGATCTGGCGCCCCAGCCGAAGACGGTCGACGGGCTTCTCGCCGTGCCGATCGACATCGCATCCATCGATGCCACGCTCGTCTTCGACGGCGGCACACAGACTGCCTCGGCGGACGCGACGATCACCTACACAGTGGGTCCCACCGCGGGCAACCCCATCTTCGACCTCCGCCAGACGGTGGGCCAGGCCTGGCTGGACGGGGCTCCTTTCCCACCCGGCCAGCTGGCCCACCACGGCTTCGGGACCGGCGCCTTCACGGATCTTCGCGTGGTGGAGTCGGTCCAGGGGGCGGGGTCGGTCCACACGCTGCGACTGCAGTACCCGCTCGCCATGCCGAGCTCCCAGCTCGGCGGGGCGTACCTTCCCGCGCTGGACTGGTCGGCGGGCCCGCGACTGCGGTTCGTCCTCGGCCTGTCCGACCTGAACCGCGCGCGATACCTCGAGGCGTGGCTGCCGGCCAACCTCCTCTTCGACCAGTTCGCCATCGACCTCGACATCTCCGTCGTCAACACCCTCGCCGCCCACTCGGTGATCACCAACGGGGTAGTCACCGGGCTGGGCACCAACCACTGGAAGGTCGCGTTCCCCAGCCGCTTCAGCGCTCTCTCTCCCCTGCTCGAGATCCGCGCCACCGACACGCTCGAGCAGCTGACCGGATCAGTCACCCTGCCGGTGTCCGGGAAGGTCGTCTCGGTCGAAACCTGGAAGCCGGCCGGCGCCGCGACGGACCTGGCAGTCCAGATCAACGCCATCAAGAGCCTGCTGACCGCCAATGAGAACGACTACGGCGGCTACCTGCACGACGAGCGCTTCGTCGCGTTCTTCAACGGCGGCGGGATGGAGTACGAAGGCGGAACGACGACCTCCGGTGGCGCCCTCGCCCACGAGACCTTCCACAGCTGGTTCGCCCGCGGTATCAAGCCGGCCGGCCAGGCTGACGGTTGGTGGGACGAGGCGTTCACCAGCTTCCACGACGACGGCGCCAACGATGCCGTCCCGCTCGACTTCACCGACCCTGCGGTGGTGCTCTGCTCCCGGGACCCGTGGCAGCGGCACACACCGACCACGGCGTACTCCGCCGGCAACGACTTCTTCAAAGGGATGGCCTCGCTGCTCGGCACCTCGACCCTCAACACGTTGATGGGCGACCTGTATGAAGGGCAGAAGGGCTTGACGCCGGTGTCCACCGCCAGGATCGAAGAGCACCTGCTCAGCAGGAGCGGCAACCCGCAGGTGGTGGGCGCCTTCCACCGCTTCGTCTACGGACTGTCCGACCCGGCGACGGCCCCCGACCTGTGGCTGCGCGACGACCCCGCGGACCCTGGCGCCGATGCATGGGGGGGTGCGTTCTGGGACTCGCCAGACCTCTGGGTGAGGAGGCAGAACGACGATGGCACGACCCACCAGGCGCCGGAGTACGGCCAGGACAACTGGTTCCACGCGCGGGTACGCAACAAGTCCGGCGCGGGTGCGGCGACGCACTTCGTGGTGACCTTCCACGCCAAGGGGTATGCCGGCACCGAGTTTCTGTATCCGGCTGACTTCCTCCCGTCGATCACTGCGAAAGCTGCGTTCGACCTCGGCCCGGGCGAGACCCGCGTCGTCAAGGCTCGCTGGCCACGCAGCGCGGTTCCGCCAGCCGGCTCGCACACCTGCCTGCTGGCCGCGGTGATCAGCAGGTCGGACCTGCCGGCCGCGGGAAAGCACGTCTGGGAGTCCAACAACCTGGCCCAGAAGAACCTGACCGTCGTCGACCTCGTGCCGAACTCGTTCATCCTCATCCCGCTGGTCATCTCGAACTGGGCGGGTGAACTGAAGAAGCTCTTCGACCTGGAGGTGCTGAGCCCCCGGCGCCAGTCCGGCCTGGAGGTGAGCCTCGTCCACCGGTCGAAGGCTTTCTTCGACCATGCCAAGGTCGACGCGCGTCCGTTCCTGCCCGACGGCGACCGCGACCGCAAACACAACCATGACCGCAGCCATGACCGCCCCGGCAAGGAGCCTTCCCTGCTGGACTGCGGCGGTCGCGTTTCGGGGATCGCAGGCACCGTGGGCGCGGTGCTCACCTCGGACCTTCCAGAGCTTCTGGCACGACGTTTTCCGGACAGCTGGGAGGCGGCCTTCCGTGGCGGGACCGGCCGGATGTCCGTGGAGATCGAGCCGTTCGCCCAGACCGTCGTCGGTCTCAAGGTGGCGGTCGCGGCAGGCGCCAAGCCCGGCCGACCGCTGCGCCTGGACCTGGTCCAGCGCAACCGCCATACCAAGCAGGTGATCGGCGGGATAGCCGTCGAGGTCAACGTCAGCGAAGCAGCCGCGTCCAACTCATTGCCGGACCCTGACCAGAGGAGTTCGTGATGCTCGGACCCAACGCCATCGTCTCGACCACGATCCGATTCGAACCGCCCTTTGAGGGCGCGCCCGAGGAGCAGCTGCGCAGCGCCGCCGGCCTCTCCGTCCAGCTTGAGGGCGAGCGCCGGGTGCGGCTCGACGCGGACGACATACGCTCCGCCGGGTTCGCCCGGGTGCTTGACCAGCTGAGCAAGCAGCAGATGCCGGTCTACCTCGAGGTCGATCCTGAGACCGATTTCGTCACCCGGTTGCTCATCCCGCACGTCGCCCGGGTGGCCGCCATCACCTCCGGCGGTGGGACGCTCGACGTCGAGCTGGACCGTTCACACGCACCCCACAGTGTGTGGCGAGAAGACCCGGACGGGGCCGAGCTGGAGCGGCGACTACGCGAGTCGCAGGCTGTCGGCGGGTTGGTCATCCTGACGGAGGACGAGGCGCACCATGTGATCGACGTGCGCGCCTTCACGCCCCCGTCGGACTGGCCGATGCCCCCTTTCCCCCCAGTCCTGTTTCCTGAACCCACGTTCTTACCGCGCTTCCCGTGGCCTCTCAGCCGGATTCCATGGTTGCTCGAGCGATTGTGGTACCTCGTCCGCTGGCCTTGGTGGTGGTGGTTCCACTGCCTCACGCCCGCACGGGCGCAGCAGGTGTTCACCGCGATGGCCGGCACCACCTGCAACCCGCTCACCGTGCCACCCCCATGCATCCCGTTCCTCTATCCCGACGACGGCTGCTGGGCCCGCGCCCACGAGATGTGCCGGCTGATGATCAACATGGGGCATTCGCCGCGGAAGGTGTGGATCGACCACAGCAACGGGCTCTGGCTGCAGGTGAAGACGAAGAACAACCCGAACTGTTACGTCGAGTGGGGATGGCACGTCGCGCCGACGCTGCACGTGCGGGGGCCGAACTTCTGGCAGACCCAGCGGATGGTGATCGACCCCTCGTTGTTCACCACGCCGGTGTCCTTCGCGACCTGGAAGGGCGTGCAGGGTGACCCGGCGGCGACGTTGACGGACACGGTGGCGGACCAGTTCTGGCACGGTGGTGGCACTGACCCGACGTACTCCGCGTCGAACCAGATCCTGGCGCAGTACCGCCTGGCACTGCAGAACCGGTCGAACCAGTTCGGCCCCCCGCCCTACGCGAACTGTCCCTGACCGCCCTCCGTGGCGAAGACGCGCGCTCTGCTCGGGACGAACTTCGAACCGCAAACTCGAGCCCTGGTCATAGCCAACCATTTGGAATGAGCCATCTCAAACTTCGTTGGCCACGGACGCGAGGACTTCACTCTCCTCGAGAGTCAAGCGTGGAACGGCCACGCGAAACTTGATGGCCAGCTTCTCCGCCGCGACTTCCGGGCCAACGCTTTCACGGCCGGGATTACGACGAATCGGCCGACCGTTGGGAGCAGTTGACGGAGGAGGTGTCGGCGTAACGATATAGCCGGTGGCATAGTCACCCAGCACCACCATCGTCTCGCGCTCGGTGGCCCACAGCCATGCGAGATAGGCGCAGAAGATCGCGTCGATCTCGTCCTCGATCGCATCCAGTTCACTCTTACGGACGGCGCCCGTGGCGGTCGACCGCAGAGCGCTCCAGCGCGCCGAGTCGGCAAGGGCGAGTACGGCTCCGCAGGTGACCTCAAGGTGGTCGAGCAGTCGTGCGTAGGCATCCTTGAGAGCGGGCAACTCTCGGCCCCGCTTAAGTTTGTAGGGGATCACGTAGTCCAACGGGAACAGCGACACCATCGCGGGATGTGGGTACACCTCGATGCAGACACGCTGACCGACGCCTGGTGGCGTGGAGGGGTCCATGTCCCAGTTCATCTCGGCAGCGAGTCGGGCTCCGCGAGGCTCGGGCATGAAACTGGCATTGCCTCGGTTGGCCGGGTAGGCACCCGCTCCGAAGCGGGCGAAAAACTGGCCGACCAAAGCCTCACAGAGCCGTCGCCCGGTCTCGTTCGGCACAACAAGGGGCGCATCTACGGCAGCCACCATAGTGTCGGTGGCGTAGCGGTCCACAAACGCCACGATCTCGTCGTCCGTACGAACCGAAGCCGACTCCAAGAGTCGACCGGTGTCGTCAAGCACAGCCATGCCCGTTCTGGCGCGCTGACCCCACGCCAGATCAACGCCAAAGTATCTAGCACGATTCGGAAAGGCCATCTTCACCTCGTCAGTCATTGATGCAAGCGTCCCGCGACGCTGCGTGTCCCGCCGACCGCGGCCGAGTCTGTGCCGTAGGAGGCGTCTGTTCGACCTAAGGACATCATGAAATCACCTGGTACCCCGCCTCGTGCACTGCCAAAAGGGTTAAGTGGTCATACCGACGGACGGGTCGCTGACCAGCGCCCCAAGCTGAGCATTCGTCTGCGGGTCCACCGAGTGGATCGCCACTCCGCGCATGCCCCTCGTGAGCAAGACCTTGTAGACATTGCGGATCAGTCGATCGGCCTGGGAGTCGTCGACCTTGGCGCGGTTTCGGAAATCGGGATCTTTGTTGGCCGAACGGACCATCGCCCACGCGCCTTCCCGCAATACCAGGTCAGGTCCAATGACGACGCCGGCGTAGTCATACTCGAAACCCTGGGCGGTGTAGACGCATCCGACCTGGCCGAACCCAGCGGGATCCGTGGCCCACAACGCAGCCGCTGGGGCTCCTCCGACCGACCGGTCGCCCTTGAGGTTCCACGGACGTGACCATGCGTCGATCTGGACGTCACGCACGAGAGTTCCGTCCCGTGCCGGGTTGCTCCAGGGCCAGCAGTAGCCGGCAGCGATGCGCCCGCTGTACCCTTCCTCGATCCTCGTCTGCAGTGACGCTTCCATCTCCTCGGGCGACTCGACGACCTCGACGTCAAAGTGCGGATCACCAATCCACGGAATGGGTCCACCGGGCATCAGGCCCAACAGCCGCTTGACCCAGAGGAGGTACTCCTCAGATCCGCCGCAGCGAAACTGGGCATCGAGGTTGATCTTCTCGACTCGTATTCCCCGTGCGTGAGCGTTCTTCTCAATATCCTGGACGGTGCCCTGTTCTCCCGGACGAACGACCTGGAACTCGTCGAGCAGGAACACCGGGACCCGCGCCGCGGCGATGAGCTCGTCGATCTGGGGCCGGCCACTGCGGTACTCGGCCTTGGTCCAGCGATTCACCGAGGTCTCGCGGATGCGGTGCGCCTCGTCCAGGATCAAGACCTCGAGGCTGTTGGGCTCAGCCGCCATGAAAGAGTTGAAGTACTGAAACATCTTCTTCACCCGTGGTGCCCGCGCGCCGGCGACCTTGCGCAATGTGTGCGTGAATGAACGAGAGCCTGTGGCGTGTATGACAGTTCGGCCCTGTCGCGAGAGCTCACCCAGCAACGAGAGCGCAATGACGCTCTTACCGGAGCCGGGGCCACCCGAGATGATCACGGTCGTCTTCTCATTTGCCTGACGCGCACGTCCAACAGCGTGCAGCACGTAGTTGTACGCATCGCGCTGCTCATCGAGCAGCACAAACATCTCTCGCCGCTGGACCTCATCCGCTGCCACAGCCAGGAGCTGTTTGGACGGAGCGATCCGACTGGACAGCAAGGCATCGGCATACGAAGCACCGCTCTGACCCTCGGCAAACCGAGACCTGAGGAAGTCTTGGAACTCGCTGCGACGCTGGCCGGTGAAAACGCTACCCAAGCGGTTGCCCGGCAGGCGGAAGAGATCGGCAACCCCGTCATCCGTGGCGTTGTGCAGGTAGACCGCACCCGCAAGAGACGACGGTGCGTCGGCGAGAACAGCAGTGAAGTCGAGCATGTAGTCGCAGTAGTCCCGCACCTGGAGCACTGGGTGGGTGACCGGTCGCTCGCCGTACTGCTCGATTCTGACGAGGGTGTCACTATCCTCAAACCGCTCCGCGTGACTCCACTGTTTCAGCTCGACGACGAGGTATGAAGGGCCGCCAGTCTTCGGGTGCTGTCCCGCGAGAACGACGTCGGCGCGTTTGCTTGTCAGCGGAAGCTGGTACTCGAGAAGCATCTCAACATCGGACAAGCCAGCAGAGACCAAGTCAGCACGCAAAGCCGGAATGCTGCGTTCCCATGACCGGTACTCACTCGCAGATGGTCGACGTCCAGTCCGGATTGTCATCTGCTCAGCGATGAGGTCGGCGAAGTGATGTTCGACCTCCGAAAAGCCGCGGACCGAGTTGCGATACAGCGTCACAGGAAAGAACCCCAGGCAGCACGAAGTGTCTCGTGCGGGTGGGGGCATCTCCTGACACGGAAGCCCGTCGGGCCGCAATTACGATGGCGACTCTAGCCCTCAGGCCGTCAGGCAGCGAGAGAAACGGCATACTCGCGAGTGTGTCTGACTTGAACGAGATCCGCGACGCTGCGCGCGTCTTCATTGCCGAGCGAGACTGGCAACAGTTCCAGGACCCTAAGTCGATCCTGCTGGCACTCGTCGGCGAGGTCGGAGAGTTGGCCGAGCTGCTCCAGTGGCTGCCAGCTGATGGGGCACGCGACCAGCTGCGCGAGGAGCCTCTACACACCCGCGTCTCCGAGGAAATGGCAGACGTGCTTGTCTACCTGGTCGGCTTGGCCGATCAGTGCGGCGTCGACCTAAGATCCGTCGCACTCACCAAGATTCAGGCATCGGCGGACAAGTACCCGACGGATCAGCACCGCGGTGTCGCTCCGGACAAAACGTGAATGAAGTGAGTGACCTGGCTACTGAGTTGCCCTCAGGTAATTGTCCACGACGTCCTGCGCGACACGTCCTCGCTCCGCCACGACAAGTCCCTGGTCGCGCGCCCAAGCTCTAACTGCAGTGAGATCCACGTCGGCCGTGGCCCGACGGGTTGCGGCAGGCGTCGAAGCGCCCACACCCTGCGACGGGCGTTGGACCCGATCTCGCAGCTCCTCGGCGTCCAGCGCTCCTGATACAGCCTCGGGCGGCTCCATCCGGGAGACGACTGCGCCGTCCAGACCGGCCGCTGCGGCCGCAACATGTTCGTGGTGCGTGAACACGACGACCTGGAGGTCCTCGGCCAGCTCGTGCAGGAGTTCGAGAGCCTCGTTGGTACGACTGTCGTCAAAGGCAATCAGCGCGTCGTCGAGGACGAACGGCAGCGCTGGTTCGCCACGTGCCAGGCGATCGGCGTGCTGCTCGGCGACGGCCGCGAGCCGGAGCGCCAGGAAGACCTGGTCGGCCGTCCCCTCGGACAGCTCCGACGGTTCGAGCGTCTCGCCGTCGCGACGCAGCACGACGAGCGTCTTCTTCCCCTGATCCTCATTCGCAGACAGTGCAACCCATCGCCCAACGGTGAGACGGTCGAGGATCTCGCCGGCGTGGCGGAGCAGCGAGCACGAGTCCTGGCTGCCATAGGTGTCCAGCGTCCGGTCAAGCAGGTGCTGCTGCAAAGCGAGCGTTGCCCACTGCTCGGTGAGGTGCGCGACGCGGGCTTGGTGTGACGCGAGCGCGGCCTGCACCTCGGCAGCACCTCCGCTTCCTTCCATGTCCTTGAGGCTGATGCGTGCAGCCGTCAGAAGTTCCAGCGCGCTCGCAGCTTCCTCGTCAAGGTGCTGCTCGTTCTGCGCTGCCTCGGCCAGGCGGCTGTCGACAGCAACCTCATCGTCACTCCCCAGCCGCGCAACGACGTCGTCGATGTCGCTGCCGGGATCCACCGCGGTGCGCAGGTGGCCCAATGACTCCTGCTCAGCGTCGAGGTAGCCCTGTGCCTCTCGCGCGCGCTGCGCCAGCACATCAAGTTCTCTGCCCGCGTCCGCTGCATGGCTCTCGCCGAGCCTGGTCCGCACCGATCCCGCATCCGCGATCTCGCGTCCAGCCTGCGCGACCTCTTCCTTGAGCTCGTCGATTCGCAGCAACAGGCCCGTGCGGCTGGTGCGCGCTGTGCTGCTGGCAGTCAGGCGCTCCTGGAGCCGGAGGACGCCATTCTCGATCTGCGAGGGACTGGCGATGGACGGGATCTCGACACCGAGGCCCGCAAGGTGCGAACGCGCCTCCGCTTCATACCCGGCCCACTGGGTGCGAGCTTCGGCCTCCTTGCGCCTCCGCTCGTTGCGCTTTGTGTCCAGATCATCGATCTGTTTGAGGATGTCGGCTCGGGCGCGCCACACGGCCACCGTGACGGCGCTGTCAAGACCGGCCGGCTCAGCGGCAACACGCCAGGGCGCCTCCAGGGCGGCGATCTTCTCGGTAGCTTCACCTGCTGCGAACTGCGCCTTGTGCCACGCCGTGAGCAGCTCGAGGACCTGGGCGCTGTGATCGAGGTCGGGCACTGCTGAGACGCCGTACGACTGCCACAAACCATCCCAGTCCCGTTGCAACGCATCGCAATTGGCCGCAGACTCCGCTATGTCCGCGAGGAGGCCGGTGAGCTCCTGCTGCTTCTTGGCCAGTCCGGCGACGTGCGCCTGGGCAGTGGCCATCTCGCTGGCAAGTCGCTCTCGTTCGTCGGCCTCAACGTCACTGACGCCATCAGCGGCAACGATCGTCGCCGTCAGGTCGTCGGCGCTGCGACCACGCTCGGCGGGCTCGGGGAGCTCTCCGGTGAGCCAGACCTCGCGCAGGCTCGACCAGCGCAGGTCACGCGTGTGGCGATGGCTGTCGACGTCCTCACGGGTCGTGTGCGCGGGCGTCGGTGTCGAGGGTGCCGAGGTCTCGAGCTCCTGGATCTCATCCCTGGCCTTCTGCTCAAGACCCTTCTGGGTGGTCAGCGACTCAAACGCAGTGCTCAGACGTCCCTTCGCGACTGTCACCGCGGTCGCATCCGGGACCGTCGCGCTCGCAGGATCGAGCTGGATGCCGTATCCGAGCAGGGCGCGCGCGGCAGCCGCCCGCGCCTTGGTTGCTTCCTCGAGCTCATCGGTGTGTGCTTCGTGCCGGTCGGTCAGCTCATTGAGTGCGGCGGCGTAGTCGGCACGAACGCGGGTCGCCGCTATCGCCTGGTCCAGGTCGGCGCCTGCATCAACCCCGATGTCGAGGAGCCTGCGCCTCAGATCGTCTGATGTCTGCTCAACCTCTGGCAGGTACTCGTCGTCCGCACGCTTCAGATCAGCCAGGCGCGCCTCAAGTGATGCCGCAAGCCGGTCGACGTCTTTCTCGACAGCGAGCAGGGGCTCCTCGACAACCAGCTGGTCGACCGCGGCCATGCGGTCGGCGATCTCACGAGTCAGCCGGGTCGATGCCGCCTGCGCCAGGTCACGACGCTCGTCGGCTTGCGTGAGCTGGGCAAGCTCCTCCGGAGTGAGGCGATCGCCCTCTGCTGCAATGCGATCCAGGTGAGCGCGGGCGGTGCGCAGACCGAGCACATACCTGATGACTCGCTTGTCTTCGCGCGCCCCTTGAAGGGCCCGTGCAGCCTGCTCGCTCTCGCGTTTCGCGCGGGCGTAGTCGACCTCGAGACGCACAACCTCGCCACGCTGGGCGCGGACCATGTCGGCCTGGGTGAGCACACCTCGCAGCTGGGCATCGGCGTCGGCATAGCCTGCGTAGGCCTTGCGCAGCGCCACACTCTTGTTGCCCTTGTGCGCTTTGAACAGCGCGTCCACCTGCCCGGCGATGTCCGCACGAAGTGCGCGGGCGCTGGCGCCCTCACGAGCCGCGAATACCAGCTCGGCGAGATCCCCCTTCCCTTCAAAGACCTCGCGCCCGCCTTCGCGCAGCTGCTCGTGCGAGATGCCGAAACGGGTGCGCCACCATGACCGGTCAAGGCTCTGCTCACGGTCCCAGGGAGGGATCGTCTGGGTGAACTGGTCCGCGCCGAACAGGCCGTTGGGGCTTCGGGTCAGCAGTGAGGTGCCATCCGCGGTCTGCACGTCGGCGAGGACACGAAGGTCCTTGCGCTTCACTCTTGAGGCTCTGATGGTGTTGAGCGGGATGCCCCAGAGCAGGTCGGTGAGGGCGTCCAGAGCGGTGGACTTGCCGGCCTCGTTGGCGCCGAGGACGACGGTCAGCCCGCGCCCGAACTCGATGGTGACGTCGGAGCACTCGCCGTACGGCTTGAGCGTGAGGCTGCGGATGCGCATCAGTGCTCCAATCCCGCAAGGCGAGCATCGAGCGCGGACTGCGCGTTCTCCAACAGCCTCAGCGCGACGCCTTCGTCCGTGAGATCGAGACTGTCGGCCGACGAGGTCGACGCCCCCTTGGCGATGTCCCGGATCTCCCGGTCGAGCGTCTTCAGGAGATCGGTGAGCTCAAAGGGTGTCTCACGAAGGCGATCGGCGGTGTTCGCCATGGCCGCGCGAAGGTGTGCTGCCTCGGGGTCGGGTGCCGATGGCGCGACGACGTCGACCTTGACGGTCTCCACGACGGCGCCGACCCGGTCCTGGATGCGATCGACCTCGGCGTCAAACCATTCGGTGTCCTGCAAGCGCGCTGCGAGTCGGCTCGTGCCGACCAATCGGATTCGGGCGACGGTGCGTCGACGCTCGGCGGCCCCGACCGTTGCGGACAGGCATACCTCGATCGCGTCGAGGATGGCGTCGGTGTCGCTCAGGTCTGTGACGTCGACCTTGACCTGCTCCCAGCGAGCGACATCCAGAGCGCGGAAGTCGACCTGCGCCGGCCGGCCGGGCTCGAAGTCGACGACGAGCGCGCCCTTCGGTCCGGTCTCGCGGGCATGCCGTCCCTGCAGGTTGCCGCTGAACCACGCAGGATGCTCACCCTTGGCGACTGCACCTCGCTGGTGAACGTGCCCCAGCGCGAAGTAGTCGTACTTCAACATCTGCAGATCTTGCGGGCTGCACGGCGCATACAGGGCATGGCCTTCGGCCCCGGTCACCGCGGTGTGCAGAACGCCGACGTTCACCAGGCTGGGGATGCGACCCGGATAGGCGGCGGCGATGTTCTCGGTCAGGTCGCGGGTGGGATAACCCTGACCGTGCACGACGATGCCCAGGTCATCCAGGACTTTGCTGCCCGGCTTGTCCACCGGCAGCATGGTGACGTTCGGCGGGAGTCGGAGCGCTCGGGTGATCTGGCTCTCCGCGTCATGGTTGCCGGACGCGATGACGACGGGGATGCCGAGGGCGTTGAGCTCATCCATCTGTCGGACGAAGAAGGCCCCGGTGGCGTAGTCGTTCCAGTCGCCGTCGTAGAGGTCCCCCGCGATCACCAGGAGCCGTGCGTCCTCGTCCTGCACCAGCTTGACGAGGTTGACCAAGGCCTCCCGGGTCGCGCCGCGAAGTGCCTTGGCTGCCTCGTCGCCCAGGCGGGACAGCCCCCTCAACGGGCTGTCCAGGTGGATGTCGGCTGCGTGAACAATCTTCACTTGGTTCCCCTGCCCATCTGCGGTGCTCAAACCCCTAGAGTTCCGTGCGCTCGGATGCTACCCGTCGGCACCGACAGCGCCCGACTGTCGGTCGGGGCTCCTACCATCGGTGGCATGAGACTGCTCCGGTACCGACGGCCCTCGCTTCGCAACCTGACCGGCTACACCCAGGTGAAACGTCGGGCCAAGCGACAGCTCGGGACCAGCCAGGTCCAGGCATGGACGAACCCAAGTCGAGTCAAGCAGCGCGCCAAGCAAAGAGTGGGCTACTACTCCCCCACGATGCGAGGGCTCCGCAACACCGCTAAGGGCCGGTTCCCGTCGTTCTTGGGGCTGTTCGGCAAGAAGTAGCCGAGCGGGCCGCTGCCTACCTCGACGAGCTGACTACCTCGATGGCGGCGGGAACGTCCGCCAGCGGACCTGGCGTGGCGAGGAAGTCACCCTGACCGAAACCACAGCGGGCCACCTGCAGGTCGGAGAGCTGGGCCGGGGTTTCGATACCTTCGCAGACCGCGTCGAGATGCAGAGTCTCGGCAAGTCGGATGATCGCGCGCAAGAAGGCGGGATCTGCCGAGTCGTCCTCGAGCGGATGCAGGAACTTCTGGTTGATCTTGACCAGGTCCACCGGAAGCTGGCGTAGGTAGCTCAGCGAGGAGTAGCCCGTTCCGAAGTTGTCGATGGCGACCCGAACACCGTGGGCGCGAAGCTCGCGAAGGGACTCACGGCTGCGCTCAACCAGCAGCATTCCCTCCGTGACATCAAGCACGAGCGCCGACGGCTCGAGGCCATGGCTGAGCAGAATGCGAGCGACCGAGGACGCGAACTGGTCGTCTTCGAGCTGGAGGGGAGAGACGTTGACGCTGACGTAGGCCTTGGTGCCGTGGGCAGACCGCCATTCGGTGAGTCCGCGGCAGACCTCCTCGATCGCCCATCGGCCGAGCTCGTGGATCAGGCCGGTCGCTTCGGCAACAGGGATGAACTCGGAGGGGGGCACATCACCGAGATCAGGGTCGGACCAGCGGGCGAGCGCCTCGAGCCCGACCACGGCCCCCGTGCCCAGGTCGACGATGGGCTGGTAGGCGAAGCTGATCGCACCTGTGGCCACGGCTGTCTGCAAGGCCGACTCGAGCCGGAACCGGTTCACAACCTTGGTGTGCATGATGGGCTCGTAGAAGACGTGGCGCGAACGGCCCTCGAGCTTCGCCTCATACATGGCCAGATCGGCGTTGCGCAACAGCGTTTCAGAGGTCTCCCCTGGTCCGGCGACGGCTATCCCGATGCTGGCCCCGAGGGTCGTCGTGTGTCCGCTGAACTCCAGGGGCGGTTCGCTCAGCGCGAGAAGGACGCGGTCTGCGACGGCGGTCACCTGCGTGGTGGTCACGTCGTCCACGAGCAGGGCGAACTCGTCCCCACCCAGGCGCGCAACCGTGTCGCCGGCGCGCGCGCACGACTGAAGGCGGTGCGCAGCGGCGACGAGCACCTCGTCACCGCTGGCATGGCCGAAGCTGTCGTTGACCGTCTTGAAGTCGTCGAGGTCGATGAAGAGCACTGCGACCTGGCCCGTCTGGCGTCTCTCCAGGGCATGACCGACACGGTCGTGGAAGAGCTGCCGATTGGGCAGCGCCGTCAGCGGATCATGGAAGGCTTGGTGTTCCAGCTTCTCCTCGAGGCGCTTCTCCCGGGTGACGTCCACCAGGACGCCCTGGAAGGTCGCGTTGCCCTCCTGGTCCCGCAGCAGGATCGCGTCATCACGCACCCACACCGTGGTTCCGTCGCGGTGACGCAACCGGTAGGTAGCGGAGAAGATTCCACCCCCCATACCGCCGTGAAGGATGCGGTCCTCCTCGCCCACCGCTATCTCCCGATCGTCCGGATGGATCTGGCGGAACCACATTTCGGGATCGGCCATCCACTCCTGTGCCGTGAAGCCGAGCATTCCTTCGATCTGAGGGCTGACATACGGCCACGGCCCCGCCGATCCAGGTCCGGCGACATACACGACCGCGGGAACTCGCTCCACCAGGAGCCGGTATCGCTCCTCGGCGGCGCGCAGCTCGCTCTCGAGCCGTTTGCGCTCCGAGATGTCCTGCGTCATGCCGATCACATAGTCCGGCTTCCCGTCCGCGTCCCGCACCAGGGAAGCCGTCAGGTCCACCCACAGGGTGCCGCAGTCCTTGCGGATGAAGCGCTTCTCCATCTGGAAATGGTCGATCTCTCCGACAGCCATCTGGGCGAACAGATCAAGATTGGCTTGCAGGTCGCCGGGGTGGGAGAACTCCGCAAAGGCCATTGAGGCGAACTCCTCGGGTGCGTAGCCCAGCGAGCGGCGAAGTACCTCGTTGGTCATGCCCGTGCGGCCTTGGAAGTCGACGATGCCGATACCGACCGGAGCCAGCTCGAAGATCGTCTCCAAGCGACCGACTCGGTCCGCCGCGCTTTCCGCCGTCCCGGGAACGTCAGCCGGCTGCGGCTCAGCGCCGTCGGTGCTGTCCACTGCACCCCCTCCTCCGGCGTCCCCTTCCTTCGGGGTCCCCCATCATCTTCAACAAGCGTACGACGAAGGTCACCCGTTCATCGTAGGGACTTACTACTCTGGCCAGCTCGTGGGTCCCGCCCTAACTTGCCCTTCCTTACCGAGGACTTCGTCAGCCTTCTGTGGTTGGTGAACCTGTCCATCCTCGCAAGCGCCATCGCCAACGTGGCCTACCTGGGCTACGACGCGGCCTGGTTCAAGTCGGTCGGTCAGATTGGCGTGACCGCGACCGGGCTGCTGGCCGCGATACGGATGCGGCAGGTCTACCCGTTCGACTTCTCGCCGTACGGCGGCCCCTGGGAGACACTGACCCGGCTGATGCTGGTGATTGCGATCTTCGGGTCGATCGTGGCCATCCTGGTCGAGCTGGTCCGGCTCGCCGGCCTCGGGCTCAGCGCGGGCGTTCGGCCACAGACCCATTGACGAACGAGGACAGCCGGGATTGCGTCGATCGTCGAGCACTATCGGGTCTTCAGAAATGTCAGTGACCGTCCTGGCTGGTGAAGTCCTCGGGCGTGAGACCTACCAAGGTGTCGTGAATCGGAGCCGGGGCCTTGACCTGACGTCGCCCGAAAGCACGCAACAATGCTCCCAGCTCGTCGCCGATACCCTTTAGCGGCAACGGAATCTCGTATTCGACGGCGCCGGACTCGCGATCGATCACACGAGCAGCAACAAGGCTTTCACGCAACAGTCCTTGCACGCCTGCATTGTCGGAGGAGACCAGCGCGGTGAAGTGGCGGATGCCCTCCTCCCTGGCACGATCAGTCAACCGATTCAGCAGCTCGGTACCCAGCCCCCGGCGCTGCCATTCATCGATGACGGTGACGGCAACTTCGGCTCCTGTCGGGTCTTCGGCGTGCCGGATGTAGCGAGCGACGCCCAGGCCGCGACCGTCAACTGGATTCAGCGCGACGAGCGCCTCGTGGGCGTGGTGGTCGACCTCGGTAAAGTAGCGCAGCTCGGCAGGGGTCAGGTTCGACTTGCTCATCAGGAATCGCAACCGGCGAGACTCGGCACTCAAGCGCGCGAAACCCTCCACAAACAACGGCGCATCCTCGGGCTGGACCTGACGTATCAGGACGACCGAGCCATCGCGCAGCACAACCGAATTGCCCTTCATCGCGGGCAGTCTTTCACCCGCCAACCTGCGGGGTGACGGCCGACACGCACACGGGAGTCCTCGTCGTTCACAGGGAAAACACAGGGAGCGTGGAGGCTGTTCCAAGGGTTTAGCGATGTTCTTAGGTCGTTGGTGATGAACAGGTCACCGTCCCGAAGGAGCCACCATCCCCAAGGAGTAAGCCATGTCTCGTCACCACGCCCCGATCTGCGAAAGCAGCGGCAAGGTCCGCTTTCGGGAACCGAAGGACATCAAGCGAGCGCTACGAAGGGCCGACCAGGATCGTTCTCGGGCCCGCTTGAACGACGTGGCATGTAACCGTCGAGAGATCGAGAGCTACAGCTGCTCAGACTGCAACGGCTGGCACCTCACCTCCCAGCAGACACGGCCGGTCAGGCTGACCCCGGTGGCGAGGCCCCTCATGCGCACCCCCGGACCCGCCGCAGGTGCGATGCGCCGTATGGCGAGTGCCACCGGATTCACCATCGCCGCGGCATAACGACCTGAGGCGCCGGTCCAGCGCGCGACGTACGGCTCTCGGGCAGCCACTCAGCCGAGGGAGTCGCTGTCGATGAGGTAGTCCCCATCCGCAGTGACGAAGGTGAACTGGTGGGTCTCGGTCGACGTGCTGCCGTCTTTGCGGGTGAAGGTGAGGTCGACCGTGGCCTTGGTACCGGGGGCGTATGCCCGCACCTCGTTGACCCTGACCTTGTCGATCGTCTTCCAGAAGGCGTCGTAGCCTTCACGACCGCGAGCGAAGCTCTGCATCCTGGGCGACAGCTGATCCCACGTTCGGTCGGTGTGCTTGGTCACGTTGGAGTAGTACGACTTCAGGAAGCTCTCGAGGTGCTTCTGATCGCCTCGGCTGCTGGGCTCTTCGGAGATCCTCGACGGACTGGGCGCTGCTGTCTTGGCCGGCGTGGTCGCTCTGGTAGTGGCAAGCACCGGGGTGTTGCCACTCTGCTCGCCGAGCTGGCTGAGCACATAGCCAACGCCGAGCGCGGCAAACAGCATGGCGACGAGCGCGAGCGACACCCTGCGCCTCCCGCTCCCCCGCTCATCAGTCGGCGGCTGCTGCGACACAGCGGCTTCGAAGTGCTTGGTCGGCTCGACCGGCGGCGCAGCGGCGACTTCGAGCTGCCTGGTCGGCTCGACCGGCGGCTCTGAGGCGACCTGAGGCATGACCGCGGTGTCACCAGCTGCGACCACGGGCATGACCGCACTCGCCTCAACGGCGGAGATACCAACGAGCCGCGTGGCGCTCGTGGCCATGTCCCACCGGCTGGCCGGGTCCTCATCCATCATCGCCGCGATGGCGGGCGCGAGGGCGCCGGCGTACGTCATCGGACGAGGTGGCTCGGAGGCGATGGCCCGAAGCAGAGCGATCGGGTTGCTCCGCGACTCGTACGGCGCCCGACCCTCGACGGCCGAGTAGAGGGTGGCGCCAAGAGCCCAGACGTCGGATGCCGGGTGGGGATCCTCGCCGCGGGCCAGCTCGGGCGAAAGGTATCCAGGAGTCCCCGTGATGAAGCCGATCGCGGTCAGCTGTTCGTCACCGTGCGCGCGGGCGATGCCGAAGTCGCTGATCTTGGGCTGCCCGGCCTTGTCGATGAGCACGTTGGCCGGCTTGATGTCTCGGTGGACGATGCGGCACTCATGGGCACGGGCCAGGGCGCCGGCCAGCTGGGCGCCGATGTCGGCCACCCGCCGCGGTGAGAGCTGCCCGTCGCGCGAGATCTCGTCAGCGAGGGTCTGCCCTTCGACGTACTCCATGACCAGCCAGGGTCGTTCGTTGTGGTTGACCACGTCATACACGGCGACGGCGTTGGGGTGGCTGAACGCAGCGGCCGAGCGGGCCTCGCGCATGGCCCGCTTGGTCTCGGTGGCTGACTCGCCCGGCACCGCGCCCATCTGCTTGACCGCGACCTCGCGGCCGAGGACCTCGTCGCGGCACAGCCACACGGTGCCCATGCCGCCGGAGCCGATCGGGCGCAACACCTGATAGCGGCCGGCAATGAGCTGGTATGGCATAAAATCCTCACGTTTGGCTCCGCTCACCCTACGGCGGCCCAGACTCCCCCGAACACGCGCGCCGCCCGGCAACCGCGCCTGCTCACGCACTCCGCGGTAAGTGCGCCGCCAAACCGGGCGTACCTTGCATGAGATGAACACCGGTGGCAGACGCACGAATCCCACATGCCGGAACTGACGCCAGGACCTGTCGCCCTGGCAGTCGACGTCGGCGGAACCAAGGTGGAAGCCGCTCTCGTTGATGCCGACGGCCAGATCCTCGACCAATCGCGCCATCGCGAACCAACGGGACGCGACGCCTCCTCCGACCAGCTCGCCGCGGCCGTGGTCGGCGTGGCGGAGCGCGCTCTGGCCACGCTGCCTGCAGGCGCGTCGCTCCTGGGCGTCGGCATCGGCAGTGCTGGACCCATCGACCACGCCAAGGGCACCGTCTCCCCGGTCAACATTCCCGCGTGGCGGGGGTTTGCCCTGCGCGACTTGGTCCGGTCCGTCGTGTCCGACCAGATCGCCGACCCGACGGTGATCCTGGCCACCGACGGTCTCGCAATCACTCTCGCCGAACACTGGGTGGGTGCCGGCAAGGGCGTAGCCGACATGATGGGGATGGTCATCTCCACAGGTGTGGGCGGCGGTCTCATCCTTGGCGGTCGGCCGATGCGCGGGGCCAGCGGTAACGCTGGTCATATCGGGCACATCGAGGTGAGCGCCATGGACGGTGAGTCCACGTTCGGGCATCCCTGCACGCTGGAGGCGGTGGCGTCCGGCCCCCATTCGGTCGCGTGGGCTCGACGGCACGGCTGGGGAGGGACAACCGGCGAAGAGCTCTCCCGCGACTACGCGCTCGGCGACGAAACAGCTCGCGCAGCCATCACCCGGGCGGGCACCGCCGTTGGGCAGGCGATCTCCAGCGCGGCCGCTCTGCTGGATCTGGAGCTGGTCGTGATCGGCGGCGGATTCTCCGAGGCCACGCCTGACCTTTTCCGCATCATCCGGGAGACCGTGGCATCCCATCAGTTCGAATTCGTCCGCAAACTTCGAGTCGTGCCCTCGAGCCTGTCCGGTGCCGGGCCGCTCATCGGCGCAGCGGCTTTGGTCCACCTGGCTCATTAACAGCGGATGGCCGCGGCCGTAGGCTGATGTGATGAGGAGCCGGAGGCCACTCCGTGCACGTCGCCCGCGGCTGGAAACCGCCAGAGCCGCCGACGCCGCCCGAACCCTCGTGGTTGGCGCCGTGGTCGCCGTGCTGGTCGTGGCCTGCAGCGGTTCCGCCCCCGTGACCGCGCGCCAGCCCGACGCCGACACGGTCGCAGCGGCGATCACCGAAGAGGGCCTTCGGACCCGACTCGAGGCACTGGCCGCAGCGACGGGAACCTCCAGCCAGTACCGCGCCGTCGGCAGCGCCGGCTACGACCGCGCGGCGACCCTCGTCGAGCAACAGCTGCGGTCGGCCGGCTGGACCGTGACCGCGGACGCGTACAACAGCGCGACCTTCGTGGACGAGGGCGGCTCATCCCTCAAGGTTGGTGGGAGCACCTTCGGGGTCGACGACCTGCGGCCCCTGATCTTCGCCCCGCCCGGCGACGTGGACGGACCGATCGTGCCGATCGACTGGGTGCCTGGCGCGACCGATCGGACGGGCAAGGGCTGCTCGATCACCGACTATGGCGACCTCCCCACCCACGCGATCGTCGTCGTGCGTCCAGGTGACTGTCTGCGGCGTGACCAAGCCGTCGCAGCTCAGCAGGCGGGAGCCGCCGCGTTCGTCGCGGTCTACCCGGGTGCTCCGGCCGGCATCGTGTTCCGCCCGACCCTCATCGAGCCGGGGACCGTGCGCATCCCTGCCGCCGCTGTGTCCCGAGCGGTCGCGGAGGCCCTCGTTGCCGCAGCCGGGGGCAGCGGGACCGCGGGTGCCGGAACCGCGCATCTGGTGACCAGTGCACGAACAGCGCAGGCTCCGGCCCACTCGGTCATCGCCGAGCTCCCGGGCAGCAAACCCGGCCCTGTGATCATGCTTGGGGCGCACCTCGACTCGGTGATCGACGGCCCCGGCGTCAACGACGACGGGTCCGGTGTCGCGGCGCTGCTGGAGATCGCCCGGGCGCTTGGCGGAACGCGCCCGCAGGCGACGGTTCGGATGGCCTTCTGGAGCGGCGAGGAGCTCGGGCTCCACGGCTCATTCCGTTATGCCGCAGCCCTTTCGGCGGAGCAAGCGCGGGCGATCCTCGTCTATGCCAACGCCGACATGATCGCCTCCCCCAACGGGTTTGCCGGCGTGTACGACGAGCCGGGCGCGCCAGCCGGTTCATCGGCCGCGCGAGAGCTGCTGAGCTCTGCAGTGACGCGGGCCGGCGGTACCCCTGTCGGGGTCGACCTCCACAGCGGGTCTGACCACTACGGGTTCGCGCAGGCGGGCGTGGCCACAGCCGGGGTGTTCTCGGGGGCTTCGGACCCGGTCTCGGTTGAACAAGCCGCCACCTCACGGGCAACTGCCGGCCAGCCCGCTGACGCCTGCTACCACCAGTCGTGTGACAACGTCGAGAACGCCGACCTGGGTCTCGCCCGGGTCCTGGCCGCGAGCCTTGCGGACTTCGCCGTGCGCGTCGCCAACAACCCGGAACTGCTGAGCCACTGAGGTCCGCGACCGCCCGAATCTGCGGCGATGGGATTTGCTCCACGGACCGGAATCGAACCTGGGCCCGCGACGGTCCTACCAGTCGTGCACGGTTCCGTCCGGCAAGCGGTTGAACGGCAGATAGGCCGTCTGGTAGGGGTACTTGCCTGCCTCGTCGACGTCAAGGTCGACGCCGAGGCCTGGCTTCTCGCCCGGATGCAGATAGCCGTCCGCGAAGCTGAAGGACTGCTCGAAGACGCTGTTCGTGAGCTCGCCGTGCTGCATGTACTCCTGAATGCCGAAGTTGTGGATTGCCAGGTCAAGGTGCAGCGCGGCCGCCATACCAACGGGTGAGATATCAGTCGGGCCGTGAATGCCGGACTTGATCTGGTACTGGGCTGCGTAGTCCATGATCTTGCGCATCGGGGAGATCCCACCGCCGTGGGTGACGGCCGAGCGCACGTAGTCGATGAGCTGGTCCTTGATCAGGCTCTGGTAGTCCCAGACGGTGTTGAACACCTCACCGATCGCGAGCGGCGTCGTGGTGTGCTGGCGAACCAGACGCAGGGCATCCTGGTTTTCGGCCGGGGTGCAGTCCTCGAGCCAGAACAGGTCGAACGGCTCAAGGGACTTGCCGAGCTTCGCCGCCTGAATGGGTGTCATCCGGTGGTGCCCGTCGTGCAGCAACGGCAGGTCCGGGCCGAACTCGGCACGGACGGCCTCGAAGACGGAGGGGAGGTGGCGGAGGTATGCGCCCGTGTCCCAGTCCTCCTCCTTGGGCACGTTCGCGCGCTGGGCCGGTTCGTAGTCATAGCGTTTGCCGCTCGACTGCTCCTGCGCGGCGACGCCGTAGATCGCCTTCAGACCGGGAACGGCGGTCTGGATCCGGATCGCGCGGTAGCCCAGCGCCTGATGCTTGCGGATCGAGTCGAACAGCTCGGGGAGGTCGCGACCGGACGCGTGGCCGTAGGCGAGTATGCCGTCACGGCTGGCTCCACCCAACAGCTGGTAGAGCGGCATCCCGGCGGCTTTGGCCTTGAGATCCCAGAGTGCAACGTCGACCGCGGCGATCGCGGCCATCGTGACCGGTCCGCGACGCCAGTAGGCACTCCGGTAGAGAAACTGCCAGGTGTCTTCGATGCGGTGGGCGTCGATGCCGAGCAGCAGCGGCACGACATGTTCCTTCAGGTACGCGACAACGGCGAGCTCCCTGCCGTTGAGCGTGGCATCGCCAAGTCCGACGAGACCGTCGTCGGTGGTCAGCCGCAAGGTCACGAAGTTGCGATCCGGACTCGTGACGATGACCTCTGCCTTGTCGATCTTCATGGAAGCTCTCCTACCGCTCACGTCGGTGTTGGATATCTGCGGATTCAGCGCGCCGCTCTCTCAGCGAAGCGTGCCACCCGCCTCGGTGTCGAGGAGGGTCAGCTCGTCGCGGGTGGGCAACCCCTCCCAGTCGCCGACAGCGGCGACGGCGAACGCGGCGGTGACGGTGCCACGGCGGAGCGCCGCTGCGGGCGGCATCCCGTCGAGCAGACCGGACAAGTACCCCGCTGTGAAGGCGTCGCCGGCACCGATCGTGTCAAGCACGGGGACGGGGATGGCGCCGGCGTGGTGTGCCACACCCTCGTACCAGACGGTCGCACCGCGGGCGGCTCGTTTGATGACCAGCTGGTTGACGCCGTATGCCGCGAGCTCGCCGGCCGCGTCCGACTCGTCCTGCGGGTCGCTCACCACCAGCCCGAGCTCGTCTTCCGAGGCGATGACGATGTGCGCGCTGCGGACAAGCTCGGAGAGCACTGGTCGCGCCTGCTCCGCGGTCCACAGCTTCGACCGGTAGTTGACGTCGACGCTCACGAGCGCTCCGGCACGACGGGCCAGGCGCACGGCTTCGGTGACGGCCTCCGCTGCCGACGCGGAGAGTGCGGGCGTGATTCCTGTCAGGTGCAGGATTCGGGGAACGTCTGCGAGACAGGCAGCCGCATCGGCCACTGAAAGGGCGGACCCTGCCGACCCTGACCGGTAGTAGCTCACTCGCGAGACGTCGGCGACGCGACGTTCGGCGAGCATGAGTCCGGTGAACCGTTCGGCATCGACCACAACCGTGTCGACGGCCACTGACTCGGCCCGCAACGTGCGCAGGATGTAGGCGCCGACCTCGTCTGCCCCCACCCGGCCGCCCCAACGAACCGCGTGGCCCAGACGCGCCAGACCGATCGCCACGTTGGACTCGGCGCCCGCCATCGTCATGGACAAGGTGCCACCGAGCCGAAGCGGCGTACCCGTCCGAAGGCTGACCATCGTCTCGCCCAGGGTCACGACGTCGGGCCGAGTGGTGCGGATCGGCAGCCTCATGCGGAGCCGCCGGATCCGTGAGCCACCGCAAGGAACGCGGCGGCACGAGCGCGCAGCGCATCCAGGTCACCACCGCGGACGGCGTCTCCCACCAACGGGCTGCCAACTCCGACGGCAATCGCGCCGACCGCGAGGTACTCGGCGGCCAGGCTCACATCGACCCCACCCACCGGCACGAAGGGCACATCAGGCAAGGGATCGCGCAGCGCTCGAAGGTATGCCGGGCCGCCGAGGGCAGAGGGGAACAGCTTGACCGCGGCTGCCCCCAGGCCCATGGCGGTGAGGGCTTCGGTCGGTGTGAACGCGCCGGCCAGCACCGGGATACCCAGAGCCACCGACTTGGCCACACTCTCGGTCACAGCCGGTGTCACCATGAACCGGGCGCCCGCTTCCGCGGCACGAGTCACGTCGTCGGGAGTCAGGACGGTGCCCGCCCCAATCACGGCACCGTCAGGGGCCGAACGAGTCACCTCGGCGATCACCCCAAGTGCATCCGCCGTGACCAGTGACACCTCAAGGAACCGGATGCCTGACCGGAGCAGGACGAGCGAGGTCGCAATGGCGGCCTCAGGGTCTGCACCGCGGATGATGACGAGCAGTCGCTCCTGTGCGAGCTCAGTGAGAAAGTCGCGGGGAACCGGGGTCACCATTCCGCCAGAGCTCCGTCCGTATGGCGCCACACCGGCGTGCGCCAGGCGTGCCCGCGCGCGTCCGCCGCACGCACGGCCGCCTCATCGATCTCGATGCCCAGCCCAGGACCGGTGAGTCTCTCGATGTTGCCGTTCACGAACTTCAGTGGTGCCTTGTCAAGCACGTAGTCCAGCACCTCGGCACCCTGGTTGTAGTGAATCCCGATGCTCTCTTCCTGGATCAGGAGGTTGGGGGTCGCGAAGCCCACCTGCAGACACGCGGCGAGCGCGAGCGGGCCAAGGGGGCAGTGTGGTGCGAGCTGCACGTCGTAGACCTCTGCCATTGCCGCGATGCGGCGGACCTCCGAGATCCCACCCGCGTGGGAGACGTCGGGCTGGGCCACGGCGATCCCGGCCTGAAGCACCGGCAGGAAGTCTTGCCGGCTGTACAGCCGCTCCCCTGTGGCAATCGGGATGGATGTCGCCTGCGCGAGCTGTGCGATGAGGTGGGAGTTCTCGGGGACGACCGGCTCCTCGATGAAGAACGGACGCAACGGCTCCAGCAGTGGTGCGATGCGCCGGGCGTTGGCCAGCGTCAGGCGCCCATGAAAGTCGACGGCCACATCTCTGTTCGGCCCCAGCACCTCGCGCGCCGCGGCCACCCGCTCGAGGACTCCATCAATCTCGGCCACCGTGCCCAGCGGTCCCATCGAGCCGGAGGCATTCATCTTGACCGCGGTCATCCCGACGTCGAGCTGCGCCTGGACGGCCTCGGCGACGCCGCTCGGGTCGTCGCCACCGACCCAGCCGTACATCCGGATGCGGTCGCGGACCGCCCCTCCGAGCAGTTCGTATACAGGGACGCCCAGGGTCTTGCCCTTGATGTCCCACAATGCCTGGTCGATGCCGGACACGGCACTGCCAAGAATCGGACCGCCGCGGTAGAAGCCACTTTTCGTCAGGACCTGCCAGTGGTCTTCGATGCACGCGGGGTCACTACCGACGAGGTGCTCGGCGAACTGCGCAACGACCGTGCGCACCGCATCGGAGTGCCCCTCAAGGCTCGCCTCACCCCAGCCGACAACACCGGCGTCGGTCTCGATCCGTACGAACAACCACCGAGGGGCCACCAGGAACGTCTCGACCCTGCTAATCCTCATGGACGGACGCTCCTTCGGAGATCATGGTCATGATGGACTCGACAATCTTCTCGGGGGCCTTGGCGATGTCGACGGTCAGACCGGGTTCGTCATCTTGTCGTTCCTCGAGGTCCTCCAACTGCGTTGGCAGCAAAGAGGACGGCATGTACTCGTGGTTTCGGGCCATGATCCGCGCGCGGATCAGGTCAATGTCCCCGCGGGCGAAGATGGTGAGCATCCTCGGGGCATGTTCCCTGAGCAGATCGCGGTAGCTGCGCTTGAGGGCCGAGCACGCCACCACGACCCCGGCCCCATCTGCGAGGGCAAGGCGCTCACCGACCTCGTGCAGCCAGGGCAGTCGTCGCGCGTCGGAAAGCGGGTGTCCGGACGCCATCCAGTCCTTGTTCTCGGTCGAGTGCAGGCTGTCGCCATCGATGAAGGGCACGCCAAGACGTTGGGCGAGCAACTCGCCGATGGTGCTCTTGCCCGAGCCCTGCATGCCCATGATGATGATCGGCGGGATGGAGATGGACCGCTCTGCACGTGATGGCACCGGTCAGCCCTTGGTCGCACCGGCGGTGAGGCCGGCCACGATGTACTTCTGCGTGAAAAGGGCGATCACCATGATCGGGACAGTGACGACGACGGACGCAGCCATGAGGCCGCCCCAGTCGATGCTGGCGTAGGACACGAAGTTGAAGATCGCCACGGGAAGCGTCTTGGTGCTCGCGCCGGCGAGCACCAAGGCGAACATGAAGTTGTTCCACGAGAAGATGAACGACAGGATGCCCGCGGTCGCGAGGCCAGGCACCGACAGCGGGAGCGAGATGCGCAGGAAGGCCCCGATCGGAGTCAGCCCATCAACTTGCGCGGCGTCCTCGAGCTCGGTTGGGAGGGAGTCGAAGAACGACATCATGATGTACACGATCAGCGGTAGCGCGACGAACATGTGGGAGAGGATCAACACGGAGAAGCCGCCGACCAGGCGCAGGTTGGCGAAGATGAAATACCAGGGAACGAGCAGGCTCACTCCCGGGATGATGCGGGCCATGAGCACCACCATCGCCGACCGGTTCATGCTGAACCGGCTCATGGCGTAGGCAGCCGGCACCCCCAGGATCAACGAGAACACGGTGGACCACAGGGCAACCCAGAAGCTGTTGAAGATGAAGTCGAAGTAGTTGTTGCGGCCGAGGACGGTGGAGTAGTTGTCCATCGTGGGGGTGAAGAAGAATGTCTTGCTTGAATCGTAGATATCGACGTTGGTCTTGAATGACGCCACCAACATCCAGATCAACGGAGCGATGAACAGCAGCACCGTGGTCGTCAGCACGACCACACGAAAGATCGGGTAGGCGCGCGACTTGCGTCGCCGTCGCCGTGTCGTCGGCTCCGGAACGGCGTGGGCTGTCACGGCTGCGGTCATGACTCGTCTCCCTTTCTACGGTGCGTGACCATCCACATGAGCACGATGATGAGCAGGAAGAACAGAATCAGAACGGTCGAGGAGATCCCATACTCGTTGTAGTCAAAGCTCAGTCCGAAGGCGTACACGTTGAGCGTCTCCACCTCGTGAAATGAGCCGCCGCCCTTGCCCTTGGTCGAATAGAGGATGTCGAACGTCTTGAGCGCGTCGATGCCGCGCAGGACGATGGCGACGATGACCGTCGATCTGAGCAGAGGGAAGGTGACGTATCTGAACCGTTGCCAGGCATTCGCGCCGTCGACGCGGGCCGCTTCGTCCGGCTCCTCCGAGAGGGAGGTCAGCCCGGCGAGCAGGATCAGCACAACCATCGGTGTCCACTGCCAGACGTCGACGAAGATCAATGTCGGAAGCGCCGTTGTCTGGCCGGACAACCACGGCTGCGCGGGTATGCCGAACCAGCTGAGGAGCTGGTTCGCGAATCCGATATTCGGGTCGAAGATCAGGCGCCACATCATGCCCACGGCAACGGGAGTCGCCACCAACGGGAGCAGAATCGCCACGCGGACCCACTTCTCGCCCTTGAACGGACGCCAGAGCAGGAGCGCGATCCCCATGCCCAGCACCATTTCCGCCGCGACCGCTCCCCCGGTGAAGGTGAACGTGCGGAGCACTGCAGGCCAGAACCTATCGGTGTCGCCCAAGACCTGCAGGTAGTTCGCGATCCCGACAAACTTGGACTCGGCGCGGACGGATCCCTGAGAGTCGGTGAGGCTGAGGTAGGCGGTCCATACCAGCGGGACGACAATCAGCAACCCGACAAAGATCATCGCGGGTGCAGCGAAGAACCACTTGCGGTGTCGGTTTGCCCACGCGGAATAGGCGCTCCACGCGGTGGGCCTGGTGGTGACCGTGCCGATCATCGTCTACCTCGCACTCAGTACGTCAGCCAGTTGTCGAGCCAGTTGTCGAGCCAGGGTCACGGGCGGATGGCCAACGTCAGCGCGAGGCCGACCTGTTGGACATCCGCCCGATCCCGTTACTTCTCGGCGTCGAGGAGCTCCTGGAACGCCGCACTTGCCGCATCAGCGGCCGCGTCCGAGTCTCCACCGGTGATGGCGACGACGATGGGATCCCCAACGATGTCGCGCGCCTCGGGCACCTTGATCACCAGGGGTCGGTCGTGACCGACACCGTTCTTGGTGCTGACGGCGATCGCCGCGGCGAGATCCGCCGGGTAGGTGGCGATCCCTGCCGGGTCGTCCCAGACGGACGTGCGAGCACCGGGAACGCCAGGCTGCTGGATCTCCAACGTCATGGCCTTGCTGGTGGCCCACTCGATGAACTTCCACGCATTGGTCTGGTTGTTCGAGGCCGCGTTGACCCCAAGCGCCCAGGACGGCACGTTGTACGCCTTTGAGCCACCGGCTCCGGCCGGCATCGGAGCGAACCCGACCGTCTCCGCGACCTTTGACTTCACCGGATCCGTGGCGTTCTTGTACAGGCTGTCGGCCTCGGTGTAGAAGCCGGCCTTGCCCTGGGTGAAGATGGCCATTGCCTCGGGCCAGCTCATGTCGGTGCTGACGTTGGCAGGACCATAGTTGCGAATCAGGCCGCCGTAGAACGCGTATGCCTTCTTCGCCGCGTCACTCGCGACACCGGACTTGCCGCTCTCGTCGATGAAGTCACCACCGAAGCTGTAGAGGAAGCTCGAGAACTGCGTGACCGCGGGTGACTTTCCCGTGCGAGCCACGAAGCCCGCTACCCCGGGGTTCTGGGCCTTGATCGCCTTGGCCGCGGCCTGGAGCTCGTCCATGGTCTTGGGCACCTGAAGTCCGGCCTTGGCGAGCAGGTCCTTGCGGTAGTAGAGAACTTCCTGCTCGGTGATGATCGGGACTCCGACCACCTTGTCCTTGTAGGTCGTCGTCCCGACCGGGCCCGGCTGGAAGTCTTCCCAGCCCCACTCCTTGTTCGTCTTCACGTCGGTGCCGAGGTCGGCCAGGTAGCCGTTCTTGGCGAACAGCTTCCCCTCTTGCAGGGGTCGGTACATCATGACGTCGATCTCGTTCGTGCCGGCGTTCAGCTTGACGTTGTACTGGGCGGACAGCTGGTCCTCGCCGTACTGGCTCAGCTCCACCTTCAGGCCCGTCGCCTTCTCGAACTCAGGCAGCTTGCTCTTGATGGTGTCGGTCCACACGTGGTTGGCGAGGGTCACCCGAATGGTCTTCGACCCTGCGTCCGCCGCGGATGTTCCGCTGCTGCTGCAGGAACTCAACGCTCCCGTGGCCACCAATGCCGCTGCCGCAATGGCGGCGACAGATACAACTGAATGACGCTTCACTGTGTCTCCCATCTCGTGAGCCTGCACCCTGACGGGGACGCTCGACCTGGCCGGTTTCTTTACATCTGCCTCAATGGCGCGACGCTACCTAATAGAGCATATGTAAGCAACCCTCGTGACCGTAACGATATGATCACTCGCATGACGGATCTGGCGAAGACAACGGTGCAGGCCGACGTGCTCGCCCTTACCTCAGAGACGCCCGAGGGCGGCACCACGGTCATCGGACTGCATGCCCGCGTTCTCGACCATCTGGGCCTGGCAATCTGCGCCGGCGACCTCGCGAGTGGCTCCGTCGTTCGTATCGAACAGCTGGAGGAGCGCCACGGAGTGTCCCGCTCCGTCGTGCGTGAGGCGATTCGTGTGCTGGCCTCCATGGGCCTGGTTGCCTCACGTCGCCGGATCGGCGTGCAGATCCTGCCAGCGACCGAGTGGAACCTGTATGACCCGCAAGTCATCCGCTGGCGCCTGGCCTCACCCGCCCGTATTGCGCAGCTGCGATCCCTGACCGAGCTGCGAACTGCCATCGAGCCCGAGGCGGCCCGGCTGGCAGCGGTGCGAGCACCGTTGGCCGGAGCCAGCGAGCTGATGGGGCTGGCCGGCAAGCTGTGGGCGGCTGGGCAGTCCAACGACGCGGAAACCTTCCTCATCCTCGACATCCAGTTTCATCGTCTCGTCCTCTCGAGCTCCGGCAACGAGATGTTCGCCAAGCTCAACACGCTCGTCGAAGAGGTGCTGACGGGGCGAACGCACTACGGGCTGATGCCACGGCATCCGCACAACGAAGCCCTTCAGCTGCACGTCGACGTCGCGAGCGCGATCCAGCGCGGGAACGCCGACGAGGCGCACGCGGCGATGCTGGGCATCATGGAACGCGCGTTCAACGAGATGAAGTCAATCTGGGAGAGCGGCGCTGAGCAGTGACCACCACACCCGTCGCGCTGGTTACCGGCGCGGGCAGCGAGCATGGCATCGGGTTCGCCTGCGCCAGAGCCCTTGCCGCTCGAGGCATGGCGCTCGTGTTGACCTCGACCACCGACCGGATCCACGAGCGGGCCGCCGAGATCGAGGCCGAAGGCGGAAGGGCAGTTGCCCTGGCGGGCGACCTGACCTTGGCCGGAACCGCAGACTCGTTGGTACGGCTCGCCCTTGACGCTTTCGGCCGACTTGATGCCTTGGTCAACAACGCGGGCATGACCTCGGTCTCCGATCCAGATGTCGCAGGTGACCTGGTCGGGCTGGGCGACGACGCCTGGCAACGATCGATCTCACGCAACCTCGACACGGTGATGGCCATGACCCGGGCTGCGCTGCCGGCGATGCTCGACGCCGGGTATGGCCGGGTGGTGGTCATGACGTCGGTGTCCGGTCCGCTCGTGGCCTGCCGCGGCGACGTCGCCTACCACGCCGCGAAGGCCGCCCTCGTCGGGCTGACCCGCGCCGTCGCCCTTGAGGTCGCCGACCATGGCGTCACCATCAATGCCGTGGCACCGGGCTGGATCGCCACTCCGTCGTCGTCGGTTCACGAGCTGGCGATGGGCGTAGCGACACCCGTCGGACGGCCCGGCCGCCCGGAGGAGGTTGCCGAGCTCGTGGCGTTCCTGGCCTCCCCCACAGCCAGTTATCTGACCGGCCAGGTGCTCGTCGTCGATGGGGGCAACTCGATCCAGGAGGAGCATCTGTAGCTCGCGTGCCGAGCGTTGCAGCAGCTCGACGACGGGGTTTGGCTCATACGCCGTCAAGGGCCCGCGTGGCGTGGTGACAGAATCCCAGGAGACCGAGGGAGACAACCGTGCTGGGACGTCGGGGCACCACCGTGCCCGCTGTGCATGCCTCCGCTGTGCCCGTCCCTGCCGGACACGTGCTCCGGGCAACCGGTGCCGGCAAGAAGATTGACGAGGCAGTGCTGTTGCTGCCCACCGACGTCAACGTGGGCCCTGGAGAATGTGTCGTCCTGCGCGGTCCCAACGGCAGCGGCAAGACCACAATGTTGCGAATCCTGGCCGGCACCCTCCCACCCTCGGAGGGCGAGGCCACCCTGGACGGCTCGCCGGTCGACGAACGCCACGACCTCACCCGCACCGCGATCGCGGCGCTGGTCGGCGCACCCGCGACCTACCGTGACCTCACCCTGGTCGACCACCTCGTCCTGATCGGTTCCACCTGGGGCCACGCTGGAGAGAGCGCCGACGATCGCGCCGAAGAAATGCTGGAGCTGCTCGAGATCGACCACCTCGAAGAACGGTTCCCCCATGAGCTGTCCTCGGGCCAGCAGCAGCTGTTCCACCTCGCGATGGTCCTCGTCCGCCCCTCGTCCATCCTCATCCTCGACGAGCCGGAGCAACGGCTCGACCCGGACAAGCGCGACCTGCTCACCCAGATCCTGTTGGACCGCAAGGCAGTTGGCAGCAGTCTGCTCATCGCCTGCCACGACCCGGCGATGACCGAGGCGCTGGCTGACACCGTCGTCGACATCCAGCTCGAATGAACGGTGCTGACAAGGCCCGGCTGCGTCAGGTCCGCACTGCGATCCTTGGCAACCGGCCCGACACGTCGGTGAGCTCCACCCTGTATCCCATGTACGTCGCCGTCATCGTGACCGGCTCGTATGGGGTCCCGGCCGCCCAGTCGCTGTTCCGTTCGCTCGACCATCAGTGGCTGGCCGATCATGTTTGGTCCCCTGGCGGTGCCGTTGGTGCCGCGATCCTCACAGCCTTGCTCCTGACCCTCGTCCGGCTGGTGGGTCGGGTGCGTGGTCCTGTGATGCCACCGCTGCCATACCTCGACCTCGTCGTCGCCAGCCCGATGCCGCGCAAGGTCACCCTCGCCCGGAACTGGCGTCTGAGTCTCAGCGGATCGATCCTCGGCGGCCTGCTGATCGGCACGAGCCTCGGTGCCGGGCTGGCGATCGCCAAGGTCGCCCCTCCGATCGTGCTGCTGGCCACCAGCGTCGGCGGCTCCCTGCTCGGCGTGCTGGTTGCCGAGCTCTGGCTACAAGGTCAGCTGCAAGGGTCCGCGCTCGGACGCCGCGCCGAATCCTCGCTTCTGGGAAGACGCCGAAACGCGTTGGCACTGTTGGACATCACTGGCCTGCGGCGGCAGGCTGCGAGCAACGTCACCATGGGCGGCGCCGCCCTGTCCGGGGATCTGCGCACGGCCCGTCTCGACGCCGTGCGCCCCCCGACCCACGCCCGACGTGTGCGGTTGAAGTCCAGCGGGCCGCTGACAGTGTTCGCCCGGCGTGACTTCCTGGGGCTGCGCCGGGCGCCGGGCGACGCGCTGTATGGGCTGGGTTTCGCTGCCGCCGGATCAGGCGGACTGATGCTGTCACTGCAGTCGCCCCGAACCCCCACGATGGCGCCGCTGCTGAGCCTGGTCCTGTGTTACCTCGGCTTCGGAGCGTGGTGCGAGGGCCTGCGGCTGCACTCCGACAACTCGGGCACGTCGCGACTCCTTGGCCTTCCCTACCGGGATACCGCGCTCGCACATCTCGCCGTGCCCGTGGTGGCGTGGGTCCTGACCACCATCGTCGTCGGCGTGGGGCTGTCGCTGGTCGGCATGGTCGGACCAACGGCGGTCGTCTGGTCGTTGGGCACCGGTGCGCTCCTGGCAGGGACACACCTCATGGCGGCCTTCCGGGGCCTGCCGCCGATTGGTGTCTTCGGACCCAAGGCGGGGGTTCCGGCGATGATCTTCTGGTACGCCAAGCCGATTCTCGCGACCCTGGTCGTGGGAACAGCTACGGCGGCGTGGGCCGCCCGGGCCGCCAACCCATGGATTGCCTTCTTCTGGCTGCTGATCGCCACAGCCGGCGTGGTCGCCTGGGGGCTCAAGCTGGTCGGCAAACGGGACCGACGGGACTGACGGCTCACCCCTCGTCGAACAGGTGCTCGATCCGCGTCGCGGTGCCAAGCGCCCATCGTCCCGTTGTCAGCGCACCAATGCCGAACACGGAAGCCCCACAGCCGGCGACGATCCACCAGCCCGGCTGGCTAGCCGAAGCGAAGCCCGTCTTCAGCGGCCCGACCAGCCCTGAACTCAGCACCGAGCCGACCACCGCAACGCCAAGCGCCATACCGACCTGGCGGCTCGTGGACGCAACCGCCGCCGCGACCCCGGCCTGGCTGCGGGGCATCCCGGACAAGGCCGTGTATGAGATCGGGGGGTTCACCAGCCCGAACCCCAGGCCGAATACGACGTAGCTCGTGAGCACCCATACCAGTGCCGTGCCCGCGTCGAGGCCGACGAGCATGAGTCCCCCGGTGCACATCGCGGCGCCGGCGACCATCAGCGGAACGCGCGGGCCACGCGAACCCACCAGGCGTCCGGAGATCGGCGCGCAGATCAGCGTCATCAATGCCAGCGGCAACGTGCACAATCCTGCTTGTAGGGCGGACAACCCGCGCACGTCCTGCAGGTAAAGCGTGTTCATGAACAGGAAACCCGAAAAGCCGCCAAACGCGCTCATCGCGATCACCGTCGCACCGGAGAACGGGACGCTACGGAAGAAGCGCAGCTCGAGCAGCGGATCGATCCGGCGCGGCTCGTAGGCGAGCAGCGTCCCGATCGCGACCAGCGAGAGAGCGAACAGGCCCAGAGTGTTCGGGGACGTCCAGCCCGCTCGGGGCGCGTCGATGATCGCGTAGGTCATGCTCGCCAGCACCACGATCACCAGCAGTTGGCCGATCGCGTCCACCCGCCGTGCTCGAAGCGCCCTCGACTCAGGGACGAAAAGGGCGGTGAGGACGATCGCGGCGAGGCCGATCGGGATGTTGATCCAGAAGATGGACCGCCAGCCGACCGTCTCGGTGAGCACGCCGCCGACGATCGGGCCCAGCCCCAGGCTGAGACCGATGACCCCGCCCCACACCCCGAAGGCGCGGGCGCGCTCGCGCGGCTCGGTGAAGACGTTGGCAATGATGGACAACGCGACGGGGTTGAGCATCGAGGCGCCGATGGCCTGCACCATCCGAAACGCGATCAGCCAGCCCAGCCCCGGTGCCACGCTGCACAACAGCGAACCAAACGTGAAAAGCACCAGCCCCGTCTGGAAGGTACGCCGCCGCCCGAGCCGGTCGGCCGTCGAACCGGAAAGCATCAGCACGCTCGCCAGCACCAAGATGTAGGCGTCGATCGTCCACTGGAGACCGGACAGCGACACGTTCAGGTCCCGGCGGATCGACGGTAGAGCGACGTTGACGATCGTCACGTCCATGCCGACGATCAGGAGACTCGTGCAACAGATCGCCAGGACCAGCAGACGGCGACGCGGGCTCAACTCCGGCACAGGCACTCCTTATCACGACAGGGCAGAGCCACCTGCGATCTCGTAGGACCACAGCTCGCTGGTCATGCCAACCTGCGGTGCCGCGGGCTGGCTGGCTCCCTCGGTCTCCCCGCGGTGCCCATGCCCGAATGCCGGCGAATCCACCCAGGCCTGGAACGAAGCGTCGTCAGCCCATCTGGTAATGACCAACCAGGTGTGGCGATCGTCGGTCGGCTTCAGAAGCTCGAACCCTTCGAAGCCTGCCTGTCCGTCGCCCGCGCCGGCGCGGGCGGCAAACCGGCGAGCCAGTTCGTCACCGCTGTCGCCGGGCACGGTAATCGCGTTGATCTTGATGATGCTCATTGGGCTTCTTCCTCAAGTGGGGCAGGACGGATACCGCGATTCTGCCAGTTGCAGCTCGCCGCTGGACCAGTGTGTGAAGGTCCCCGAACTGAGGTCGGCATGTCGAGCGCCGCGGCCCTCAACCGGGCGGCGTGTTGAGCATCGAGATCCGCGGTGAGTGCGGGCGTGTCGCGCTTCGGTTCCACGAAAAGCCTTATCCAACAACGGTTTACACGATCGCCAAGACTCCGCTCACGATCTACCGCAACACGTCCCGTTTGACTCATGAGTCGACAACGTGGACCGTGGAACGGAAGACGCGGCGAGCGGGCAGGTCGTTCTGGAATGCCCCGCCGTGCCCAAGGACGATCACGAGAAGATGAGGAATACTTCATGCTGACCATGACCGAAAAAGCTGTAACCGAGATTCGCAACTTGACCGAACTGCCTGAGGCACCCCAAGGCGGCGGCGTGCGGATCGCTACCGATCCGGCTGCCGGTGGCCTGACGATGAGCCTGGCCGCCACGCCTGCCGACGATGACACCGTGCTCGATACCGACGGAGCGCGATTGTTCCTCGACTCCACCGCCGCCACGCTGCTCGACGACAAGACGCTGGACGCGGTGGCGAACCCGGACGGACAGACTCAGTTCGCAATCGCCGAACAGTCAACCTGATCCACACACGCACCTGGTCGGCCCGTCTCGACCGACGCTGAGAGCCTCTCGCCATGGCGACTGAAACGCCACGGCGTGAGGCGTCTCCTGGGCTCTCAGCCCATACGTTCGGCGACCTCGGGCGGGAAGCCACCGGTGGCCACCGGGCCCCAGCTCGTGGCGGTGATCCGGATCAGTGACTTGCCCTGGTCGGCCATCGCCTGCCTGTACTCGTCCCAGTCCGGATGCTCCCCGGAGATAGACCGGAAGTAGTCGACGAACGGCTCGGCGGCCTCTGGCATGTCGAGGACCTCGGCCGTGCCATAGACCTGCACCCAGGGCCCACCGAAGTCGTCGGAGAGGACGCAGATGCTCACGTCGGGGTCGCGGCGGGTATTACGCGTCTTCGCCCTCTGCGGGTACGTCGACACCACGATGCGGCCCTCGGGATCAATGCCGCAGCTCACCGGGGAGAGCTGAGGCCTCCCGTCCCCGCGCGTGGCCACGTAGATCCCGTTGTGCCTGGGACGCAGGAAGTCGAGGAGCTCTTCGCGGGAGACCGCGTCGGCGGTGGCGACGTTGGGCATGCCAGAGATGTTAGTGCCCCGTCGGCCACCGAAAAGTCAGAATATGTCTTCGAAGAGCCAGTCACTGCGGCGCATGACGGCGCGAAGTGACAACTGATCGTCGACCACCACGACGTCGGCCAGGTTGCCGGCCTGCAGCCCGCCGATCCCAGCCAGCGCGAGGGTCTGGCTGGGTGTGGACGAGGCTGCAGTGACGACGTCGAGCAACGGGACACCCGCGGACTGCACGCACCACCGCACCACGTCGAGCATCGTGGCGCCCCCGCCGGCGATCGAGTCGCCTTCGGCGAGCCGGGCGGTGCGACCGGAGACGATGACGTCCTGGCCGCCGAGGGTGTAGGAGCCGTCGGGCATTCCGCTGGCAGCCATGGCATCGGTGATGAGGCAGATCCCTTGTGCGCCAACAAGATCGAAGAGCATCCGCACGGTGGCGGGAGCCAGATGGACACCGTCACCGATCACCTCCAGAACCGCCTCACCACGGGCTGCGGCGGCCAGGGCGGCGCTGACCGGGCCCGGCGCGCGGTGGTGCAGGGGCGGCATACCGTTGAAGACGTGGGTTACCAGCGGCCGCCCACCCCGCGGCGCTACGTCGAGGCTGGCGCGAAGTGCGGCCCAGGCAGTCTCGGCATCACAGGCTGTGTGGCCGACGGCGGCCACAATGGTGTGAGAACCCAGCAGCGCCGGAAGGTCCGCCGCGCCGGGGCGTTCGGGTGCGAAGGTCATCTGGGCGATCGCCTCGGACCCGCCCGCAGCCGTGGCAGCCTCAGCCAGGGCGCCAACCAGGGCGGCGTCGACGTCGCGCAGTGCCGCGGGATTCTGGGCACCCCGGCGCTCCATCGACAGGAACGGACCCTCCAGATGTATGCCGGCCAGGTCACCCTTGGCAACCAGCGCCGCGCAGGTCGTCACTCCGTCGATCAGGGCGTCACGGGTGTTGGAGGCCAAGCTGCCGAGTAGCGACGTGGTGCCGCTGCGGTGGTGGTAGTCGACCGCCACACGCGCGGACGCGGCATCCGGGCCGAACTCGCCACCAGCGCCACCGTGGCAGTGCACGTCGACCAGCCCGGGCAACAGGGTGAGCTGCTTGGTCCAGCCGGCCGGGGGGTGTGCGTCTCTCCACTGCTGGGGCAGCTCGGAAGCCCTGCCAGCAAAGGCGATCCGGTCACCGTCGAGGACCACGGCGCCGGCGTTGATGATGGCGAGCGGCGTGACAAGCCGACCGGTCAGCAGGACACCTGCGTTGGTCCTCACGAGAGAATGATGGACCGCGTGGGAGTGTCGGCGGCCGTTGGGGTCGAGACCGTCATCACCTCGCGGCGCTCAAGAGCCGTGTCGGCGGATGTCCCTGCGCAGCAGCTTGATCTCGTGGCCGTCCATGGAGAGCCGTGCCGCCTGGGCGGCCAGGACGTGTTTGTTACTGCGGCGAGACCGACTGCCTGTGGGGTTGCTCAGACGATTGCGAAACATGACGATGCCCAGCCAGATGAACCAGACGATCTCGAGCAGGCCGAAGATGTACCTGGCCTCCAGCAGGACCGGAATGGCCGATGCGATCCGCGAGATACAGGGCAGCCACTCCGCCTCCGTCGAGTCAAGGAGAGCATGCAGGTGGGCTCAGCTCTTCGAGGCTGACTGGCCGTATGCGGTCACTGCCCCGGCGACCGCGTCAAACTCGCCTGCGCTGAGCAGTCGGGGCGCGCCGAGAGCTTTGGCTTCGCAGTAGATACGGCACAACCACTCGAGGTACGTCGCCCGCGAATACGCCTTGGCGAGGGTGTCCCCATAGGTCGTCGCCCCATGGTTCTGTAGCAGGACGCCGTACCGGTCCTTCATCCCCACGATGCAGTTCCTCGCCAGCTCATCGGTGCCGAACGGGGCATATGGCGCGACCCTGACCGGTCCGCCCAAAAGCGCCAACATGTAATGAATCCGCGGGATCTCGTCGACGAGGGTTCCCAGAACCGTCGCGTAGACGGGGTGCGTGTGCACAACAGCCAGCGCGTCGGTGTTCTGGTAGACGACGGTGTGCATCGGCACCTCCGTCGAGGGGTTGTCGGGCCCGTCAACGTGCTCACCGTCAAGAGTGATGACGCAGATGTCTTCCGGGACCAGCGCCTCGTAGTCCACGCCGCTCGGCGTGATGGCGATGTTGTCGCCGACTCGGACGCTGATGTTGCCCGACGTTCCTACCGTGAGTCCGTCCTTGAGCATTCGCAGGCAGTACTCAATGATCCGTTCGCGTGCCTTCTGCATGAGCATGGGTATCTCCGTTCCTGGTCTGAGCATGCCTCATCCCGACTCCGACACGGGTGCATGAGGGTGAACGCCGTACGCCACACTGCAGGGGTGCGCGCGATTGAGTGGGTCGACGATCCCGGACCGATGATCAGGCTGATCGACCAGACCCTGTTGCCGGCCACTGAGCAACACATCGACGTCACGACGGTCGACGTCCTGGTCGAGTCGATCCAGCACCTGGTGATCCGTGGCGCACCGGCTCTGGGGGCGACTGGGGCGCTGGGTGTGGCCCTGGCCATGATCCAGGGCGCTGATGAAGGCTGGGATGCGGCAAGACTCGAGAGCGAGATCGACAGGATCCGTGACGCCCGACCCACAGCGGTCAACCTCGCCTGGGGCGTGAACCAGGTCAGAGTGGCAGTCTCGTCGGGGATCGCCAAGGTCCTCGAGCTCGCGCGGCAGGTCGTGGCCGACGATGAGGCCGCGAACCGCCAGCTCTCAAAACTTGGGGCCGACTGGATCCTTGCGCACGTGTCGAAGGAAAAGGTACGGGTCGTCACGCACTGCAACACCGGGGCGCTGGCCACCAGCGCCTGGGGCACGGCATACGGAATCATCCACGAGCTGCACCAGCGTGGACGCCTGGGTCTTGTGTATGCCGACGAGACACGGCCGCTGTTACAAGGCGCTCGCCTGACGAGCTGGGAGCTCCTGAACGACGGGATCGAGCACGTCGTGCAGGCTGACAGCGCGGCCGCAAGCACGATCTTGCGAGGTCTGGTCGACGTCGCGATCATCGGGGCCGACCGGATCGCCGCGAACGGTGATACGGCGAACAAGGTCGGTTCAGTGAGTCTGGCGCTCGCCTGTCAGCGTGCGGGGATCCCCTTCGTCGTTGCCGCGCCGTCTTCCACCGTCGACCTGACCATCGCGCGAGGTGAGGACATCGTCATCGAGGAGCGGCACGAGGATGAAGTGCTCTGCTTGGCCGGAGTGCGGACTGCCCCGGCGGGGGTCAGGGGCTTCAACCCGGCGTTCGACGTCACCCCGCATGACCTCATCAGCATCGTCGTGACCGAGCTGGGTGTCGCGCAGACGGCCGCCCACGCCCACCCTGATCTGCTCGCGACCATCACGGGCACCGGTCAGTCGGTCGGCGAGCGTGGTTCCGGGTCGGCGGACTGAAGCGTCTCGGTCAGCGACTGGCGCAGCCGGGCCCACTGATGGACCCAGCTCTCCAACGGCGCCAGGGACTTCTCGAGCACATCCAGCTGGTGGTCGAACGCGGAGAGCTCGGCCTGCAGGGCCTGCACCGTCAACCGTTTTGCATGGAGCTCCTGGACGAGGACGTCGAGCTCGGCGGTGATCGGCGGCGCGTGATCGATGAGCCGCACAAGGGACCTCAGCATCCCGGTCACCGTTGCCGCCAGCGGCTGTGGCATTGCGCCGAGTGCTCCACTTCCGACCGACCCCACGAGGTTGGCCATGGAGCGGATCCCCTCGAGGAACTCTTCCATCGCAGACTGCAACAAGCCGTGGTCGATGCGCCTCGCCCTGGTCAGCCATTGCCACCACCCTCGCCATGCGCCCTTGTTCGGCGTCGATCCGTTGGTCCGCTATCTCATTCCGTCAGTCCGCTACGTTGTCATGGCACTGACCGGGTTGATCCGGCTCAGTCGCCGAGCACGAAAGCATTCCAGTCTCCATGCGACGTGATCGACATCCGGTAGCCGATGTAGCTGCCGAACTGGGCAAAGCTCGAAAAGTCCTTGTCCCCGTACAGGACTCGCAAGGCTTCCTTGTCGACCCTTCGCGCCTAACGTCGTAATGCGGTTCGTTGCATACCACCGAATGTCGAGGATCGGCCCATTCGGGCGATGGACCACCCTGGGACACGGCGTTAGGTGGGATGCCTTTGTCGGTAGGCGAACTCGTCCGACTGGGGGTTCCCGCTGGTCGGCGTCTCCGACCAACCAGCGGCCGCCGACCAACCAGCGGCCGCCGATGGTCACGCGTCGGCGAGCTCGCGGGGCACTGCGATGACGTCCACGAGTGCGCCATTGCGCCACACCGTGATCTCGAGCCTGCGTCCGATCGGCTGGAGCGCGGTGATCGACGCGATCGGCTCACCAGCGACCGACAGAACGATGTCGCCGACGCACAAGCCCGACTGTGCCGCTGGACTCTGCGGCATCACCTGCGCGACCCGCAGCCCGCTGCTGCGCCCGGTCTTGGCGACCAGTGGCCCAGGAAGGGGCATGTGCACGCTGACGATTCCGAGCCAGGCCCGGCGTACCCGCCCGTGTGCCATCAGCATGCCGATGATCCGCTGGGTGGTGTCGTTGATGGGCACGGCCAACCCAACGCCGATACCGGCCACTGCGGTGTTGACGCCGACCACGCGCCCGGAGCTGTCCGCGAGTGCACCCCCACTGCTGCCCGGGTTGAGCGCGGCATCGGTCTGGATCACCTCGTCGACAACACGGCCGGCACGCGTCGGCAGCGAACGCCCAAGCGCCGACACGATGCCCGCGGTGACGCTGCCCGCGAGCCCGAGCGGGTTGCCCAGGGCAACGACGAGCTGCCCGACGCGCAGCTTGGCAGCGTCTCCGAGCAGCACCGGTTCGGGCACCACGCCTCGGGCTCTGAGCACGGCGAGGTCGGACAGCGGATCGCGTCCGATCACGTCGGTGCCGATCGTGGTCCCGTCGGAGAAGGCCGCCTCTGCGGTATCGGCGCCCTCGACCACGTGTGCGCTGGTCAACAGGAATCCGTCTGCTGTCAGGACGGTCGCGCTGCCCGCGCCGTCTCCTCTCCTTGTTCGCACACGGAGGCTGGCCACGCTCGGCAACACGCTCTCGGCCACACGTACGACGGCGGTTGAGTACGCGTCCAATGCTTCGAAGTCGTCGGCCATACCAAGAGAACAACTGACGTGGCCGCCGTGTGCCCGTCGTGGCCGACTGCGTTCCGATGTAGCCCAGGTTCGGTGAGCCATGTTCCGGAATGACTGGTTGTCATTGCCTCGCGGCCAAGGGTCGCTAGAATCCTCAGAGCCTGGGAGTGCGTCACGTAGTGCTACGGCTTCGCACGCCGGCACACGCTGATCGATGGAGGCCGAAAACATGTTCACTCGGATCGCGGTGGTCAACCGGGGTGAGCCTGCGGTCCGGCTCATCAGAGCTGTGCGGGAGCTGGACGAGGAACACGGCTACGGCATCAAAGTCATCGCCCTTCATACCGAGGCTGAGCAGGGAGCACTCTTCGTACGTTCTTCCGACGAGTCGGTTTGCCTGCGCGACGTCTCTTCGCCGAACGGCCCTTATCTCGACCTCGAGGAGCTTGAGCGGGCACTGAGGGTCAGCCGGGCCGACGCGGTGTGGGTGGGCTGGGGCTTCGTGGCCGAGGACCCGGCCTTCGCCGGGCTGTGCGATCGGTTGGGCCTTGTCTTCATCGGCCCACCGGCTCGGGCCATGCGGCAGCTCTGCGACAGGATCGAGGCCAGGTTGCTGGCCGAGAAGACCGGGGTTCCGGTAGCCCCGTGGAGCGGTGGACCGGTGTCGAGCCCGGCGGAAGCAGTCCGACATGGCGACACCATCGGATACCCGCTGGTGATCAAGGCCAGGAGCGGCCGGGGCGGTCGGGGCATCTGGGCCGTGCGATCGGTCGAAGAGCTGGAGGTCACCTTCGAACGCGCGCAGACCGAGGCCGAGACCACGTTCGGCGATCCGGTCGTCTTCATGGAGAGCCTGGTCGACGGTGGTCGCAACGTCGAGGTGCAGATCATGGCCGACGCGCACGGCACGGTCTGGGCCCCTGGGGTCCGTGACTGCTCCATCCAGCGGCGCAACAACTGGAAGCTGGTCGAGGAGTCTCGTTCTCCCGCGCTGGGCGCCGAGCAAGAAGCCCATCTCCGCACTGCGGCAGTCGCCCTCATGCGGGCGGCCGGGTACCGCGGCGCGGGGACGGTCGAGTTCACCTACCAGCCATCCGAGGCGACCTTCGTCTTCGTGGGGGTCGACGCCCGGCTGCAGAGTGACCATCCGGTCACCGAGGCCGCCACCGGGCTCGACCTGGTCAAGCTGCAGCTGCTCATGTCTGACGGCCACCGTCTGGGTGGGGAAGCACCGCCGCACGTCGGACACGCCATCGAGGCCCGCCTCAACGTCGAGGACGCCGACCAAGACTTTGCGCCCGCCCCTGGCACCGTGGTGCTGCTCAATCTGCCGTCCGGTCCCGGCATCCGTGTTGACACCGGGATTGCTTCCGGCGACGTGATCCCCCCCGGCTACGACTCAATGGTCGCCAAGATCATCGCTTGGGGGCAGGACCGCCCGGAGGCCTTGTCCCGACTGCGTTGTGCCGTACGCGAGACCACGGTCGTGCTCCGGGGTGGCACGACCAACAAGTCCTTCCTGCTCGACCTGCTGGCCCGTCCAGGGGTCGTGTCCGGTGAGGCGGAGCCGGGCTGGGTGGACCGCATCGGCGATTCCACGACCTCGGCACCGGCTCGCCGCGCCGACGTTGCCCTGCTCAGCGTTGCCATCGATGAGTACGACGCCCAGGAGGCGGTTGAGCGACGCGGCTTCCTCAGCTCAGCTCGCGGTGGTCGCCCACGGTCCCTGCACGCCGTCGGGCGCACGATCGAGCTCCGCCACCAGGGGCAGACCCATCGCATTGTCGTAGCTCAGGTCGGTCCACGCCGATACCGCCTGGAGGTGGACGGGGAGCTCATCGACGTCGACGTCGAACGCCTGAGTCCTTTCGAGAGCCGGATCCGACTCGGTGGAGCACGCTTTCAGATCGTTTCGGTGGCCGGCCCCGCAGGTTACCTGGTCGAGGTCGACGGCGTCAGCCACCGGATCGCCGGGGACCAGTCCGGCGTCGTTCGCGCCCCGGCGCCGGCGGTGGTGGTGGCGATCCTGGTCACGGCCGGAGAGGACGTTGAGGTCGGAGCCACGATCGCCGTACTCGAAAGCATGAAGTTGCAGACCGAAGTGCGAGCTCCCCGTTCCGGGCGGGTGCGAGAGGTCCTGGCCCGTGTCAACTCCCAGGTGGACGCCGGGGCGCCGCTGGTACGCCTTGATCGCCCCGTCGCAGAGATCGCGCTCCCGGACGCCCCAGCTGTCAACTTCACGCCGGCGTCCGGCGCCTCGGCTGCGTCGGACGCGCCGACGCGAGCGCATGAGCTCCTCGAAACGATGCGGGCCATGATCACCGGCTTTGACGTGAGCGCCAAGCGGGCTGGGGAACTGGTCGCCGAGTACGGCATCCTGCGCAACGGGCTCGCGCAGGACGCCGAGCTGAGGCGTGAGGAGCTGGCGCTGCTCATCACCTTCGCCGACCTGTGCGAGCTGTCACGTAACCGGCCCACGAGCGCCGAGGAAGACTCGGAGGAACGCGTCCACAGCCCGCAGGAACACTTCCACACCTACCTGCACTCCCTCGATGTCGAACAGGAGCGTCTCCCAGAAGAGTTCCGGACGAGGCTGTCGCGAGTACTTCGCCATTACGGTGTCGTAGATCTGGAGAGGAGTCCCGAGCTGGAGGAGGCCGTCTACCGGGTGTTCCTGGCCCAGCAGGGGGCGGCCGACCAGACCCCGATGGTCGCCGATCTGCTTCAGCGCTGGCTGGACGAGCCGGAGGCGTCGACGGGTCCTGCCCGCGACGAGATGAGGGAGGTCCTCGACAGGCTGATCGTCGCCACCCAGCTGCGCTTCCCGACGGTCGGTGACCTCGCCCGGAGCATCCGGTTCCGGTTCTTCGACAACCCCGTCATCCTGGCGGCCCGAGAGCAGGTCTACGCGGGAGTCCGCGAACATCTTCGGTACCTCGACGAGAACCCGAGTGCGGCCGACTACGCGCAACGGATCGAGGTGTTGACGGCAGGTCCCGAGCCTCTGATCCGGCTCATGGCCAAACGCATCGCAGTCAGCACCTCCGGGTTGGAGCCAATGATCGAGGTGCTCACCCGGCGCTACTACAAGATCCGGCGGCTGCAGGAGGTCCGCGCCTTCCAGCTTGACGGTCGACAGTGCGTCACCGGCGCGTATGAGCTGGGCGGCAAGCGCCTCCACCTCATATCGACCATGGGTGGCCTCTCCGAGCTGACCGCTTGCCTCGCCAGCGTTGCTGACCTGGCCGCCGCGGTCGCCGATCCAACGAACCTGGTCGTCGATCTCTACCTCTCGTCGGACAACGTGTCAGCCGACCCGGACGCGGTCGCCTCGACGCTGGCCAACACCCTGTCCGACGTGCCGGTCCTGGTCAGGGGGCGACGCGTGACCGTCACCGTGTGCGACCAGACCGGGGCACATGTGGAGCTCACGTTCCGCCCATCGCAGGGGCGCATGCAGGAGGAACGAGTCATCCGCGGCATGCATCCGATGATTGGCCAGCGGTTTGACCTGTGGCGGTTGAAGAACTTCACAGGCACGCCGCTCCCTGCGACCGAGGACACATACCTCTTCCACTGCGTGGCCCGGGACAACCCCGCTGATGAACGTCTCGTGGCTTTTGCCGAGGTTTATGACGTGACACCGCTGCGGGATGCGTCGGGCCGCGTCGTCACCATCCCCGCTGTCGAGTCCAAGCTCGCCGCCTGTCTGGAGAGCATGCGCGCGAGCCAGGCCGCGCGCGGGACATCGCGACGGCTCGACGCCAACCGCATCGTTCTGTATGTATGGCCTCCGAGCGACGTACCCCTGGAGGAGCTGAGCGACTTCGCCCGTGCGTCGGCACCCATGACGGCGGGCGCAGGACTGGAAAAGATCACGATGCGGGTTCGACAGAGGCCCCAACCGGACGCTGAACCTGAAGAAGTTGCGTTGGTCTTCTCCTACCGGCCCGGGGCGGGTGTCGGCGTCAACGTCGGCAAGCCCTCGACAGAGCCGCTGGCCCCCCTGGACGAGTACACCCTGAAGGTGCGGCGCTCGCGCGCCCGCGGCACCGTCTACCCCTACGAGATCGTCCCCATGCTCACCGGACGGGGTGGCAGCTTCATCGAGCACGACCTGGATGAAGCCGGTCGGCTCGTACCGGTAGATCGGCCTCGGGGGCGCAACAGCGCCGGCATCGTCGCGGGCCTGGTGTCGACACCGTCCGCCCGCTACCCCGAAGGCATGGTCCGGGTCGTTCTGTTCGGTGATCCGACCAAGGCGCTGGGTTCGGTTGCCGAGGCCGAGTGCGCGCGGATCATGGCGGCCCTCGTCCTCGCCGAGGAGATGGCGGTGCCGGTTGAGTGGTTCGCCCTGTCCTCGGGGGCCATGATCTCGATGGACAGCGGCACCGAGAACATGGACTGGGTGGCCCGGGCTCTGCGCCGGTTGATCACCTTCACCCAGGCGGGCGGCGAGGTGAACGTGGTCGTGGCCGGGATCAACGTTGGGGCGCAGCCGTACTGGAATGCTGAGGCAACCATGCTCTTGCACACAAAGGGCATCCTGGTCATGACGCCGGAGAGCGCAATGGTCCTGACCGGCAAGCATTCGCTGGACTACTCGGGCGGCGTGTCAGCCGAGGACAACTTCGGTATCGGTGGATACGACCGCGTCATGGGACCGAACGGACAGGCGCAGTACTGGGCCCCCGACCTGAGCGCAGCGTGCGAAACGCTGTTCGCACACTACGAACACACCTATATCGCGCCGGGGGAACGCCTCGGGCGCCGAGCGACAACCAACGACCCGCACGACCGTGATGTGCGCAGCTACCCGCACGTCCACCCGTGCAGCAACTTCACGACCGTGGGGGACATCTTCTCCGACGAGGTCAACAAGGAGCGCAAGAAGCCGTTCGACATCCGCACCGTCATGCGTGCCGTGGCCGACCAGGACCACGCCGTGCTCGAGCGCTGGGCAAGCATGGCCGACGCCGACACGACGGTCGTCATGGACGCCCACCTCGGCGGTTACCCGATCGAGATGCTCGGCATCGAGTCTCGGCCGATTCCTCGGCGGGGCTGGCTCCCCGCGGACGGTCCGGACCAGTGGACAGCTGGAACCCTCTTCCCGAAATCCTCCAAGAAGACCGCGCGAGCCATCAACGCAGCCAGCGGCAATCGCCCTCTGGTGGTGCTGGCCAATCTGTCAGGGTTCGATGGCTCGCCTGAGTCGCTGCGCATGACGCAGCTTGAGTACGGTGCCGAGATCGGCCGGGCGATCGTCAACTTCAAAGGCCCGATCGTCTTCTGCGTCATCTCGCGCTTTCACGGGGGCTCCTTCGTGGTCTTCTCCAGCGTTCTGAACAGCGGCATGGAGGTCATCGCCGTGGAGGGTTCGTTCGCATCGGTGATCGGTGGTGCGCCGGCCGCGGCCGTCGTGTTCACCCGCGATGTGAATGCCCGCACGTCCCAGGATCCCCGTGTCAAAGCGATGGAAGCCGCAGTAGCGGAGGCAGACGAGGTCGAACGCCCCCGTCTGCGGGTCGAGCTGGCCGGCCTGCGCGCCGACGTACGCTCCGAGAAGCTCGGTGAGGTGGCCGACGAGTTCGAAAAGATTCACAACATCGAGCGGGCGCGGGCGGTCGGCTCGGTCCACACGATCATCCCGGCGCGAGAGCTCCGGCCCTACTTGATCGGCGCCGTCGAGCGGGGTCTCAGCCGAACCGCGTCCGACACCCCCTCCACGACGTCACCCTGACCCGTCCGGGTGCCCCTTCTCGTGCCGATGGCCGCGGCGTGTCGGGGCGGCCAGTCGAAGGCCTCGCGCTGCTGTGCCCGACACGCAGATACTGGACACATCGCCGCTCGAGCCGGCGGCACCAGACCGAGGACCAACGTGAGAAAGCCCACCGTCGAGCGGGAAGCTGCTGAAGGCAGGAGGGAGAGGTCATGGATGCGGCACGTGACGGACTCTTCCATTGGGCGGATGTTCCGCTGGGGCCCGGCGCTGCTGTAAGAGAAACCCATTCCGCGGTGGTTGTCCTCCTGGGCGACCGCGCGTACAAGATCAAGAAGCCCGTCGACCTGGGCTTTCTGAACTTCACCAGTCTTGAGTCGCGCCGCTTGGCCTGCCACCGCGAGCTGGCCCTGAACCGGCGTATGCACCCGGATGTCTACGTCGGGGTGGCTGACGTGACTGGTCCTGACGGTGCGCCCTGTGAGCACGTGCTGGTGATGCGCCGGATGCCTGACGAGCGTCGGCTGGCCCTGCTGGTGCGCGGCGGCGTGGACGTGCGCAGCGACCTGCGTCAGCTGGCCCGGGACGTGGCTGCCTTCCACGCCTCGGCCCGAACGGACGAGGCGATCTCGTCCTGCGGCAGCGGGGAGGCGCTTGCTGCGCGATGGAGGTCGAACACCCAAGGTCTGCGGGAGCTGGCGCCCCTGCTGGTGAGCCAGGCCACGCTCGACCAGATCGAGGAGCTGGCCCTTCGCTACATCGCCGGGCGGGCGCCGCTGCTCAGCTCGCGCATGGGGGCGGGACTCGTTCGGGACGGGCACGGGGACCTGTTGGCCGAAGACATCTTCTGCCTGGCTGATGGCCCCCGGGCTCTTGACTGCCTGGACTTCGACGACCGTCTGCGCTGGATGGATGTGCTCGATGATGTTGCCACTCTTGCGATGGACCTCGAGCGGCTCGGCGCCCTCCAGGCGGCGCAGTCGTGGCTGAGCGACTACGCCGAGTTCTCCGGGGTCGTCCAGCCGCTGTCGCTGAGCCATCACTACATCGCCTACCGGGCGGTGATGCGGGCGAAAGTCGCAGCTATCGTCGAGCACGGGTCCGTCCAGGCCGACAGCGCTGCCGCCGCCGAGCAGACCCGCACCCTGGCGCTCCTTGGGCTGAGCCACCTGCGAGCCGGACGGGTCAGCCTGATACTCGTCGGAGGCGTTCCTGCCTCAGGCAAGTCCACCCTTGCGGAGGGACTGGGCGATGCGATTCCCACAGCCGTGCTCTCGAGTGACCGTGTGCGCAAAGAGCTGTCAGACATCCCGCCAACTCAGCACATGCCCGCACGGTTTGGCGAGGGTATCTACACCCCGGAGCTCACCGGCAGGACCTACCAGCGCCTGGCACACCTCGCCGAGCGGTTGCTGGCTCTTGGCGAGACCGTTGTCGTCGACGCGTCCTTCTCCACCGTAGAGCAGCGTGAGCTGTTGCGCTCCGCTGGACATCTGACCTCTGCCGACGTCATCGAGCTGCGGTGCTTCGCTCCCAAAGAGGCCCTGCAGGGCCGACTGCGCTCCCGGGTGGCCCAGCCAGCAGCGTTCAGCGACGCGGACAGCGACATAGCGCATCGCATGGCAGCGGCCACAGATCCGTGGCCCGAGGCGCAGGCCATAGACACCCAAGGGTCGCCAGCCGACAGCCTTCGGCTTGCACTCCGTTCGCTCGCACGCGCGTAGCGCCATCGCCGGGTTGCCAGCTCATCACGCCCATCTCGATGCATCCTCGGCCGCCGCTGGGGCCGGGACGGAAACAACTGGCTCGCCGGGGCCTGGCTGGCATGCACTGGCGCCCTCTTTCGCCGACAGGCGGGAAGGTGCATGCTGCTGGAAGGGACCCGAGAGGAGTTGCCATGCGCGCAGTGGTGGGTGACCGGCTGCATGTGCACGGCCGGGTTGTCGGTGCACATGACCAGACGTCCGAGATCATCGAGATTCGGGGGCGGGACGGGGAGCCGCCGTACCTCGTGCGCTACGGCGACGGGCATGAGGCGCTCGTGTTTCCCGGGGCGGACGCCACAGTGGAGCATCCGCAACGCCGCGAGGCCACGTGAAGCCTGCCGGTTTGGCCTGTTCGCGCCGATCGACTGGGTAGGCCCCGCACCGGCTGGCCACCGCGTGAATGTTGCGTGCCCCCGGACTCACCCAACACCCTCAGGTGGCTGGGTGATGGATGGACCCGACTGCCTCGCGAAGCGACAGAAGGCTCCGATCCCACCCACCGGTTCATCGGGTATGCCCGGCGTGATGACACGCACATGGGCGCCGGACAGCAGGGCGGACCGTACTGCGACATCGATCAGCCGACCGGAGCGGACAGGCGCGCCCGACAACGCGGCGGCGTCGTGGTCGCGGTAGACATCCGTGGGCCCGGCTCCGAACCAGGCCACGCGGGAGTCGGCCGAGACGGGCTGGACGAGCAAGGTCGCGACGCGTCCGGATGCGAGCGCGTCGAGGGTGTCCTCGACACCCTGCACGGCCAGGCCGCCCCGCGTCAGCTGTCTGTTCAGCGCCCTGAGCAGCTCGGCGTTCTGTGCCTCGCCGGCCTCCCGTAAGGCCTGTGCGACCTGACGCCCGCGGGTTGCCTGCGATCCGTCGGCGGCACGGCTGCCGGTGATGTGGTGCACGAGCAGGGCGGGATCGTTCGGCAGTCGCTCCGACAAGAGCTGCACGGCGCGCACGTCGCCCGACAATACGAGCACCTGCGCGCCGACGTCGGCGACGCGCGCGGCGACTTCCTCGGCGACGCGCGCGGCGTTGTGGCGCCAGCTGTCCTCGATGCGGTGTTGGTAGCTCGGCTGCGACCATCCGCCTGGCCCGTGCTTTCGCTCGATCTCATCGTCCGGGCCGACCACGGTCCAGGTCTGCTCCGGCTGGCCGGCCCCGGCGGCGGCAGTGATGTCCGCGCCGGTGCGGTCGGTCACGACGAGCACATACGGGGGGTGGTCCTGCTCCCACGCGAGCAGGCCAGTCACCGTGGGCGGCGACTGCCATCCCGCTTCATGGGGGAGCTCGGCGCCCGCCAGAACCTGCTCGTACAGCACCGTCCCGTCCGTGGCGACGAACGCCGCCAGGATCCCAGGCGTCGACGGCGCGGCCGCGATGCGTGCCGCGATCGCGGCTGCTGCCTGTTCAGGAGCCCCTTGCCGGAGCAGGTCCTGGACGGTGCCCCGGGAACGCAGATCGCGTTCGTCCGCTTCCACCGGGATGCCCAGGCCGGCGTAGACGTATGCCACCGGGTCGAACGGAGCGACGATCGACCGTGCGGCGAGCTGGGGCGGCCCGATCGCCGTCGCCGGTGTCTGGGGGCCATTCGAGAGCCCGCCTGAACCTCGATCCACCGACTAAGTATTCGCAGGTGAGTGAGTGCCATTCTGATCCGGTCGTTGCCGTGAGGGCGTGAGGTAACCGCCGGTCTGTCCGGCTTTTCCACTGGGTCCTTGGTTGGCCCTGTTGG